>Ga0209992_10001130_pt1 | contig 30082 bp, 38 predicted proteins | sample 2SBtaG_2_FD_182564 | JGI IMG/M metagenome (GOLD analysis project Ga0209992, IMG submission 182564) | Deep subsurface microbial communities from Kolumbo volcano to uncover new lineages of life (NeLLi) - 2SBTROV12_ACTIVE470 metaG (SPAdes)... | ecosystem: Environmental > Aquatic > Marine >... | reverse complement strand
GGGGGAAATTCTCAGATTACATTCAAAGCTTACGAACAGGGCTTTGAGAAATTCATGGGGGAGGCAATAGACGTTGTATGGCTGGATGAGGAACCAAAACAGGAAATCTTTTCTCAGTGTATAACCAGAACAGTAGACACAAACGGAATCGTCTACATGACTTTCACCCCAGAGCGTGGAATGACCAACGTGGTCAGCGGTTTTCTCAACGATTTAAAACCTGGGCAAAGCCTTACAACAGCCACTTGGGACGATGTAGAACATTTAGACGCATCTACAAAAGAGCAGTTACTAGCCGTATACAGCCCCGCCGAGCGCGATATGCGTTCCAAGGGTATACCAGTTTTTGGAAGTGGTTTGGTCTATCCGATTAACGAGGATGAAATACTTGTAGAGGACTTTGAACTACCCGAACACTTTATGAGACTAGCAGCTATAGACTTTGGATTTGACCATCCTACAGCAGTTTGCTGGACAGCATACGATTCGGAGAACGATATTATTTATGTCTATGACGAATATAGGAGAAGCAAGGAAACACCGATAACTCACGCGGCAGTTATAAACGCAAGAACACCAGGAATACCTGTAGCTTTTCCGCATGACGGATTACAACATGATAAAGGATCTGGGGTACAATTAGCCCAACAATATAGGGATCTTGGAGTATATATGTTAGCAGAACACTTCAAGAACCCACCAGTAGAAGGAGCATTAAGTGGTAACAATTCAGTGGAAGCGGGTATTAGCATTTTGTTACAAAGGTTTGAAAGTGGTCGTTTGCAAATTTTTAAGTCTTGTGTGGAAACTTGCGAAGAGCTTAGGCTCTACCATCGTAAAAATGGTAAGGTAGTTCCTATAAAGGATGACCTACTAAGCGCAATGAGATACTCTGCCCTGAGTGTACAAAGGTTTGGCGAGAAGATGGCAGCTAAAACAAAATATCGTAAATACGGTTTTGATAAAGAAATAGAATATAACTATGCAGGAATAGTCTAATGCCCAATATGCAAAAGAAAAATAATAAGATACCCATGCAGACTTTACTAGGCGGTGAGGTGCATAACCTAGCTTATATTACTCCTATGGAGTCTCAGGTTCTTAGAAGTATGGGCGGTGGAATTACACCTTCTGGCGGTCAAATGATGTCTGATGGAGTTCCTGCTTATCGAATGCCGGGTTATATGACAGGAGGCCCAGCTGGTTCTTTTTCATCAGGAGGAGGCAGTGGAGCAGGAGCAGTAGAGGCTGCACAAAGAAGAGCCAAGGAAGAAGCGATAAAGCAAGCTCTACGCGACCAGACTACAGCATTTAACCGTCAAGCTAACTATGCGGATAATCCAGCAGGGAATATAATACTAGATAGGTATAAAGACGGTAATATAAGGTTTAAAACACCCACAGGACAAACTATACAAGGCGGTGCTTTTACAGGTGTCAACTCTGGTATTCCCATAAATATGCCTAGAATACAAACAATACAAGGTAGAGGGCCAACTGGAGAAATAAATAGATACACAGTAACCGGGTATGATCCTGTAGGAAATTTCCAAGGAGCTTTTGAGGCTAGAGACTATGGAACTTTTAATACTCAAGCAGAAGCAGATGCAGAACTAGCGCGTAGACTTAATATAGACTATGAAGCAGGACGTATAGATCCAGAGACAGGAAGATATATAGATACTAGAACTGGTAGACCAGAAGGAGAAGGAGGCTCTGGAAGCACCTTGGACACTTCTGCTTCTCAAGTAGGTTTAAACAGATTTAACCAAAGCGGTAATCCACAGGATCTTATCCTATCAGGAGCAGAAGGTAACGCAGCTGTAGATGCTTTTAGAGCAGGATTACTAGCAGAACAACAGGCTAATCCTCTTCCCAATGCTGGTATAAGCTTGTTACAAAGTGGACTAATAGGTTAATGATAGCATCATTTTTTTTAGGATTGATAATGCTTTCGCATCCGGGTAGATTACCTACGGTAGTAAGTAGCGATCCTATGTCCACTATGGAAGAGTGTGAAGCAGATGTATTAAACAAGGGGATACCCTTTGTAGTTAATAATTATGTACCTCTAGGGTGGGTAGTTGAAAATGCTTATTGCGTTCCTATCTCAGAAGAGAACGGTCTAAAACTAAAATATACACCAAGTTCAGAATCAAAGGAAACTATCTAGATGGCTAGAGAATTAGACGACGAAGAGATTATATCACTGGTAGAAGGTGAGATTAACGGAAGTGCCGAATATCTAGATTCAGAAGTAGGATCTCAACAAGCAAGAGCTATGGAGTATTTCTATGGCGAACCTTTTGGTAACGAGGAGGACGGACGATCTCAAGTAGTTATAACAGACGTACAAGACACAATCATGTGGATGATGCCCTCTTTAATGAGGATTTTTACAGCAGGAGACAGTGTAGTACGCTTTGTACCAGAAGGGCCAGAGGACGAAGTCACAGCAGAACAAGCCACCAGATATGTCAACCATGTATTTTACAAGCAGAACAATGGATTCATGGTGCTATACAATATGTTCCTAGATGCTTTAATATCTAAAGTAGGTATTGTTAAACATTATTGGGAAGAGATTGAAAAGGTAACAACGGAGAAATATGAAAACTTAACGGATCAAGAGTATTCTCTGCTGGAACAGGACGACGATCTTGAAGTGGTAGAGCATGAAGAAATATCCCAAGTTTCCGAAATAATGAACCCATTAACAGGTATGATGGAGCAAATTAACGAACTTACACATAATGCTACCTTTGCCAGAACAACAATGGACGGTAAGGTAACTCTGGAAAACGTACCTCCCGAAGAGTTCTTAATCAATAGAGGTGCAAAATCTATAGAAGATGCTAGGTTTATTTGTCATAGGTCACACAAGTCTAAGAGTGATCTTATCAAAATGGGATACGATCCAGACATTATAGAAGAATTACCGGGATATACTAGTGAAGCAGATGAGATTACAACTAGCCAAGAATATATAGCTAGACATTCCTATGACTCTACAGGAACTTTCCCAGACAGTTCTTCTGTACCATCCGAAACAATGGTCATGGTTAATGAGTCCTATATGCAACTGGATATAGACGGTACAGGGGTTAGTGTCTTACATAAAGTTATACATTCTGGAGATGAGATACTGGACTTAGAGCCAATAGACTATATACCTTTTAGTACAATATGTCCTATACCTATATCTCATAAGTTCTACGGATTAAGTGTAGCGGAAACGGTAGAAGACATACAACTTATTAGATCAACATTGACCAGGAATTTACTGGACAATATGTATTTGGCAAATAACGGAAGGTTTCAGATTGTAGAAGGTCAGGTAAATGTAGACGATTTACTTACAAACCGTCCGGGTGGTATTGTAAGAACACGATCTCCTAGTGCGCTTACACCTATACAAACACCAGCATTGCAACCAGCAGCGTTCCAAATGTTAGAATATTGGGAAGGTATTAAAGCAGGAAGGACAGGAGTTTCAGCACAGACTCAAGGCGTGTCAGCAGATGCTTTAAAGACCCATGTTACAGCTGGTGCAGCTAATGCAGCATTAACTAACTCTCAAGGGAGATTGGAACTTATAGCTAGAATATTTGCCGACACAGGTGTAAGGCATATGTTTAAGTCTATCTATAATTTAATACAGCGTTTTGAAGATAGAGAAAGACTTGTCAGAGTAAACAATACTTATTTTCCTATAGATCCTTCTTCATGGAGAGAAGATCTTGACGTAGATATAGAGGTAGGTATTGGATATGGCGATCAAGATATTAGAGTACAAAACCTTAACAACTTTGCTATGCTTATGGAAAAAGTAGGTCAACAGACTCAAGGGATAATAAGCGACGATAATGTTTATAATCTTATGAGAGAGATGGCTTCAGAGATGGGGATTAAAAATGTAGACAAGTTTGTTTCTCAACCTAGTAACCAACCTCCTCCACCTAACGCACAAGAGCAACTAGCACAGGCTCAAGCTCAAGCGATGATGACACAGGCCAAGGCTACACAGTTGGAGGCAGAGGTAAAAGCTAAACGATTAGAAATAGACGCTGCAAAACTAGAACTGGAGAGAATAGAGACTGAGCATGAGATGGCTTATAAAGAAGAAGAACTGAGGCTTAAAGGTATAGAGCTAGGTTTTGAAATGAACTCTGACAAAAACATTAAAGCATAAGGAAAAATACAATGGCACTACAGAATAACTTTTATAAAATAAACTCAAGTGTAAACTTAGCTGCTACTACTACTTCTGGGGCAACACGATCTTCAGCTTGTCCAGCCAATGTTACACTTGTCCGTATATCTTCAACAGCTTTGGCATATGTAGCTTGTATAGCTGGTCAAGGTGCAACTCCAACAGCTGCCGTAGCATCTGGTGTACAGGTAGATGTTAGTGATTCAGAAATTTTTGTAATAAGACCCGGTGATACGATAGCTGCTATAACTGCAAGTGGAACTGCTACTGTAAATGTTACTTGGTTAGAAGGTTAATAAGAGGCGGTAGGGAGCAACAGAATGGCGACTAATAAAAAGATAACTGAATTAACAGAACTTACAGAAGCAGATTTATCTGATAATGATGTTCTTGCTATTGTAGATATAAGCGAAGATACTACGCATAAGGTTCGTAAGTCTACATTGGCAGCAGCTTTATCAGGTGTGTCACAAGTTGAAGCTACTACTCCCATTGCCGTAAACCAAACTACAGGTGAAGTAACAGTAAGTATATCATCTACACCTACATTTGGTACAGTGGATCTAACAGCTGATACTAGTACAGGAGATAATGCTGCAATAGGATATACTGCTGCTGAAGGACTTATCCTTACTGGTCAAGGTTCTACCAATGATGTAACCATTAAGAATGATGCTGATGCTGATGTCTTAGAAATACCAACAGGAACTACAAATGTTACGGTAGTTGGTTCTGTTACAGCAGCGTCTTTAGCAGGATCGGGTGCAGGACTAACAGCTGGTACAACACCTATAACAACATTGGACATAGATGGCGGTACAGATATTGGAGCAGATTTAACTACTTCTGATTTAATTATTGTAGATGATGCTGCTGGAGGTACAAATAGAAAAGCTGCTTTATCTAGGGTCAATACTTTAGTACAAACTGCTGGTGGATTTCCTTTGACTGCTTTAGATATAGATGGTGGTACTGACATTGGAGAAGATATAGTAGATGCTGACCTGTTTATAGTAGATAATGGTGCTGGCGGTACAAATAGAAAGACAGCAGCTTCTCGGCTTAAAACATATATTGGTGGTTTTACAGATCCTATGACTACCAGAGGTGATGTTATTAAAAGGGGTGCAAGTGCTGCGGAGCGTTTAGCCATAGGTAGTGCTAATACTGTATTAACTACGGACGGTACAGATCCAGCTTGGTCTACCGTTACAAGTGCAATGTTAGCTGGATCAATAGCTGACTCAAAACTTAGCACAATTTCTACGGCTGACAAGGTTGCTGGTGGAGCAATACAGATTGATTCTGGAACTGATGGTACATCAATTACTATAGCTGATACAGATAAATTGCTTGTTGATGATGGAGGTGCAACAAAATACGTTAATGCATCACAAGTTAAAAGTTATGTTGGATCAGGCGCAATGGCTGTTCTTGGGACAGGAACATTTAGCGGATCAGAAACTGGTATTACTCTTACAGGTTTTTCTACTGACTATGATACATATTTAATTACTCTTTCAGATATTAAACCAGTTCAAGATGGCAAGGATTTACGAATGTGGCTTGGAACCTCTGGAGGATTACTCACGACTGACGAGTATTCAAACCTTAACTCAAACCTTTATGAAGGTATGAACGGTACTACCTTTGCTAGTGCTTCTTACTCTAACACAATAAATCAACGAATTAATTTATCTGGAATGGGCAATGACGCCGATTATGGCGGCGGCGGGGTGATTTGGCTGCATTTTCCAACAGACCCGGTTGGTAACAATATGTATTCTGGACAGTTTAGTTATATGTCTTCTGACGACAAGTATTATCAATCATACTTTGCTGGAGGCTTAGACGAAGATTACGACATCACACAAGTAAAAATTGGTTGGCAGTCAGGTGAAGGTGCGAATGGTCGTGTTACATTACTTGGCATTAAACACGCATAGGATAATAAAATGGCAAAAAAATACTATGAAAATTTAAATGGCGTAACGGTAGAAATGAGTCCAGAGGCAACTGAAATTTATGTCAGGCAAGCCGCTGAATGGGATGCTGGTGAGAATGACCGTAAGTTAGAACAAATGCGGCTCGACAGGAATGATCGTCTTAAAGCTACAGATTTTTATTCGTTGTCAGATGTAACAATGTCAGATGCAATGAAAAATTATAGACAAGCTTTGAGAGATTTACCAGCAGCAGATGATCCATTTACTTTTCCAACAAGGCCAAATGAATGACAGTTGTAAGACCTAATATACCTCCTGACAGTTGCGCTCATATAGATAGAGTTATAGAGTTAGCAGATAGATTATCAGAAGAATTTAATTCAGATATGTGTATAGGGTACAATAATGTAATCAAAGAAGAACTAGAGTTGATTAGAATTATTAATACACAATTAAGAGAAGCTAGTAAATATTGGTATGATAAACGTAAGAAGAAATAAAGTAATTGACAAACCATTATAATTATGGTACAATAAGAAAAGGACTAGATTAATGACTGTAGAAACTGCTAGCTATATTAGCCAACTTGCTCCAGCTAACCCGGCTGCTAGTGATAATATATCTGAAGGTGACGATCATCTAAGGCTTATAAAAACTGTTCTTAAAACACAGTTTCCAAATTTAGCCACAACAGCTGTTACTCAAACTTCTGCTCAAATGAACAAACTTGGATTTCAAGTAGGATCTATTGTTATGTTTGGTTCTGGTAGTACTCCTTCCACGCAAACTATTAGTGGTGTTAATGATTGGCTCCTTTGTAATGGGGCTGATTATTCTACCTCTACTTATTCAGAATTATATGCAGTTATAGGAACAGTATTTGGAACAGTAGGTTCTAACTTTAAAGTTCCAGACTTTCGTACATATTTCCCTGTAGGTGTAGGTACAGGATTTACTTTAGGAACTGCAATAACGGCAAGTGGCGCTGCTGGTTCAGCTGTATTAAAAGCTCAACCTATAAACTTTATTATAAAAACATGATTGAATACAGAGGAGAAAGGTTTTCGGGGTATAACAAACCTAAAAGAACCCCTAACAATAAAAACAAAAAGTTTGCTGTATTAGCTAAACAAGGTAGTACAACAAAGTTAATTAGGTTTGGTGATCCTAATATGAGTATTAAAAAGGATCAGCCTAAACGTAGAAAAAGTTTTAGGGCTAGACATAAGTGTGACACTAGCCCACCTAGTAAATTAACAGCAAGATATTGGTCTTGTAAAAAATGGTAACGAAAGGAAATTAAGATGCCTAAAGCATATGCTGGTCATGTAGTTGGTAACGTAGGTAACAAAGCTGTACCTCCTCAAGGTGGTAATTCTCCAACTGTTCCTTCTCCCGGTAGTGGAAACAGATTTGCCAAAGGAGAAATTGTTGGCAATTCTACATATGGTGGAACAGACGGAGTTATACAAAAACATAAATAATGGATATTAGAGAAAGAGCTAACCAAGCTAGTGCTATATTAAACAATCCAGTATTTCAAGAATGTGTTGAACATACTAAACAAAGTTTAATAACTCAATGGACTAACTCTACTGATTCAGAAGAAAGAGAAGAATGTTGGTTAAAGTTGGATGCACTACGCTCCGTAGAAGAAGACTTAAAAGCTACTATACAAAACTTTAAAATTGAAAACAATGGAAGGTAATTAAATATGAGTGAGGCACAGACCAATCCCGAAGGGGAAGTCAAACAGCCACAACTTAATATGTTCGATGTAATGTTTGGAAGTGAGAATGACACTAATCCAGAACAAGCAGAGAAAAAAACCGAAGCCCCGATCTCAGAAGAAAACTTAGTTACACAATTGCAACAAGAATCTGAAGAGGCTGAAGAATCAGAAGCAGAGGAAGAAGTCTTAGAAGCTACTGAAGATCAAGGTGAGGAAATTGAAGAAGAGGTAGAAGAAGAAGAAGTTCAAACAGAAGCTCCTGCAACTTACTCCGTTAAAGTAGACGGAGAAGAAATGGAAGTAGATCTGGATGAACTTAGAAACGGATACCAGCGGCAAGCAGATTATACACGCAAGTCGCAATCTCTAGCGGAACAGAGAAAAACCTATGAAGCTAATGTACAAGCTGTACAAGCGGAAAGGCAACAATATAGTCAAGCATTAGAAATCCTGGCTCAGAACCAAAATGCTGAGTTAAATCGTTATAATCAAGTTGATTGGGCAGCACTTAAAGAAAGTGATCCAATGGACTATATGGAAAAACGAATAGAATTTCAAGATGCAAAGGATAAAGCTAATCAGGTGCAGAACGAGCGAGTGCGTGTTCAGCAGCAGAATGAAACAGAGATGCAAAGTGTTCTCCAAGAAAAAGTCCGTACCGAAGCGGAAGCTCTTGTAAAGGCACTACCAGAGTATGCAGATCCTTCGTCTAATTTGAAAAATGAACTCAGGGAATATACCTTGGGACTTGGTTTTTCACCAGAGGATGTAGATGGAATAACAGATCACAGAGTTGTCCTAGTCTTACATAAGGCTATGATGGGCGATAAAAGTAAGAAGGCTCCAACTGCAAAGAAAACTAAATCTGTTCCTAAAGTTGTAAAGTCAGGTACACCTCAAACAAAAGCTCAAAAGATTAAAAAGGGTGTACAGGCGAAACGAGAGAGATTGGCTAAGACAGGTCATCAGCGAGATGCCGCAGATGTTTTTCTGGACTTAATAAAATAAACTCTTAACTTTCAACATAAGGAAATAAAACAATGGCACAACCAACAGGCACATACACTTCGTATACAGCGAAGGGTTTGCGCGAAGACTTGGAGAATGTTATATATGACATCTCTCCAACGGATACGCCTTTCATGTCTATGGGTAGTCGCACTGACGCGATTGCCGTAAACCATGAGTGGCAAACTGATTCACTTTCTGCTGCGGCTGATAACCACAAAGAAGAAGGTGCAACACTTACGGCAGCTACTCCGTCAGCTACTACCAGAGTTGGTAATATCTGTCAGATCAGTTGGAAAACTACTCTTGTTACTGGCACTCTTGACGCTGTTAGCAAGGCTGGTCGTAAAGAAGAACTTGCGTATCAGATGTCCAAAAGCGCTAAAGAGTTAAAGCGTGATATGGAAAGAGCTATGGTAGGCGTTAATATCGCCAAGATTCCTATGGCTGGTACAGGCACAGTTCGTAAACTAGGTTCTCTTACTACTTGGGTTAATACCAATATCTCTAAAGCAGGTAATGGTGCTAACGGTGCAGGAGCAGGGGCAGCGGCTCGTACAGATGGTACGGCTCGTGCGTTTACGGAAACTCTTCTTAAAGCTGCTATCGTTGCCGCTTATGACAGTGGTAGTGACATCAAATACTTAATGATGAAACCTTCCCAGAAGCAAACATTTTCTAGCTTTGTAGGTGTTGGTGGTGCGTCAGGTGTATCTAACTTTACAGATACAAATGACCAACGTATCATTGGTGGTATGGATGTATATGTAAGTGACTTTGGAGAAATGGCTGTAGTTCCTAACCGTTTCCAACGTGCTAGGGATGCATGGCTATTAGATCCTGATTACTACGGTACGGCCTTTTTACGTCCGTTTAATCAAAGAGAAGTTGCAAGTACATCAGATGGTGAGCAACGCGCAATCATTGCAGAGTATACTCTCGTAGTTAAAAACGAAGCTGCTCTGGGTGCTGTTTACGATCTAAGCTAAATTCTTAACTAAGGGGAGGGCTGTAATGGCTCTCCCCAATTAAGAAATAAAATTTTAAAGGGATACTTAATTATGTCAAAGGTAAATTTAGCAAATTTAAAAAGAAGAATACAAAATGCTAAAGCTCAAGTTCCTCAAAAAAAAGGATCTAGTATCCGCATGAGAAGGTCTGTTGCAAAAAATAAATTTCCCGCATTAACTAAAGAAATACAACAATTATCTAAGGCTCAAAAAGATTCTTTATTTGGTGTTGGAACTGATCCAATGCTTGCATTTACTCGTGCTAATTTTAAATATCCAACAATTAAAAATAGAAGTAAATAATGCCAAAAGGTTTATACGCAAACATAAATAATAGAAAAAAAGCTGGAACTTCTCGTAGTAAAAAAAATACTACAATAAGTAAAAAAGCATATGCCAATATGAAAAAAGGTTTTCCTAAAAGAAAGGCGTAAACAAAATGTTAAAGAAAAAGAAAAAAGGAAAGAAGTATTAAAATGAGTGATTCTTCTGCCATCAAACGCAAAACAACTTACGACCATGCTGAAGACAAAATTGTACAACACTCTGTACAAGATGTCCAACCTTTATTAGAGCTTAATAAAAAAGAATATAATAAAGATTATATACATGGTGGTGTAGAAACTAAAGAAACAGGTATGCGTAAAGTTGCCAGTATTCCTCTTATCATTGTTGAAAAATGGAAAAGAGATCATGGTATAGATATGATGAATAAAGACCACTGGCCTAAGATTAAACAGTTGCTTAACTCAAATGAATATAAATTTTTAAGAACGCATGAAAGTAATCTCTAATGGCTTTAGGTACTTACTCAGAGTTAAAGACTAGTATAGCTAATTATTTAAACAGGGATGATCTAACATCTGTTATTCCTGATTTTATAACCTTAACTGAAAATAGGCTAGACAGGGAACTGCGAGTAAGGGCCAATATGATTAGAGCCTCTACGACTACTACCGCTGGAACATCTTTTTATAATCTTCCTACTGACTTAATAGAACTTAGGAATATTACATACGGACAAAGCGGTGGTAATACTTATGCCTTAAATTATCTTTCTCCCGAATCTGGGAGTAGAGAGTATGGAGCATACAATCAAGGTTATCCCAGAGCTTATACAAACTTAGGATTAAACATTGAATTATATCCTACTCCAGATGCAGCCTACAGTATAGGTATAAATTACTTTAGAAAGATTACTCCTCTTTCTGATAGTGTTACAACTAATAATATTCTAACTAATTTTCCTAACCTGTATCTATATGGTTCTTGTCTTGAAGGTGCGCTTTACTTAAATGATACAGAGCAGACTAATAGATTTGGAACTATATATCAAGATGCTTTAACTAATGTTCAAGAGTCAGAGGATAGATCTCGCTATAGCGGAACAGTAATGCACATGACTACGCAGGGTGATCCAGGTGCTTTAGTTCGTAGAGGTGCTTGATGGCTACTAATTGGGTCTTAACACAATTTTGTATCATACAGGAATCAGGTGGAAACATAATGACAGAAGAAGGTGATTATATTTCACTGGAAGAATTTGATAATACTACATGGACTGTTACAACAGAGGTAGGAAGTGGTTAAAGAATTATTTGATATTAATGGTAGGCAACAACCTAGATTTTCTATAAATACAGATCTATCTCCGTATGACATGGCTCCTGCATATTTTAGTGCTGGCAATAATGTAAGATTTTTAGATGGTAAAGCTGGTAAAATACTAGGGCATATACAGGTTCTTGGCGCACCGGGTAGTAGTAATAATCCTTATTGGGCTGTAAGCTGGTTACAGGGTACTACAGACCTTTGGATCTATGGTACAGCTACAGGACTACGGAAGATTACAGGAACGACTCACGCAGACGTTACACGGTCTTCTGGAGCCTATACAACAATAGCCAGTACCACAAACAATTGGCAAGGTGGTATACTTGGTGGTGTTCTTGTATGTTGTAATGGCATAGATGCTCCTCAAAGTTTTACTCAAGGTGGTTCTCTGTTTACAGATTTAGCACAGTGGCCCGCAACATTAAAATGTAAAACTATTGTACCTTTTAGAAACCATTTGATTGCTTTGAACCTTACAGATAGTGCTAGTGGTTCAGCGGTAAAGCAACCATTTACTCTTAGATGGAGTGATGCTATACCAGCTGGTGCAGATAACAATGGTAGTAATACTTGGGTTACTTCTGCTACTGCTTCTGAAGCGGCTGATGCATCTCTTACAGGTACTAAGGGACATATTCTTAATGCCATGCAGTTAGGCAACTTGCTTATGGTTTACAAAGAGGATAGTGTATATTCCCTTAACTATGTAGGCGGTGCGTTTACTTTTAATATACGAGAAGTATTTAAAGACACAGGATTGTTTAGTAGAGATGCTATAGTTGACTTAGGCAATGGTCAACACGTTATGGTAACAACTAATGATGTTGTGGTACACAATGGTAACTCTATTAAAAGTGTTATTGACGATCAAATGAAAACATTTTTGTTTTCTAGTATTGACTCTACTAACTTCCATAAAACATTTATGGTACATAATAAAATTAAAAATGAAGTATGGATATGTTTCCCATCGGTAGGTGCTACTGGAGGGTATCCAGATACGGCACTCATATGGAACTATATTGAAAACACTTGGGCCACTAGAGATTTACCAAGTACAAACTATATAGCTAAAGGTTTAGTAGATCCAGACTTGACAAATACATGGGCGGCGCAAACAGGAGAATGGCAGGGTAGTACTCTTAATTGGGGTCAGTTAGCTTATAACCCAACTATTGATTCTCTTCTTATGTGTGGTACAAATGATAATAAGTTTTTCCTAGCAGACTCAGGAAGTACATTTGACGGTACAAACTTTACAACAACATTGGAACGTAGAGGATTAAATGCTGGTCGGACAGACTTAGTATCTCAGATAACTAAAGTTTTTCCTAGGCTAGAAGGTACAGGAACAGTTAGTATAAGTGTAGGTGCAGAGCTTGCTCCTAACATGGGTGTAACATATAATGATCCTGTAACCTTTACAATAGGAACGGATAATAAGGTAGACTGTAGAATTAAAGGAAGATATGCAGCTATTAAGATTGAAACTGATACAGCTACACAGTTTAGATTATCAGGATATTCTATAGAAACAGAAGCGGTGTCAGATAGATGAGCAGAGAATTTTTAAGGTTTGACCCTACTCTTTGTCCTACAGAGATAGAAGATATACCTCGTTTTTTAGACAATATGTTTTTAGAAATTAGAACTGTATTAGATTTGGTAAGGGATGGTCACTTGGATGTTACAAATGTTGAACCTACTAATCCCTATCAGGGAGATATAAGATATGCTGATGGCACTAACTGGAACCCTAGTAGCGGAGGAGAAGGAATATATTTTTACAACGCCGCTGGTGCATGGACTAAGTTATAAGCTACTTAAAAAGAATAGCAATCTATTAAAAGAAAAAGTAGTTCAGTGTTATAAGTATCTAGATAAAGTAATTGAACGAGTAGACTGTGAAGACATTTACAACGCAGATGATTTAGTTAAGCAAGTTGTTTCTGGTAAGAGTGATCTTTGGATTTCGGTAGATAAGAACGATAAGATTAAAGGATGTTTAATTATAGGAGTTGCTGCCTATCCACAGTCAATAGGTATCTCTGCTGAAGCTGTAGGTGGCAAGTTTGATTTTTACAAGTTAGTTCCAATGTTAGAAAAGTATTATAAAAATATAGGGTACGAGTTTTTTGAGATGACAGGGCGAAAAGGTTGGATCAGAAAAATGGAGCCTTTAGGATACACCTTAAAAACCGTAACGATTAGAAAGAGATTATAAAATGAGTGGATTATTTTCATCACCTTCACCAACGATTGTTCAGACACCTTTTCAGCAGCAAACGTCTGGTACTAATAAAATAGAGCCTTACGCTCCTGTTGAGCCTTATATACAATTTCTCCTTCCTGAGATTGGCAGACAGTTTACAGATGATCCAACATTGTTTACAGGAAGTTTAGTCCCTCAAGATTCTGCTCAAACATTAGCAGCTAGAGATTTATACGGACAAGTTGGAGAATCAGCATTGGGGTTAGTTCCTCAGTATAACCAACTGTTTCAAGATGACTTTGCTAGAGGTACAGCAGATCCTTTACAAGATTCTATTTACCAAGCACAGACAGGAGTTATAGCTGATAGAGCTAGAGAACTAACTGAAAGAGATAAGCAGTTAGCTCAAGAGCAAGCGATACAAGCAGGACAATTTGGACTTGGTAGTACAGCCTTGGGAGAGCTACAAGCATTACAGCAAAGTAAACGTGAGGAACTTGTGCAAAAACAATTAGCAGACTCATTGGCTCAAGCAGAGCAACGTAGGATAGCTGCTGCTCAACGCGCCCCTGGATTTGCTCAAGCTGCACTACAAGCACAGCTAACCCCTGCTACACTACAGGAAGCTATTGGACAGAGGGTAGAACTCAAAGATCAAGCAGCACTGTCAGATGCAGCTAGACTAGCTCAACAAGAGCAAGAGGCTAGGAGAGCGCAGCTAGTTACAATGAGTAACCTCTATGGTGGTCTTGCTGGTCTTGGTAGTCAGACGCAAATGCAGCAAACAACTTCTGGATATGGTAGTCAAGCATATCAGGGTGGCCCCGGCATTGGATCACAATTACTAGGCGCAGGAGCAACAGCTGCGATAGGGGCTTTATCTGATGTAAGACTTAAAAAGAATATTAAATTCTTACGCAAGCTTAACAATGGGGTTAAGGTATACTCTTGGAATTGGAATAAGAAGGGTTGGAAGATTGCCAAGGGAGAACCCACCATTGGAGTCATAGCGCAGCAAGTTAAAAAAATAATTCCCGAAGCTGTTATCAAAGGTAGCGATGGTTACTTCAGAGTTGATTACTCTAAGGTAGGTCTGTAATGTATGATTTTTTTGATTTTCTTGATAGAAGAGATGCTATAGATTTTTTATCTGATAAAGCATATGCAGATACAAATCCTTTACTTCTTGAACATAGACAAGTAGGCGACAGAGAACAAGCTGCTAGAGATTTTTTATCTGATAAAGCATATGCAGATACAAATCCAGACATGATTACCAGTGACTCTGATTTTGATTGGAAAAAATTTGGCAAGGATGCTTTAGGCTCTTTTGGAAGTCAAGGCGGTGAACCAAAACTTATAGGCAAAACTGATTCTGAGTCTGGCCCTGCTGCACCCAAAGCTAGAGGAGTAGGGTATAATCCTACACCAGAACCTATAGAATATGGTGTTCCCCTTGAAGTATTAACGAATATACAACTACGAGCGCAAACGGAAGCTTATCTTAGAAACTTGTATGACCAAGCTATGCGAGAAAGAATAAGACGACCAAACGTAATTTCACTTATATGAAATAGGAAAGAAAGATGGATGCTAGACAAGAGCGTATAGAAAGAATTAAACGTGGTGCGCGAGGTGGTATAGGTGACGATTTATACCAAATGTTTCGCTCAAATAACCTAACAGGTACAGACATGATACCTGAAAATAGGGCTAGGTTTAGAGAAATGGCTATGGATAGTTTAAGAGATAGAAGTAGCTCTAAACCTCTTTCTACTATAGGAGAGAAACCTATTATAAACGAAGCCTTCCAACAGTTACAAGGTGGAGTAGCACCAGAAGATTTTACTTTTGTTCCCAACAATGTACCACAAATAACTATACCAAACTATCCAAACTATAGAGATCAATCAGTTGTAGATGCAGCTATAGCAATGGGTAAAAATAATGCTTCAGAGATGAATCAAGAAACAAGAAAAGAAGGATTTATAGAAAGTTTACTAGGAGATATTGATTTTAAATCTTTAGCTAAAAGCCCTCTTGTTATGCAAGCGTTACAAGGTTTGTCTCGTATGCCTACAAATCAAGCACAATTTGGTGACTCTATGGTTACAGGGTTTACAAGGGGTATGCAACAGTTTGGCGCAGAGGAACAAGCAAGAAATATAGCAGCAGAAGAAAGAAAAAGAGAAGAAGAACTAAATAAACAACAAGCTGCAATAGAAGCAAGAAAATATCAAGATACATTAAATCAAAGAGATTTTATAAACAGGTTAAGTTACGCACAGGAAGGTAGATTACAAAGTGCTGAACAAAGACAAAGTAAAGCTCAAAGAGACAAAAATAAAATTAGGCTAAACGATAAAAATGCAGTTCAAATTATGTTTGATAATGTATTTAGAATTATTAATAGTAGTAATGTACCAGAACAATTTAAAGGCGTAAAAAGAGTAGACAAACCTTTTTTTGATTTTACTCAATGGAACCCTGCTGATATAGTAGATTGGGATTCTAGTGAGTTAGTAATGGATAGTGGAGAAGAATTTGATACTACAAAGTTAACTAATAGAGTATTACCAAGTGTTATAAGAGAATACAATACACAAATAGAAACAGGAAATGACAATCCAGATATACAAAGCATAGCTTTACAGGTACTTCTAGGAAATAACGCTCAGTCACAATCTGAAGAACCTAGTAAGGATATAAAAAATGCGCCACCCAAAACTTTAATAATTAATAGTAGCATAGACTAATGGCAGAAGTATCAACTATAACTTTAGCAGATATACGAGCTAATCCTGCGCTTAATGAAGCCAACCTTGAACCGGGTGATACTTACACTGTGGGAAAAGATGGTTCCTTTAATATCAATCGTGTCTTTTCTAAACCCAGTAGTATTGATTTTGGTATGGAAATTACCCAAAAACATTTAGATAATCAACCTGAGTTAGTTGAAAAGTGGGGTGCTTCTGTCGGAGATAGGTATGTAGAAAGTCAACAAAAGCTTATTAAAACTGGAAAAGATAGTGCTTGGAGACAGTTTTGGTATGGGTTTAATGAAACAGGTGATTTAGTATCTAACATAACAAACACTTTAACATCTTGGCTAGATGATGCAGATTTATTAATAACTCCTTTTGGCTACGATACCCCTGAGCAAGCCTTTGGTAAAAATTGGGATACAGCTAGTAGCTCAGAACAAAGAGCTATGATTAGAAGGTTTGAAGAAAGAGAGTTATTAAAAAAATACGGAAGATATTTTTCACCAGATCCAGATAGTGATTTTAGAGTAGCAGGTCAATTTTCTAGGGTATTAGCAGATCCTACATCTGCTATTCCTTTTGTTGGGCCAGCAGGTAAACTTGGAAAGCTTGGATCGCTTGCAGTAAATGCAGGAGTAGGTGGTGCAGTAGGAGGAGCATACAGTGTTAGTGAGGACTTAGCTTCTGGTAAAACTTGGGACGATATAGACCTTGATAAAGCATTAACAACGGCTCTTTTTGCATCAGGAGGGACGGCTGCGTTAATAGGTGCAGGAAGAGGCTTATCAAAGTTAAAGCAATCCTCTGTTAATAAAACAGCTACTAGAAAAATAGATCAAGCAGATAGAATTGTAGCAGAGAAAGTAGCTACTGGAGTAGATTTAGATACTGCTTTAAAAGAAGCTCAAGATGAAATATTTTCTTTATCAGGTATGCCTCTTGACAGAGCAATATCTTTAACAGGTAGGAAAGTAAAAATACCATCTAGTAAAACAAAAGCAGAAAAAATATTAGACAATGCCCTAGAAGATCAAGCAACTTCCAGACGTTTAAATCCCAAAATAGACAACTGGTTTGGTTCACTTTCTACAAGAATAAAAAATATTTCTGAACCTGTATTTATGCGTATGCGTAAATTTGAATTTTATACAAGAGTAAATACAGCGAAGTATCTTGAAGAAATAAATGGGTTTCAAAAACTTATTAAAAGTATGCCTCAGTTAATGAAACAAAGTACTGCTCGTCATCTTTCTAATGGTAATATGAAAGCTGCTGAAGAACTAATGAATAAGTATAATCCTAAGATGGTAGAGGAATGGAAAAAAACTAGTAAAGTTTTAAATGAATTAGGAGCAGAATTAAAACTAGTTGATTCTTCTTTTAAAACTAGAGAAAATTATTTTCCTCGTCTTATTAAAGGAGATAAAGCATATACAGAATTACAAAAAATATTAGGATCTAAAGAAAAAGGAGCAATAACTAAAATATTAGATGCTGAAAGAAGAAAACTTGGGTATGACAAAATTACTGAAATACCATTATGGAGAAGAAGTCAGATAATTAATCAAGCTCTTTTAGGATTAAAAAAAGGAAATACTAAAAGTTCGTTTCAAAAACAAAGACAAATAGAAAAACTTGATGCTGATATGTTTAAACTTTATAAAAAACCAGAGGATGTCTTACAACAGTATGTAAGAAATGCTGTTAACACTATTGAAAGAGGTAAATTTTTTGGAACTCATGCAAAAGATATAATGAATTATAGAGGGTTAGCTAAAAAAAGACAGGTTACTGAAAATGGTATAACAAGAACTGTTGACTTAGAAGACTCTGTAGGACATATTATAGACCAAAATAAAATACCAGAAAATTTACAAGATGAACTTAGAAGTTTATTAAAATCTAGGTTTAAAGGTGGGGAAAGAAGCCCAGGATTTTTAATAGGTGGTCTAAGAGATTTTGCTTACTTAGGAACTATTGCTAATCCTATATCTGCTTTAACTCAGTTAGGTGATTTAGGTGTATCAGGTGCTTTACATGGATTTGAAAACACTATTGCAGCAATGTTTAAAACTAAAAATTTTAATTTAATAGATCAAGGCATTACTGATATTGGACAAGAATTTGCTGACCAAAGAAAATCTGCTAATGCTTTAAGATTTTTATTTGATAAAACTGGTTTTAGAGCTATAGATCGTTTAGGTAAAGAGACTGCAATGAACGCTGCTTTTTTAAAGAATACTAAATTAATTAATCGAACATCAAGAGGTAAGAAAACTAATTTAACAGGAGAGCAAGAGTTTAGAAAAAAATGGGGTAAGGCATATGGAAAAGATATAGACCAAGTAGTAGCTGATATAAAGACAGGTAAGGTTACAGAAATGTCTAAGTTTCATGCCTTTAATGAGTTGTCTGATATGCAGCCTATATCTATGATGGAGATGCCTCAACTTTATTTAGACATACCTAATGGTAGAATACTTTATTCTTTAAAAACATTTACTTTAAAACAATGGGATGTAGCAAGAAGAAATGTTGTACAAGAATATCAAAAGGGTAACAAAAAGGCAGCCATTGGAAATGCACTTAGATTAGCAGGGTATTTATCAGCAGCTAATGTGGGAACTCAAACAATAAAAGATTTTTTATTAGGAAAAGATATTCGATTAGAAGATGTACCTAATAAATCTATGTGGGCTTTAACAGGTGTTTACGGAATAAATCAATATACCTCAGAAAGATATTTTGCAAATGGTAAATTTAAAGATGGAATAATAAATTTAATTGCACCAGCTACTCCTATATTTGACAGTCTTGGAGCAGTAGGTATTGAAGTGTTTGACGATAACCCAAATTATTCTAAGTATATGCGGTCTATTCCAGCAGTAGGCCCAATGTTGTACTATTGGTTTGGTGGTGGTGCAGAAAAATATAATGAAAGATTAACAAAAGGTAAAAATAAAGTTAATCCTGTTGGGTTAACATATACTGGAAATACTGGAAACGCAAGAACTTATTCTGGAATGACTTACAGTGGTGAAAATTAAATGGCTGACATTCTAAGTGAATTAGACAACATACAAGAAACAATTAGAAGTCAGGGAGGGGGTTCTGAAATAGATCGCTTAGGGTCAGAGGCTAAAAACTTTGCCCTTACTGCTGGAGCATACGGTCTTGGAAACTTAACAGGTATTGGTAAAGCAGATGTTGAGAATACAGTATCAAGACTTGAAAATATTTTAGAGGATCAGTATAAACCTTCTCTACCAGAGGGAGTAGCTTTAAATCCAGATATAAAATACTTTGATCCTGCAAGTTCAACTTTATCTCCGGCATATGATTTTACTAATAACCTAAGAGTAGGTGCAACATTGGGACAAGGTGGTATTACAGATGATTCTGCTACATATACTACAGGACTTTTAGGTGGGGAGCTTACGGCAAGTGTTAAAAATATGCTTACTAATGCTGGCTTTAATCCTACTGCTACCCTACGCTATACAAGGAGTTTCTAAAGTGAGTGAGCCTAGTATTTGGGATTATCTATTAAGACCTTCTATGCCATCCACGGAGGAAGTTCTTATAGGAAAGACAAGACCATTTTTTCGTGGTTTGTTAGGAACAGATGAAAAACAACCTGTAGGAGTGGATGATAGAGAAAAAATAATTAGGCTTATTTTAGCTGAGGCTGGTTCACAAGGTGAAGATGGTATGAGACTTGTAGCTAGTATAATAAATAACAGATCTAAATATGGAAAAGGTAAGGTAACTGGAGGAGGTACAGAAAAAAATCCAACTCCTTATGTAAAAGTAATATCAGCAGATAATCAATTTGAAGGATGGAAGCCCGAAAAAATGAAGGTTTTTCGCAAAGATCAACCTAAATGGAAAGTTGCTGAAAAAGTTACAGATGAATTATTAGCAGGTGATTTAAAAGATGTAGCAGAAGGAACACTTTTTTTTGCTAATCCAAAAGAATGGGAAAAAGATGGACAATTTAAAAGAAGAGTTAAATCTGGTATGTATAGATTTAAAGGTAAGGTAAAAGATCATAATTATTATGATTTAATAACGGATAAATCTAAACGAATTCCACCAACTCCATTACCTGTTTTTAAACCTAAAAGATAATTTACAGTAGAGATTAAAGGAAAAAAGAAATAATATGGGGATACCTTTAGAACTTATTACAATGTTGGGATCTGGTTTGCTAGGTGGTTTGATGACCATCTGGGGCCAGAGTCAGAAAGCTAAACAAGATGCTTTCCAAAGATCTATAGATGGTCTGGCAGCGCAGAGTAAGGCAACAGACTTAGCCAGACGATACGAGAATAAAGGCTTTCAAGTTACAAGAAGAATAATAGCTTTGGCAGCAGTAGGAGCTATAGTTATATGGCCTAAAGTTATCGCTGTATTCTGGCCCGAAGTAGGAGTGACCGTAGGTTACACCCAATGGAGTCCAGGGTTTTTATTCTTTGACGGTGCTGATGATACCATATGGCACACTATGAAAGGCTTAGTCATTACACCATTGGATACACACTTGCTCTCAGCTATCGTAGGTTTGTACTTTGGTGCTTCAATGGTTAAGAACGCTAGGTAGAAAAGTATGAACAGTAAAGTAAAGTGTATAGACTGCAATTGCGACAACCAAGAGTGTCACTGTTGTGATCCTCATGTTAGTGAATCCTCCTGTAAATGTGACGAGTGTGACTGTACTAAGTGTAACTGTCAATAGTGGTCTATCATGGAAATAGATACGAGAATGATATTGACACTGGCGGGTATGCTTGTCAGTGTCGTATCAGCCTTTGTAATTGTGAAGCAAAAGTTAGCCAATGTTATAGAGCATAACAAGGATATTGAAGCTCGTCTTAAACACCTTGATAGATCTACCGACGGACAGGAAGTTACCATACAGAACCACGATCAGAGATTAGGTGTAATATCTGATATGTTAGCTCCCAAAGAAAGAGAAGCTAGGGCTAGGGAAACAGCCAGTATGTTAGCAGAGTTACAGTCTCTAAGAAAAGAAGTAGATAAGCTTAGTAATATGCATAATGGTAAACACCCTGGATCTACATAACTTTTAGCAATGCGTATCCTATTCCTGTATCTATATACTCTGACTTAAATTTAACAAGATGGAATATAGCTGTACTTAAATGTACCTCAGAAACTACTTCCAGTAAGTCAGCCTTTATAGGTAGCTTGGGTGAAGTCCAATGACATCCAGCTTCTAACATATCTTGAAATGTAATTACAGACAACGTCATTAGATCTAGTATCTGTTCTTTAGTGTCACACCATTGTATTATATTTATCTGCATTAACGGTTCTGTTATCTTTCCTATATCCATTTTATTTTCCTATCTAAATGGTGGGCCAGTAATCCACCCTGTCAAACTATATCGTATACCTTTAGTCACTGGTTTTACTCTGTGATAATAATATGAGGGGAAGACAATCATCCTACCAGCTAGCTTTAATTGAGGTTCAGCTATGACCCTGCGCTTATAGGATGCGCTTGGTGAACCCCAAGAGAATTGAAAGTCTCCCCCTTCGTAGTCTTCATTAAGAACTACATTAAAAGAAAGTTTCCTGCAAGGATCTTCTGGTCTAATATCTAAGTGCCAACTATACTTGTCACCTATATTATACTCAGAGAGTTGCAGATTTTCTATACCTGTAACATCGTAGTTCCAACCTTGTTCCTCATTGGCTTTCTTAGTCCATTCAAAGACAAGTGTTTTAAACTCTGGGCTATCTATGGTAAAAATTTTATTTGATCTAACCTGTATATCTCTATTACCATTATTGACCGTACCTTCTTGTTTACCCAAAGTGTCTTTAAGTTTAATAGTTGCTTGGCAAAAGTCTTCTTTAATATCTGGTACAGTTGTTCCAGAGTACCATACACTACCATACATTATTAACTTTCTCCCTGCTTTAAAGAAAAGCTTTCTCCGCACCCACACGCAGAAGCTACATTAGGATTGTCTAAAGATAGTATAGTCCCAAACAAATCTTTTTTATATTGAAGCACAGTTCCTATTACATACATGACTGCCAGAGGATCTATATATAATGTTCCTTTGCTGAGAGGTATAGCTTCTCCAGACGGTTCTTTAACAACAGACCAGTCATATGTAAATCCAGCACAACCACCACCCTTAACAGATAAAAGTACTCCATCAGCTTGTTCCCTTTCTATGATAGAACAAAGATGTTTGTCTGCTTCTGGAGTTATGGTAATCATACTCCGCAACTTCCTCCATGTCCAGTGATGTCACATATATCATGTGTCTCTACATTCTCCTCAAAGACTTCTCCTAACTTATCTACAGCTTCACTGTAAGGCACAGAGCTAAGGGGTTGTCCTCCTCTGCAACCGTCAGGGTACACTGTGAAACCTCGCAGCCTGTGAGCATAAGAGGCAAGAGTATCGGCAAACTCATCAACAGTATCTTCATTATTTAATTTACTTCCCCATGATGGTAGGTTAATCGTGCTTGATATTGACATATCTACATAGTCCTGTACGTTTGCTTGGAACTTTATCCTGCGCTTATAGTCTCCTGCCAAGTCAAGGGCTGACTCTATCTTGTCAGGCTTGATACCATAGAGGTCTATTATTTCTTGGGCGGCTGAGTCTACTACATATTGGTACTTCCACTTTTGCCCTGCCCCAAGATACCTCCTTTTATAAGCAACTGCAAAAATAGGTTCCACCCCTGTCGAAGTACCCGCAAGAATTCCAATAGAACCAGTAGGAGCAATAGCTCTATTAGCAACAGGGCGGGAAAGACTGAGAGAATCAGCGTAAGAAATACTAGTTGAATCAGAACATCCTTTATATACAGATAACCATTGATGCAACTCGTCAGTAACTTCATACTTACTTCCCTTCTTAATTAACCACTCATGCATACCCATTAATCCTAGTCCTAATCGCCTGTTCTTCTCTCTAATATCATATACTTTTTCATAGGGAAGTTTTGCTTTTAGTGTTCCGCATATTAAAAACTTAGTAGCCAGTTCTACTACGTCTGAGAACTCAGATATATCTTCAATGCGGCCCATGTTAATAGACCCAAGATTACAAACGTCAGAATCATCGGCACTAGATACTTCTGTACAGGCGTTCCGTAGCGTTTCCTTTTCCTTATCGAAGAAATTAAATGAGAATCCTGGCTCTGCTGTTCTAAGAGCCTGACGTACATTAGTCCTAAAGACATCTCCTGCATCTCCTGTCTTCCAGTAATTAAGTAACCAATCTGTATCATAGTTGACAGATACATTTGTCATATCCATAGGGGCAGGGAAGTTAAAGTCTTGCTCCTTCACCTGTCCAATGTTGAATCCAGTATTGCCAACAGGCATATCATACCAGTTCTTACACTTTAGAAATTTGTCTATGTCCCTGTGCTGCCAGTTAAGAGAAGCGTAGATAGCAGAACGTCTAGCTCCACCCTGCATTACCCTTCTACCTATCTCGTTAATCATCTGCATCTTAGGGATAGGCCCACTAGCTATGCCTCCTGTTCCAGAAAGACCAGAACCTTCTGGCCTATAGACAGAGTAATCAATACCAATACCACCGCCTGTCATCAAACAGGACTCAGACTTCCAACTAAGATCAGCCCAATCTTCCCTTGTGTCTTCCTCTGCTTTGAGCAAGAAACAATTATTAAAAAACTTACTGGTACGACCAGCATAGTAAAGATACCTACCACCGGGAATAAACTTTAAGTCACTGATAATTTCTTTTAGATATTCCTTTTCGTCTGTAACTAACAAGTCTCCACAAACATCTTCTACTAAGGTTGCCGATAGATCCTCCCAAGTATAGCAACCTTGGTGCGCGTACTTCTGTTTAAATATATCTTCACTAAATTTAGAACGGAACATTGGGTTTTCATTAGATTTAAAAGTCATGTATATCACAATCCACAGGTCGGAGGTTAAACTCAAGTATGTTTTCTTCTACTTTATCTTTAAGGATACATAGTAAATCATAAGGTTCTATGTCTAATATCTCTAGTATCTCATCGCTACTGTAGGCCAGACTTATATCTAATAGCTGTTCGTTAGAAAGAGTGAGAGGCATCTCGCTTCTCCTTATTTTGTTGACTACCCTTGATAATAAATACTGGTCTACCTGATCTGAACTTAGTCTCTAGCCCTACGTCCTCCCAACAAGTTTGTTTATGGGAACAGTAAGAACAATTAACATTTAGTTTCTTGCCACCGCTTTGTCTATCAGCCACAGGATCAAATGCCCTGTCTGGTGGTGTGGCTGCTGAAGTATCCTTCTTAACTTTCTTAATCTTAGCTTTAGTATCGCTTAGTTTCTTATGGGTATAGGTGGCTAGTTCACCTGTGCTTTTATCAAAGGCTACAAATGTACCACTCTTTTTATTAAACGCATTAGCATAACCGCTAATCTGATCTATGTATCCAAAGGGATCATCGTCTGGTAGTGTACCCTTCTTAAACTTCTTCATGCCGTAGGAGCTAGAAGATTTTATATCTACCAGTTCCCCATCTATGAATGAATCTATATGTCCTTTGATACCATCTATCTCTACCTCTGCTTGTTGCTTTGTAACTTCGTGTCCAGACTCTTTAGCTAAGTAGAGTAGTAAGGCTTCGACAATATCACCCATCATAAATTTTAGTTTAGTTTCTGGTCGTAAAGGTTCTGTCTTTTCATCTCCATTTATATCATACCATAAAGCTCTGGTGCATGGCTTACCTATGTTAGACATACGCAATGCTGGCTTAGATCCAGCTTGGCTAACCCATAACTGTCTACGCACACCATCCATAACTGTAACAGCCAGGGCAAAGAGAGCTTCTTGGTTTGGATTCTTAGTTCCATTATCCAAGAGAGAATACATATCCTCTACTAAAGTGTCTATCTTTTTAGCACTCATTTAATATACTCCAATTTTATTATATTTTTATGAGACTTTCTCTTTCCTATTACAACTTTATACAAGTTTGATCTATCAATTTTGTTTTTTAAACACCACTCTGTAACTGTCATGTCGTGTATTTCAACAGAAGTTTTATTTCTATAAGTAATTCTAAAGGAACCCCTATACCTAAAGTTGTTTGTGCCTCTGACTTTTTCCATTACTTTATCGTCTAAGTAACTACTAACAGGTCTAAAAAATCTTATACCACCTATGTTAGCATTGTAATAATCTTCTGATTCTAATACTCCTAGTTCCATCTGTAGCTTTGCTTCGTTATAATAAAGATCACGTTTAGTAGGACAAAGCATAAGTATTAAAAAACTAAAAGAATTTTTGCCGTATTCTTTTATGTCTGGTTTAAGATACTTAGAGCTACTACAATAATTTCTCCACTCACTAGCTTTAATTTTCTTGCGTCTTTTATTAAACTTCCATAAGTGTTTACAGCCTATGTAACTTTTACCAGTTTCTAAATAGGTAATCTGGTAGACGAACCCAAGGTGATCGTCAGGCTCGAACTCGCCTACCAAACTAGTATCCCAATGTCCGTAGTCCATAGTTAGAACGGTGCTTCTTCGCTAAGTTCATCACCATCAAAGGAAGCCTTGCCTGATTTATCAGACACATACTCTATAGGATCTGTGATTTTTATAGCGTTCATATAGGTAGTCACTCCAGTACCAAACTTATTATCGTATGCTTTCTGGCTTACCTTAACGACACCCTTAGAACCATTGCTTAACATCTTAGGCCCAGAGTATTCTGAACCATCTGCGTTAAATAACATTGGTTGAAAGTTACTCTTTAGCTGAACGTATACCATACCGTCATAGCGTTCATCATCTTGCTTAACCTTCAGACCTATGTTCTTAGCGTTCTTAACCTGATCTCCCTCAAGACCAAGAGCTACGCTATAGCGATCAAACTTATCCTTATGTTCAAAAATGAAAGGGAAAAACATAGTACCTTCTATATATGTAAATTTATTTCTAGCCATTTTAATGTATCTCGCTCCAGTTGTTACCAATTTGTATGTCACAGTCTAGTTCACACTTTAGTTTGTAGTCTTTGTTGACTTGTGATATAGATATTATGACAGAATTTTTCACATTGTCAACATCTTTTTTACAACTTTCTAAAACTAATTCGTCATGTACCATAGCTACTATACTAGCATCTAACCTCCTATGTCTTAAAAAATATTCAGTATACATAAACCACTTCTTCATCAACACCGCAGAAGATCCTTGGATCAAAGTATTTAAGGAAGCATGAGGGTGTCTTACCCTTAAAATCCTCCCATCAATAGCTTTTAGTTTACCTACTCTCCTACCCTTCTCTTGAACAGCATCTGAGAGGCGCTTGTAGGTGGGTAGGTTAGCCAAGAACCTACTCCTGAGTACCGCACCATCAGAACGATTGCCTCCTACTACAGACCCTATTTTTTCGTCCCCTGCTCCATATAAAAGCGCATAGATAAATGTCTTAGCTTGATCTCTAGTCTCCAGACCAGCCATTTTCTGATTAGCTGAGTGAACATCTCCTTCTAACACCTCCCTTGTAAATCTTTTATCGTTCATATAGTGCGCCAAGACTCTAAGTTCTAGGCTTGCCGCGTCAGTATCTATAAGTACCTTGCCTGTATCAGCCTCCCATACCTCTCTACACTCCTTACCATAGGGTACTCTGACTGCTGGTATCTGCTGTAGGTTAGGACTTACACAACTCATACGGTTAGTGATAGCTCCAAGTGTACGATACTGGCAATGCACCCTAGAATCAATAAAGCTGCAATGCTTGAGCCAGGATTTTATCATACTTGTTCTCTTCTGTAGAAGAAAATACCTAGCTAACTTCTGAGCTACGTCTAATTTACAATCGCTCAATGTAGTTTCATCTACCTTTGGTAAGCCTGTCTCAGTAAAAACCTTGGGCTTCCACCCTAGTTCTACTAGTCTTTCTCCTATTTGTTTCCTAGATGCAGGGTTGAACTCTACTACTTTATCCTTTAGTTGTTTGCCTGTCTTCTCAGACACACGTTTAATAACTTGGTCAGGAAATAAGTTCTTACATTCAACGCTGATCTCATCTTGCTCTATCATTAGTCTGTTAAATAAAGATATTGCTTTGCCTTGGTTTAATTTAAAACCATTGCGGCTAATACCATCAGCTACAATACGCATACGATGCTCATCTCTTATTGATCTGCTAGAAAATTCTTTCATAGGTTCTTCTAAGATAAGAAATATTTTCTCGCATACTTTAACATCTTGTTCACAATACTTTTGCATATCTGTAGTCAACTCTTCAAAGCCTCCTTGATAGTCTAGCTTCTCAAAGCCTAGTCGTTTACCCCAAGACTTGAGGCTATGCCCTTCCTCTCTGGCTGGATCTTGCATGATAGATAGTATCAATGTGTCTACCATCTTACTAAACTTAATCTGTATACCCCATACCCTAGCCAGTATAGGGAAGTCAAAGCCTACTCCATTGTGGGCTATGAGTGTGTCAAACTTGTCCAAGTATTCTTGAACACCCTCGCTTGTTGTAAAGAACTTTACCTTATCATTGCTACCCACCTCCTTAACACCTAAACAGTGTATCATCGTTGCGTCCAAGGAATCAGTCTCTATATCTAGTACCGCCCTACTCATTGAGAGCAGTCCAACTAATCGGGAAAGCCTTGGAACATCTGAAAGAAATTTCCCTTACTACATCTTGTGTCTCTTTCTGCGCGTCTTCAGCCATGCGTAAATTGCATACCCTGGAAAATGCATAGACTGATCCAGTCCAATACCATTCTGTATAGAGACTGACAGGTAGCACCGCCCTTGATTGTTCGGGACAGACACCCATAGATATTAATAACTTATAAGCATCAACGCTATGCCTACAAGCATCTGCGTATGCGTGTTCCGCTATACTCTGACTTGCGATAAGATCTATGCTACTCCCTTGCTTCTTATCGTCAGCAACTTTTCTCCATTTGTTGTTGGCTTTCCAATACTCAGGTTCGGTATTGATGTATCTTCTAGACACCTCATTCCATACCAACCCTACCTGATGCTTGGCAAGTTGCCTAGCTACAAACATGGGAGCCTTGATATAAAATTGTAAACAAGTGTGAGCAAAGGGACTCCAATGGTTATGATTAGCTAGGTAGTTTATTAGTTTCTTATCTGATACGTCTACTTTCTTTTTAGTCTTAGCAAAGCTTACTCTAGCAGAGTTAACTACCGTCAGGTCAGTACCCATAGAGTCAACTAATTCTATTTGCATAATCTAAAACTCCTGTGTTAAAACTTTCAACCTACCTGTAGACTTGTCATAGAATAATTTATCACACATACCTACGTCACCTGTGTATCGGCACTTCAATACTCTAAGTGTAGTGGTGTTACACTCCACTGGATCATCGCTCTGCGTATCGCGCTCCAAGCTAATGACCGTATCACTGATCTGAGCGATACCATGAGAGCCTCTAAGGTGGCCTAGGTTTACTTCTACTCCTTCTTCGTGGCTCCTATCACCACCTAGTCTACGCAAGTGAGTGACAAGATGTATAGCGCAGCCTGTCTCCTCCGTAATTTGTCTGAGCATAGTCATAGTTCTATCAATTGCCTTGCGCTCGTCGGTAATGTCCAAGCCACTGATAAGAATACTGAGATGATCTATAAATATCACTTGGCAATCCAGACCCATCACCATATAGCGCACACGATTGAGTAAGTCTTCCATCTCCAATGACCCAAAGTGATCGTAGATAAATACCCTACCAGTGCCAAGGGTGGAGTCAAAGTATTTCTTTATCTCCTCCTTACTGTACTTCTTAAAGACTTCGTTTAAGTGTAGCCTATCACTAGCTTCTACTGAAAGTATACCGCGCCTAGTTCTATCTACGGATTCCTCCAAGGCTATGACACCTATGTTGGACTGAGTATTCTTTAAGTAGTGGTGTTGTAATTCTCTAAGCATGGAACTTTTACCTACTCCTGTTCCTGCTGCCCATGTTACTATCTCTCTAGCTCTTGTCCCTAGTGTCTTAGATTGTAGACCAGTCCAAGGAAAATCTATGCTTCTCTGATTCTGCTCAGACCACAGCCCTTCAAAGTTGGTGCTTGCATTACAGATACCAGCTGGTGTATAGCATACTGCATCCTTCAAGTGACCTACAAATTCCTGGGATAAACCACGCTTGGTATACTCACAAGGGTCTTTGTGTTCTAGCTTAACGATGAAAGCTTTACCTGGCTTGAGTAATTTAGCGCAGCGTTCAACTGATTTTTGCCCTTGACTGTCTGAGTCTAGGCAAATAAACACACGACTAAAACCTTCCAGAAATTCAAGCTGGTTTTTAAAGTCTCGCTCTGCACTGGCTGCTCCAGACTTGATACTAATCGCAGGGACTATAGGAGTGCCGCGCTTAGAGATTGTCTTAGCACTCTGGCTAATATTGTTTGCCATCTGAAACGCTGCCAGTGCGTCTGCCTCTCCTTCTGTAACTATGATAGTATCACCCTTGGAAGATCCAGCTTTGCTCAAGGTATGCATACCAAACAAGACACAATCCTTAAAGTCTCCCTCAGTTGAGAAGACTT
>Ga0209992_10001129_pt1 | contig 30100 bp, 24 predicted proteins | sample 2SBtaG_2_FD_182564 | JGI IMG/M metagenome (GOLD analysis project Ga0209992, IMG submission 182564) | Deep subsurface microbial communities from Kolumbo volcano to uncover new lineages of life (NeLLi) - 2SBTROV12_ACTIVE470 metaG (SPAdes)... | ecosystem: Environmental > Aquatic > Marine >... | reverse complement strand
TGTTGCGTGAGGAGAAAACAATGAAAAAATTTGCACTAGCAATAATGACACTTTTACTAAGTGTTTTTATACTTACCCCATCTGTTGCAGGGCAACCATACTATAAAAATAAAACTATTAAGATAGTGTTACCAGTTGGATCAGGTGGAGCATTTAGTGCTTATACTCTTTTACTTATACCATATATCAAAAAACACATTCCCGGCAATCCAACTGTAATAATGGAAAATCGCCCAGGCGGTGGTGGATTTAGAGCAGCAAACTACTTATATAATGTCGCACCAAAAGATGGTACATCTATCGGTATGCTATTGAGTGGAACAACGATGGCAGCACGACTTAACACAAAGGGTGTTCGTTTTGATCCAACAAAATTTGATTACTTGGGGGGTGGTGCAACAATACGAGGCACTATTACAATTCGTAGAGATACAGGTGTTACATCACTTAAAGATGCAAAGAAAACTCAAGTCATTCTTGGTTCTTCTCGACCATCAAGTATGACTTTTTATATTCCCAAAGCAGTGAACCATTATTTTGGAACGAGGTTTAAAATAGTTAAAGGTTATAAAGGTATGGGGCCGATAGACCATGCAGTTGAACGGAATGAAGTGCAGGGCCGTGTTACAGCATGGGAAGGCACCAAGTCTACTCGCAGACATTGGCTAACAACTAACTATGTTGTGCATTTGGCAACCGTTGGTCTTACAAGAGAACCAGACTTACCAAAAATTCCAACAATAGTAGAACTTGCACCAAGCACTGAAGCAAAACAGGTTCTTTCATTCTTGAGTGGTAATGGAACACTTGGAAGAATGTTTCTTGCACCGCCCGGAACAAACCCAGAGGCATTAAAGATACTTCGTAAAGCATTAATTAAAGCACTTAACGATCCTAAATATAAAGAACAGGCATCACTTCGACACATCACAGTTAGTCCAATAGATTGGCGTGTTTTGTTGCGAGATGTAAAACGAGTGATGGGCACCAATCAACTTACTGTTGATTTAACAAAGAAGGTTCTGGAGAAATGAAATGGCAATCAGGGTAGTCTATAAATCAATTAGACAAAATAACAGCACAAATTGGTATAATAGAGATGGCAACAGCTGGAGAGATCATAGTGCGTTTAACGCAATTTCAAAAAGGGTAAATTCTAGTAACCCCTCTACATTTTTAGAGAGAACACATCCAGACGATCTTACCATCATTACCTCTGTTAGTTGGCCCGACTTATCTACTTATAATGCAGCTGTTGGTGATTACGATGCATCTAGTAATTCTGCTTGGAAAACCTACGCAGATGCTCGAGGAACATATGATGAAGCAAATAATATTACAACTATAAGATACATATATGATGCATCTAATAATTTAACTAGTACTCAAAGAAGAGTACGGAAAGTTTATTGGGAAGACTATTCCGAATAGAATATGAAAATTTTTGCCGCAACGAGTTCTTCTTCAGACAGTATAGCTATGCTGTATAAACTCCTTACTGAAACTACAGATGATGTTATATCAAGGATACTTCGTTTAGATGCATCTGATCAGGACGTAGCACAATATCCTATTGTATGTAATTGGTTGAAAAAAAATGTTCGTGATTTTGATTTTGATTTTGCAGAGTTTGAAGATCATTCTGAAGATAACAAATCACAAACTATAAGATTGAAAAATTACAATGTCGCATTATTGTCAGAAATGCATAATGTAGATTTAATATGTCTTGGCAACAACACATATAATTGGAGTCATTCTAGTTGGTATTTTCAGACTACAGAACCCATTGAAAATTTTTATAGAAGAGGTAATCCTTATTACAGAGTAGACCATTCTATTTTTAGGGATTACACAGATATTCCCATTGAATGGCCATTAATGAATCGTAAAGATAAACCTATGGGAAGATGGGAGACATGGGAGTTGATACCAAAAGAACTTCAAAAATTAGTTTCTCACTGTCCTTGTGGGAAGTGTGCTAAATGTAAATGTTTGGATTGGTATAATAAAAAGAAAAAAGAAGGATTTGATGCAGCAGAACTTGATGATATTATTATGAAAGAAGGAAAATACGGAAAATATTTCACAAACGAAAGTATTCCAGAAACGAGACATGTTGCTTATGTAGGTCATAAATTTAGAGGAAAAAGTTATCCTGATTGGAATCGAACTCATAAGCATAAGCCGGAGTTGCCCTCTCAACAAGTACTACCCACTAAACCTCATAATTAATCTACCCATGAATTTATTTTTTGTTTGGTTGGTGAGGTTCCCCTAAAAAAAGTTTTATTAGCTTGTCCCAAAACATCTTGTAATTTTTTATATGAAGATACTAATTCACCTAAAGTATAATACGCATGTGACATATGATAACCAAAAATATTGGTAGCATCAAAAAATACATTTTTTCCTTTAATCTTCTTCAATAGTTTATCGTAGTTAGGTGATATTAAATCCATCAACCAATATTCAATATCATAATTGTTTTCCATTTTTTCTTCTAGTTTTCTTAAATCTTCAAATGGTCCTAGAATCTTTACATGTTGATTTGCAATAGAATCTGGTCTTATTAAAGTATGGTCAAGAGTTCGGCTGTAATAATTAATTTGATTCAAAGACATATTCATTTCTATTATCATTTGTTTTATATCTAGATTTTCTTGACAATAATCAAACAACACAATCTCACCGTCGAACTCTAACTTATCAGCAAGAACTGCTGCACGATAACCAGCTGTAGTAGCAAATATAATATCGAATTTTTCAGTAGGGAGTTTCCCCAAACCCTCTGTATTCTCTATATAAAATTGCTTTCGTATTCTTGTCATAAATCTGTTAAAATAACCTTCATTCATATCTACATTATCAAGGTCTTTCCAAAATTCAGTTTGAGTATTTCTATAATATGAAAAAGCTTTTCTTCTTCTTTCAGAATGAGTAAAATTTATGATAGTAGGCATCCCCACTACATCTGCCCATGACGGGGTATAGTCATCGTGAAAATTATCCTCAGACCGTTGAATAATATCATACCTTTTAGACATATCAGGACTGCCAATATCTTTCCATATTGTAAGATTTAAATTCATATGTTGGTGGTGAAAAAATACTTGTTGATCAGGCTTTGCTATTATATGAGCTTTACAAAACTTTCCACTATCCACAAAATTATAAAAGTCTGTTATTGGAGTAACCCGTTTCTTACCACTCGTTGTCATATCAAACACCATACCAACCGATACAATCATAGCATGAGTGTGATCACATTTTAAAAGAAGATCATGAACTTGACTTCTATAACAGAAATGTAGATCATGTCTGGCACCGCCACCAGTAGCACCCCCCGACATCATAAGTGTTGTAGTTTGAGTTTGTTTTTCTATCCCAAAATCCCATTTTAGTTTATCGGGATAAACTACCAAAAACAACATGTGTGCTTGATTTTTATTAATTTTTTTGTTTTTGGTTTCTTCTTCCCATAAAGAAACAAATTCATCAAACCCTAACATCAAATACATCCTTCTTTTTATTTATGACCATTATCGTATTCACCTAAAAATATAGTTTTTGAATAAAAAGTTTCATAGGTGTGATCATTTTTAAAGTTTTTCTTGGTCCTGATAGCCTTGCTCCAGTGTCCAATATTTTGTTTATAAAACCCAGTTTTAGGAAACTTTGATATGGGAATATTGTACATTCTAAGATAATCTTTTAAAAAACCCTTACTCTCTTTGTTCTTAATCTCTGGTGTAGTATTTAACCAACACTGAACGAAATTTTTATCATAAAATGTATTTCTGTTTTCTATACCAAAATTAAGGCTATACTTTTCATGAAAGTCCAATAATATTCTTGACAATCCCTTATAGAAATGAGAATACGGAAATATGTCTTGCAGATCATCTGGCCAAATTTTCCAAGAACTACTATCCTTTGTTATGTAATTATCAATAAATTCATCGGCACCACCTCCTGTGAGAACAACCCTACTGTTGAATTGCAATTTGGTTTGTCTTCTTATTTCTGCTTGTGCGTAATTTAAATCAAAATATTTACTATCAATTTCAGTGATACCCTCATTAGGTATTTCAGTTATTTTATGGTATTGCGGATTACATAACTTAACGACTGCATCCAAGGCTTCTTGGTCTTCATTTTCCTGATTTACCATAAGACTTAAAGCATTGAATGTTTTTTTGTTCTTATGAAGGCACAATGCAACTGCACTGCTATCGATGCCACCACTTAAAAACAATGTACAATTTGGTGTCCACCTTTTTATTACTGCTTCTTCAAAGGAATTAATAACTTCATCAAGAGAATTAATATTCTGTTCAAGATTCCAACTTGTTAGTTCATTCTCTACCAATTCAATAATTTTATGCTTTACATGAAATCTATAATGACTGTTGTGTAAAAATCTTTGGCTATCATCAGAGATACGCAATGTGGTGAAATACCAATTGTCACCTTGCGTAGTATAATATGCTTGTCTTGTACCCCAAGGGTCCGAAAAGAAATCTATAATATTCCCATCAATAACAATGAATAAAAATTCACCGTCAAGATATTCTGTAAATTTATCTCCATACTCAAGATATTTCTCAATACCAAAATAAATATCACTTGGTAAAGATTTATCATAATTGTAAATCTCGCCCATTAGTAAAAAGTATTTCCCATCATGTTCTACTGGTTGTGGAGTAAAATCACCTGTAATACTTAAAAGGTGGTGGGTAACATATGTGCCATCTAGGTTTATCGTATTAGATAAATCAGGGCCTCCCGGCTGTAATATGTTATGGTTTAAATTCAGTGTGGAATCATTTGTTATTTGAAAAGTACACATTATGAACTTCTTTTTGAAATCACCAAATGCGTTCTTTCCTGACCACAGTTAACAAAACTATGTGGTATTGTTGTATCAACCTCATAAACAAAACCATCTGCTGGTATGTGTATTATCTCATTTAAAGTAGGAAATATAAAGTAAGCATCTGGATTGGTTATGAGAGCCATGTGGTAACGAGGAGTCTTGTCGTAGTGTACTGAATATGTGGTGTGTTTTAACATGATCATTATTCTTGACCGCACCCCTCCTGTATCCCGTATGACATCAGCAAAAATTGTATCCTCGTAACCCTCATTTAATACTACAAAGTCTGATGTTACATTGTCAGTCCTAATAATCGACCCCACACTATCTAGATAAGGATTATTGATAAATTTATTACTATGCTGTAAACTGGTCTGATTCGTAAATCCCTCTGCATCACTCCACAGAACATCTCCAAGACTTGATTGTATTAGCTCCCATTCAAGTAAACACTTATCTAGATCATATGACCAATTTGTTTGTTTTACTAACATCGATAAAACTTTTTATAATCTTCCCACAAATGAGGTTTATTTAATCTATGAGTAAAATGTACAAACTTTACATCTTCATGAAATTCACCACCCAAATATATGTAATCATTTCCAGTAAGCTTGCGATACTTATTAGTGAGTTGTATTTGCCACTTTGTCATATCCTTACCGTAGTTTATACTTTCATCTGTAACCCATCTAGTAAACCATTCGTTGGGAAGTAGTTTTAAGTCTAATTTTTCTTTAACAGAATCCTCAACAAAATACTGTTCTCCATTTACTGGCCCTTTAGTTACACCATTGTCAATATAATGTCTTTGCCATTCACGAATATCTGACATAAACTTATCGTAAATATATTTGCAATCTTTCGGATAGTATTTAAAGAATCCACCGTTGATAGAGTATCCCTCTTTTTTTGTATCTCTCCACCAGCCAGGCATAGCAGCAAATTGTCCTCGTTCTATAGGAAAGTCAAATATCTTTTCGTAATCATTTACCAGAAGAACATCAATATCCATAACACAAATAGGATCATCTTGCTCCAGTTGCATACCCCACATCTTATTCCACTGCAATGTGACATGAGGATGGTATGGTTCTCTTATCCAAATTATATTGTATTTTGATAATTTATTGTTTAGGTAGTCCTCATATTCTGGACCATACTTATCACCGATACGAATTGCAATTATATTCATGAATTTCTTTCATATGTTTTTACATAATAATCATAGAGAAGTTTTGCTATAAATTTATGTCCCTCAACATTTGGATGATTATCTTCGTCACTAATTCTAAGTTTTTTCATCTCAGGATCAACTTCATTTAATTTATCAGACATATTAAATCCACCAATTTGATGAAATATTGGCCAACCATAGAAATGCTCTTCATTCATCTTATAAAAAACAGGATGATCTATAATTGTAGAAATTACATTTTTATCAAGCACATTAAATGCTGAACATTGCATATATGGAATATTATTACACTCACAATAATTCTGAAACGCATTAAACCATCTTAAAGTCTTTAGAAAATTATATTCAGTTGATGCCATATTTCTTTCTAAAAACATATCTACAACTTTTTTTCTGGATGGATTTTTCATTAACTTACTTAGGTATTTACCTTTTATTGAGGGATCAATCCACAAAGTTCCTCCTGCTGCGAAATCCCACCTAGTGTGTTCACTCCACATAACTATTGCTAATCCAATATTTTTTTCAAAAGACAACTGATCAATAATTTTATTATATATAAATTCATTTCCCCGGCCGGGTTGGGCAACATTAACAACATCCATATCAAGCATATCAGCAAGGGGTATCGGCCATGATCTAAAACTAGGTCCATTCGGACCATCTGGCCATAAAAGTCTTCCTGTCCAACTATCTCCTGCTACCACTAATTTTTTTCTACTCATCAATCTCTTTCAATACATCTTTACCAAACTGCTTAACTAAAGAGCGTTTCATTAACTCTTTTCTTTCTTTGTTAAATCCACCATGCATAATGAAATGAAATCTGTTCTCAGTTGATGCATTATGAGCTTCATGTTCCACACCGTTGTCAAACCAAAACCCTGTGCAATTTTCAAAGGGCAACTCCTCCTTTGTATCTACTCTTCTTAGATAGCAATTCTCTGGTTGATAAAATGCAAGGTTAATTGCACCCGCAATATTTCTTCTCGCACCTCTCTGATCTCTTGCCTCGTTAGAATCATGGTGTGCAATAATTTTGCCATCGGGTTCCAGTAACATGAACCTTAATCGTCTGTATGATTTGTGGGGGAAATCTTCTAACCATCTTTTTGTCTCTGGAGCATATTCTGCAATTTCAGTCCAACCCCATTTAACATCTTCCTCTCTAAGACCATGGCCATCAGGATTTTTTGTATGATACCAACCCATACTTGTGTTCGGTTTATCTTTATGTACATAACTATGAATAGCAGCAGAACACCAACCATCCCCGTCACCAAAACGATGATCTACAAAGAAACCAGCATCATATACATCTTGTGCTTCTTGTATGCAAGCTTCTGGTATCTCTATGTCAACTTTGAGATACCAGATATCATTTTCTCTACACCATTCTACTATTTTCATAGTATCCTTTCTTATGGATATCCTATAACCATAAATCTGTTCATTCCGTTACTTAACAACTTCTGGCCAGAGTATAAAACATTAATTATATTTGCTTGTTCAGCTAACTCTTCTGGTGATCCTACGCAATTAATATGATCATCATATTGGTCATCATCTGTAGAATGTAAAACATAAAGGCCTTTTATATGTGGATTTAATTCATAGAATTTTGTCATAGGATACATGTGTTCGCAAGCACAATTTATAATCAAATCAAAATCTTCTTCCATTGTTTGCATCATAACATCTTTTATTGAAAACTGATATTTATTAGAATCTTTGTATCTTTTATTATACTTGTAACTAATATCCTTTACATCTTGATCAATTTCAAAGTTTTTTATACACTCTATAGATTCAAAGTTATCATATAAAAGAGAAACAATATATTGTGCAAACCACCCAGCAAGGATTGCAACTCTTTTTGGTTTGATATTCAACTTAACTAATTCTTGGATTAGCCATAATTTACTTTCCAATTGAGATTCGTTCATAGAATCCATTACCCGTTTGAACACATATGATTCTGAAGTTGATAATGCGTTTTTCCAATCGTTTGCTAAGTTAGGAGTAAATTTTAAATATTCCATAACGATTTCAACTCCTCAACATCATTAGTTTCGCCACTATTGTTGAATAGACAAACCTTAGATTCCTTTCGTATTTTTTTTAGTTCCATATCATCAGGAAAAATATTTCCTTTATACCAAGAATATATATCTTCTTTAGGGAACCCTCTAAAAAATCCCTTATCCTCATCCCATATATTATACCACTTGTGATTTAGATAGTTATCTAAGCTAGGATAAGTAAAGAATATAACATCAGAATTAGCATTAATCTGATTCCAGATATCATTCAATTGGCCCCTGTCCCATCGAATGACTGACGAGTTAAGTGGTGTGGATTTGTATTTAGCATAATTTATTTTAATTGCATCGGGATCATTCCACCAACCACGAACAATCCAAGGTTTATCCATAGGCAGATCAAAAAAGTATTTAAGGTCTTGATGAATAATTACATCAAGATCAAGAAAAAGAAACTTACTTCCTTTTATATCTGTAAAATCTTGATCTCTTTCGTCATCTCTAAACATATAGCACTTACGATATGCCCAGAAAAAGTTTTTATCTTTATCATAAAAATTATCCCAATATGTTGGCAATTCGATTTGACTACTTAACTTTACTAACTTGTGAATGTCTTTTTTACAATTTGGATTATCAAATTTAAACACAAACTGTTCTTCACTTTCATCTGGTATTTCTAGGAGGTCATCTGTTATGCAATAAAAATTAAAAGGAACCGAGCAATTTTTTTCGCATTGATCTTTTAAATTATAAACATAAGACCAATCATATTTGTCTCCCCATTTTATACATATTATAGTATTTTCAGTCATTGTAAAATTTGCTTTTCTGGTTTCCACCCAAGCTTGACTAAAGTGTTAATATCAGCACAAGTTGTTTCTCTTTCTGATGGTGTATCATCATATCGAACTTCGCCAACAAAACCCATTGATTGAGCAACCTTTAATACCGATACAGATTCACCACTACCTATATCTACTACACTTCCTACAAGCGTATCATAGTGTTTTATGATCGTATGAATTGCAGAACACAAATCTTCTATGTGAGTAAAATCTCTATAGTGTTTTGCATTAATATATTTTACTTCATCTTTTAACAACCTTTGGTACAACATATCTGGACGGCCAGGATAGACTGTATGAGGGCGAAATCCTACGGAGTTTGGTGGACTTTCTTGTTCGTTCATCAATTTGGTTTGAGCATATGGATTAGTCACCTCTTTTGCATTTGACGATGACGCAAACAATAGTGGGGTATCAAGAGATGCACATAAATGAGCAACCTTACGAAAACCCCATACATTTACTTCACCATATTGTTCTGGCGAAATAATGGACTTACGAACACCTGTCAACGCTGCTAGATGTATCACCATATCAGGTATGCCTGCGTAAAATGAAAAATCTCGAATAGGCCCAATAAATGGAACTATATCAAATCCTTTATTTTCTAAATACGGTTTTAGGTGAGAACCTATATAACCATCCCAACCTGTCATCATTATCTTCATCATTTTTGTATGTGCCTATTCCAACTTCTTTGAACGTGTTTAGCTTTTTCTTCCATAGGTAATTTTTTAAAATCATCATCATCAAATTCATAGATAAAACCCCTTTCCTCAGTGGGAGCAGGGTGTCTTCTAAACAGTGTTATAAGAAACAATCTAACCCTAAGAATAAATCTTTTGATACGCATTTTCTAAAACCTCCGTTATGAGTTCATGGCCTTTACCATTTGGGTGTGAATCTTCGGCACTAATTCTATATTCATTATCTATCCATTCTCTATCTTTCTTGAGTCCCTTTTCTACTGCCTGATGATGTGGATAATATTTCCAACCTGCTGCTGGGCCCAGTAAATCATCAAAAGAAAAATACTTTATGTTTGTTTTTTTAATTTTTTTGGGAAAAAATTGTAATGGCACTACTGGCCAACCAATAAATGTTTCTTTCATTCTATCATAGTATTGACTTTCAATAATACATTTCTGTAATATTTCATATTGTATACGATGGTGTGGATTTTGCTTTCCTAACAATAATGGTGGACCAAAAATTTGCAAATATGGTATTTCTAGATTTTCACAAATATTTTGGAACGCAAACGCATAACTATGAAAATCTTGAACTCCAAGTTTTATACTATCAAGGTGATACTCTCTAAGCAATTTTGATAATTTATATTGCATGGTAATATATTTACTGTTGTTATTAAATTTTTCTTCGTGCCATTCAGCATCCAAAACTGTTCTTTCTGGATGAAAAGATTGCCACGGGTTTCTTCCCCCTGTCTTACCTTTATCAGAAGTGTCCCAAGAGTATGTACAAACTCTTTGAAGTTCACTCCACATACATATCACAAGACCAATATCATCTTTATCATTATTCAATATGTGATTTATAACCCTATTATAGATAGATTTATTTCCAGAACCACAAACAGAAGTATTAACCAAATTCATATTGAGTTTCTTTGCTAGTAGATTACCATAAACATCGAAATCACCGATTTTTTGTTTCTGTGCATAATTATCAGAATACGAACAACCGCTAACAATTAATTTTTTCTTAGAAGACTTGAACATTATATTTCCTCATAAAATCCTCAGCATCATCCCATGTATTGACTATCGGTTTTCCCTTGATGTTAAGAGAAGTATTTAATAACATAGGACAACCTGTAGCCTCATACCACTCTTCTAGTATAGGTCTTATAATTGACTTACAGTCTTTCTTTACAACCTGTACTCTTGCAGTACCATCAATGTGTGTGACAGAACTATAATCATGTTTAGCAGTTGCGACAAACTGCATGTACTCGTTCATAGGTCCGTCGAAGTATTCATCTTTATATTCTTCTAAAATTGCTGGTGCGAAAGGACGAAACTTTTGTCTACGTTTTATTGTGTTTACTGAATCTTTGATATCATAACGAGGATCGCCAAGTAAAGAACGATTACCCAATGCTCTTGGGCCAAACTCTGCTCTGCCATTTGCAACCCCACACACTTTGTTTTTTAACAACTCTTGTACTACATTCTTTGGATCAATTGATCTTGAAATTAAATATCCAAGATATGGAGAAACCCATTTGAGTTTTACTTTCCTCACTAGAGCTGCAGCACCCAATGCACTACCAGCATCGCCTGGCGATGGCATAATCCAAATGTTCTTGTCTTTGATCTTTGAATTTGCAACACAGTTCAACGCACACCCGCCCATGATGATTAGATTTTCATGTGGACACATCTCTACAAGTTTAAGAAACTCTCTCTCGTACAGGTCTTGTATGGACGCTGCGAGGTCTTCATCCTTTGCATCTTTCCAAATATTTCCCACACCCCTATGATTATTTTTATTAAGTAACTCACTTAAATCATAACAAGGTTCACCAAAGGCAGCCATGCCCATTGTGATATATTCATCCTCATTAGGTTTTAACCCTATACGATGTGTGATTGCAGAATAAAGAAGTCCAAGAGAATATGGATACTTCCAAGATTTTATTTTTTTGAGTTTATTATCTTTACCTTCCCATATAGAGATAGTGTCCCATTCACCAATTGCATCGATAACGAGAATGTTACATTTATTAAAGGGAGAAGTATAGTATCCAGCAGCTGCATGAGACTCATGATGGCCAAAATTGACATCATATTTTAGTCTTGGTTTTTGCCGCTTTTGACCAGCGTACCAACGTCTTAAATTTTTGAGAAAAGGTTTTTCATAGTATGCAACGACATCAGGTTTATTAATTCTAGATTGAGGAAATTGTTCTCGACTAATCCACTTATCATTCTTTATTTTACTATATCTTTCACTATGAGATGCGTAGTGTATCTTATTATCATGCAACAAACAAACTGCTGCATCATGAAATCCTTCTGATATACCAAGTATTTTCATAACTGCTCCATAATATAAATGTTATACCCACCAATATAATACTTTTTAAGTTATTTGTCAAGTATTTTTTTAAAAAGAGCCATATGCTGCAAGTACTTCTAGAGGATTTTCTGCTTTACGAAGTGCGGTTTTCTTTACTTTTGATTTGCTTTTAGTAACTTTTTCTTCTTCAAACATTTTTAATTTCAGTTTAAATAATTGTTCTTTGTGACTATCATTATCAACATCAAATTCAGAACAAAACTCAAGCAAATTATCAAAAGTAACTTTTTCTTTTTGAATTTCTTTCTTAACTTGAACAATTTCAACTTCACGCTCTACAAGTTTTTCAACCTCAACTTCACGCTCTGTTTCCACTTCAACAACTTGAGTTTCAACTACTGTCTTTATTTGATCATCTGGATTTCCATGGCCATACAACCCCTGTTCAGTTGCATATCTATGAAAAGCATCTCTAAAATTTTGTCTAACTGATTCGTTTCTTGCTCGAGTACATTCATCAAGGCTCTCGTAAGACCACTCTTTCAAAAGTGCCTGAAATTGTTCATCATCTTCATCAACCACAACATAGTATTCACGATTTTTTTCTCCATCGCTCCAGAGAATACCTACCGTATCCAATTCTGGATTGGTATAATACGCTTCTACTATGCGTCCACAAAATGCAAAAGGTTCACCCTGTTCAGCCATGTCTTACTCCTATCCTTTATTTATACGCAAATTATAAGTCGTTACAGTAGCAGCTGATCCGTTTGGAAATTCCTGTGATCGATAATCATCCGCTACCTGTCTTGTTTGGTAATTACCAGAACCATCAAGTTTCGTATCCACCATTGCCGTTCCTTTTGTATTACCACCAGACGCAGCTGCATTATATGATATCTTATACCCATCACCAGAATGAGCAGCAGTAAATCTCAACCAAGGGCCTAAAATACTATCTATGGTAGAAACTGACATTTGATTTAAATTACCATCACTGTCTGTCACTAAAGGAAACACACTTGGAGTAGGTGCAGACATATTATTTTTTTGATGTAAATAATAGTTTGTAACAGTAGCTGGTTGATCCAATGTCTCTGGAATACCACCAGAAGTATATGCACTAGTGTCTGCTCGTGTATCTGTAAATACTGCTGTTGTAGAAATATTTGTAAAACCAGTTGCAGCAGTAGAACTATCTGTTATTGTAAATGATTTTGAAGTATTGTCACTATCTGCACTTGCAATCATAAGATCAATTGCTGGATGAAGAAGAGTGTCTTTAAAATCAGCAAGGTTTAATGCTTGAAGATTATTACTGGCATCTAGATACATAGGAAAGGTATCACCATCATCAGCTGTTTTACTTATGCTTCCAGAACTAGTATATGCTAAATTTATTTTATCATATGATACTGTAACCGTACCAGGCTCAGCAGTTGTTCCTTCTGCAACAAAAGCAGTACTAGATTGAGAAGTTGCGCCCGCCTTCAATCTTGTATCAGACATAGCATCGACATTTGCACCATTGTCACTTACAACGGTCAATACAACAGTTGGAGCAGTGCCATAATGATAGATCATTCTTTTTTGAATTTCTACCATTTCAGCAGAAGTCATTGCTTTTATGTTTGTACCATCGTAATGCACTAAAGTTCTAGCGGTCATTTTTTAACACCATCAGTTTGAAGTAACGCCATTAATTGTTTTCAATGTAGAACCACTTGAGTCCTTTATAAGAAGGGTAGCAAGTGGATCACAAGTTAGAGTTCCATCCACTTGAAAGTTTCCGTTTGAAGATAATGTTGCTTTCTGCGTTGCGGCTTCACTACTCCCCAATCTAAATTCCATTTTAGTTGCGTTATTATCTGCTGCAAAATTTCCTTCTGATATTGCAACAATAGATGCTGCAATTGCAATGGCATCTGTTCCTGTGCCTTCATCTGGTGCTTGCCATCTAATTTCACCCAATACATCATTGGCTTGCATATCTGTCTCGCCAGTTTGTAAAGTAAGAATTATGGGTTTATCATCAGCGGTTGCAGTGTGTTTAAGATTTAATCCAACATCAGCAACATGCGTGAGAGTAATCTCTTGATCATCACCAAAGTATATAATACCACCATCAGCAATAAACAAATCTGACCACTCAAGAGCGGTTGTTCCTAAGGCAGCACCATCAGATGCATCAGGTACTACAGCGGTAGTTGCTGTTATTGTTGTTCCCTGTAATGTTCCTGTTGAAGTTATATTACCTGATCCAATTGTTCCAGCAAATGTTACATTTGCACCGCTAAATGTTGCAGCTGTAGTTGTACCAGATTTAATAATTAGATTGCCAGAAGTATTTGTTGCAGAACCAAATGTAGTACCAGCATCCTTGAAGAAAACATCACCACCATCAGCGTCTAGTATGATATCGCCTGCAACATCAACCGTGAGATCACCAGAACTTAGATCGATCTCTGTTCCATCAATAGTGATGTTGTCAACCACCACACCAGCATTAGAAGTTATTGCACCTGTTGGCACGATTGTTCCTGACACTGCCAAATTACCAGCAGAATTTAGAGACATTTTTTCAGAAGCTGAACCTGATAGGCCAGTACGAAAACTCAATGTAGTTGCGTTATTATCAGCAGCAAAATTACCTTCAGATATAGCAACAATCGCAGCTGCAACCGTTATTGCGTCTGTACCTGTTCCTTCATCGGGAGCTGAGAAATCAAGAGCTGCGATAATGTCATCTGCTTGAATATCTGTCTCACCAGTTTGTAAACCTAATACCAAATAACTGTCATCAGCTGTTCCAGTATTTTTTAGCGTTACTCCTCTGTTATGATTATGGGTTAAAGTAATTTCGTTATCTTCACCAAACGAAAGAATTGCACCATCAGAATCTAGAATTAAGTCATCTTCTACTTGTAAGTCACCAGAGAATATTGGTGTTTGACTAAATGTAACAACACCACCAGAACTGATTGCAATCGCATCTGTATCTGAAGCAGAACCAATATTGCCTGCATCTGGTATGACTATATTACCACCCGTGGTCATCAATCCAGCACCAGTGTATGTTCCGCTTGCATTTATGTTCGCATTAACATCTAACAGAGTTGCGTTCAGTTCAATTTCGTCTGTGGCGTTAATGTCGAGAATAGCATTGCTAGGCGCATTGATAGACTGACTTGCATCATTAAACTGAATAGCCATAGTGCTGTTTAAAAGAATACCAGTATCATGTACATGCGTTAGAGTAACATCGCCGTTAGCACCAAAGGCTATCACAGACGCATCTGACAGAAGTTTGATATCGTCACCAGCAACTATATCTTTTGCGACTGACAGACCACCATCAGTTTGTAGTGAACCGTCTGTTGTACTAGTGGCCTCTGTGGTGTCATCTGTTTTGAGAATACCACCAAAAGTACCTGTTCCAGAACCAGCAAGATTGCCCACCACATCAATCAAAGTAGCAGTAAGTTCAATCTCATCTGTAGCAGCAATATCTAGGACTGTCGCACTTGCACCTTGAATAAATTGTGAAGCGTCATTGAACATTAATTTATTTGTTGAGTTGAGTGTCAGGCCACTTCCATCTGTATGTGTTAATGTTGTGTCTGAATCTGCACCGAATGAAAGAACAGCTGAATCTGAGATAAGTCTTAGATCATCTCCGATACTTGCATCAGCAGCAACACCAAGACCGCCACCAACTGTCAATGCACCATCTGATGCACTTGTATTTGCAGTTGTTGCTGTTACTGCAACAACACCACCACTAGAAATTGTGATTGCGTTTGTATCTGAAGCAGAACCAATACTTCCGGCATCTGCAATTAATAAACTTCCTATGGTTAATAGATTTGAAGAGGGATTATATGTAAGTGCTGTATCAGATTCCAATCCCTGTTGACCAGTTGCACCATCTACAAATACGAGAAATGCACTTTCATCTGTAGAATTATTTGCAGAAATGGAAACTGAGGAAACTGTTGCGCTGTCAAGATTGCCCAAATCAACTACAGCGTTATTAAATTCCTGTCTAAAGGTTTCGAGGGTATCTCCTGTCCCTACTGAACTTGCTGTTACTGCCATTATTCTTTCCCTATCAATTCTTTAAGAAGATTTTTAATTTCATGCATTTCGCATTTTATATTATTTATCTCCCTTGTGGTGTTTCTTATTTCATCCCTTTGTCTTTGCGCTTCTGCAGCACGCTTTTTTGCCATTTCATATGCATTACGGTTACGATTTACAACTGCCCCATTTTTAGTATCTCTTACTAAATCAGGATAGTCTTCAACTTCAACATAATTTTTACTCATATCAATTCGCCAACGCCAGTGCTCTAAATTCTTTTAATCTAGGAACATTCGCAGAGTTTGTTCCCTGTAAAACAATTTTAACTTGAAAGGAGATAAATTCATCAAGCTCTTCTCCTATTCCTTCATCTGTCACACCAGCAGTATATACATATTCTCTTAAATTATCTCTGGTGAGAGATGGCCCTATAGTCTGATCTGGAACACCTGTACTATTAAAGAAACTATAACCCAAATCATCAAAATCCGAAGAATCATTTGTTTTCAAAACTTTAAAAAGAACTTTTATGTCGGAAGTTGGCGGCCTGTATGCAGTAAATAAAACCTTCAAAGCAGTAGCAGGATTTTCAAGGTTGATTTGTTTCGTTATATAAATCGCTGCGTTTCCATCCCCCTCTGGTTCCGTTGAGTCTTTATATGAAGAAGTTGGATATACATCTGATGAGCTATCAACATTATTAATTCTATTTCCAATAGCAAACAAAGATGCTCTTTTTAAGTCAATAACAGGACTCATTTCCGAAGAAGATGATGATATTTTCACCCCAAGTTCAAATGATTTTACACCACTCATTTCGTTTGTTTCATTAATACCAGAAGCAACCATTCTTGGAGTATCAAAAATAAATGCGTCATTAATGTTCAAAGGTATTGCTGAGGCACTTGCAGTTTTAGAAAATGATGTCTGCGAACCAGCAACACTCGTTGCAGATGTGGGTTGAACTTCACCTGTGATACTTGTAGTTGGAAGTTCTAGTGCAGATATAATAGTACTCATTTGGTCCATCATCGCATTTTCTGTGGCAGTTGCAACCGTTCCACCAATCTCAGAGGTATCACCAGAAGAACCAACATCTGGTGAGGTTGAAATTGAAACAGTATATTCATCAATAGTAATATTTGCAATTGATGTATGCGTCTTGTTAATTTCTTGCAATGGTACTTTATGTATATTATACAACTCTACAGTTGCACCAGAAGAATGGCTTGTTGCTGTGGTACTATCTACACCTCTTGTAACACCAGAAACAGCAGTATCACTAATGGTGGTATAACTTAATATTTCATCTCCAATTTTTATGTAGTAAAGACCATTTGCACATACCGCATATTTACCCGAAGTATCATCAAAATTACCACCACTTGTCAAAGTAAGAGTTGTATCCGTAGCAGAGATAGTGCCGCTAAGTGTAGTAGTAGCACCAGATTTTACTTTGTCGATAGTAACATTATTGGCCACGGTATACATACCATGATCAGCATGTTTTACCCTTACGGTTGTACTAGCATGTTCTAGAATACATGGATTTTGACCTAGAGTTAAAGCAGGTAAAGTATCATTTACAAGTGCAACATTTCCAGCTCCACTTGTATCAAATTTTGCTGTATTAATTTTAAATTTCAAATCCTCCATAGGTGACATTGCCCATGCTCTGTTATTATGTCCTTTGAAAAGAACACCAATATGAGGTTGAGTTGAAACAGTTCTTGATCCACCAATGTCTTTTTCACCCATACGAGCAATCCAACATTTGTATGATGGGACACTAGCAATAACTGCTATGGTATATTCTACACCACTTTTGACATAAACTGGTGATGGAAAGGTAAATCTTGTAGCAGTTGAAGCAGTAGCAGATAAATTGATATCTGCTGGTTCAAGAGTAACACTACCAAAAGGTAAAATTTTCGGGCCGGGATAACCATTAACAACATTTCGTATTTGCACAGTAAGAGGAAAACTAGAATCTTTTTCAAAGAAATATAAATCAACAGAAGTTATAAATCTTCCCGGCGCACCTTCTTCGGGATTATCTGGTTGTACAATAAATGTTTGTGCTAGGGGATCTTCACCGCCACCGCCGCCATCGCCATCGTTGTCATCCTCTTCAAGAGCTACCCATTGATCAGCTTGTGTATCAGTTACCGAAGTACTTTGATTAATTGAAGTTCTAACAACTCTGGCATTTCTAGTTGCAATAATAGTTTCTTGTTCTGTCTCTAAAATACCTTTAGAAGTAAATGTCGCATCTCCCTGAGTAAATACATTATCTGCAAGAGTATTTGTATTATTACTCCAATCAGTAGAGTTATTTGAACTTGAAGTAAGTCGGAATGTAGCTTCACCAGTTTCAAATTTTGGATTGCCTGAAACCTTTGGATCGGGTATGGTAAAGGTTCCTTCAACTTTACCAATTGCATTTGATATAAGCACATCGCCTTTCACAGGAGTTGAGGCCCCCGGCGAATAATCAGAACTTTTGGGAGTTATATGAGAACTAACCGCAGTTTTATCAAAGAAAGCATAAAGTTTACATTTAGGTCTAAAGCCATATCCAACAAATTCAATTGCTCTTGAACGCATGAAAGGAATAAGTGCCCTGTTTATAACTCTAAATCCTTGCGATTCCCTTTCTGTATCAACTAGAACCTGAGTGTTAATTCCTTCTCTTCTTCTTGTTCCAGCAATTGTTCTTACTTGACGTTCAGCACCATCACTTCGGCGAGTTTCAGTTCGTTCTGATCCGTGAACAACACCTGACCATTGTGTTTCCCATGCGTTCCAGACATTTCCAATTTGATTTGATAACCTATTTACTGTAGCATTGAAATTACCTTCAACATTTACAACAAGTTCTGGAGCAATTTCTGTTTCAAACCATTCATCAGAAGGTGGATTTAGTTCGACATCACCAACCCACATAGAGACTAAAAATGGAGTAACACGTTCAACTCTTGTTGCATAAGGTTGTTGTGTAAAAGTTTCTTCTGTATATGGTAGTGTTATAAGATCACCCGTTTTTTTATACCCAGCTGAGCTTCTTTCTCCATCCGTTGAAGCTTTTTCTGTTAAATAAAGTCCTTTAGCTTTGTATGTGGGTCTTGCTTCATTATTTTCCATATCCATTGCGATATTATAATCTTTATGAACACCATCACCCACACGATGACCAGAGAAATTATCTACAACAAAACCAGATTTAAATCTATTAAGTCCATTAGCATCAGTGACCTCAAAAGATTCCGCTGATCTTTCTAAAAGATTTAATGCGGTGAAATACTCAATAGTATCAATTCGTTGTTCCAAAGCACCAATATCCTTCATAGTAAATCTCTGATTTTTTATTCTTGTAACTTCAACATCGGTAGGTCGGAAGGTATATGCTGGAATAAATATATTACATAGTTGCATAGTATTTTCTGGAGGCGTTGGCGATTCAGGTATTTCTGCGGGAATTCCCTCAGTGACAATAACCTGCCCAGTCGTATTCATAGCAACATTAACTCTTTTGGGAAGATAAAATTCAAAATCTGCTTGAACGCTTGAACCGGGCTTTGGAAAATCTACAAGTGAAGCACCACTACCATCAAATTGCCTATGAAAGAAATCAAAAGAATTACCAGTTATTTCATCTACTGTAGCCAAAGTAGTAGATGCACCAGTAATATCTTCAACCCTTGGTCTAAAATCTAAAGTATCAGTTAATGGAAACTCACTTATGGGTTTTGGATCACTAGGATCAACTTTCGTTGCAGAATAAGTTGGAATGTCAGCATAGGTCATTTGACTAGCAATATCTGAATAAGAGTCAACATTCAAAATATCCCCTGCACCATGTTCAAAATAATCATGAACAATAAGCAACCTTCCAGTAGGAGTAGAAGCAACTGGTCTTTTTACGATTCTTGCAATATCATAGTAATTATCTCTTTGTCCAGTATCTAAAAGATAGTTACTAGTTAAAACTTTACTTCCTTCAGTTTGAGAAGATATCACAGCAGTTGCACCAGAACTTTCTCCTGTAATAGTTTCTGTATCTGTAAAATTACCTGAGCTTGTCAAAACATATTGAAAGGGACTTGAAGTAGTGATAAGTCTGCCTGTCGCTGCGCTGGAAGCACCTGTGATTTTTTCACCACGAATAAATGTGCCAGTCGTTGAACCTGTTGTTAATGTTGGAGCTGCAGCATCTGCGCTAGTATTTTCTGAATCAAATACAGCAACAAGTCTAAATGAATCTGCTCGTCCTAAAGAAATAGTCGCATCGGTTGGTCGAGTTCCAAAGGCATCAGAAGTGCCTGATGTTACCTTTACTTGTTTCATTAATTGTGTTGTTTTAATTTTTTGATTAACATTAGTCTTTAAAATTGTTGCAAATACCTTTACCTTTGCAGCGTTACCCAACAAGGTGTTATCTGTAATTGTAAGAACGGCAGTGCCGGCACCAGATATGGTTGATGCAATGCTAATTAAATCACCTTGACTTGCAGAACCGCCACCAGCTGTAAGAACAGAAACGGTATAATCTTTCTCTGCATGAGAAACAAAAGTTTCGTTTGCTCCAGCACTAAATGAAACAACACCAGCAGAGTTTGTGGTTCCTACAAATTGCCTTCTAATCGTGTATTGCGTATCAGTTAATCCATTATTAGTTTCAGTTAATAGCGTTTTAACTGCTCTCCTTGGAAGTTTTTCCAAAGAACTATTCTTGTCAGCATCTTGAAGCCTGGGTTGTCTTAATGCAAGACCACTTTCTAATTCTATTTCTCCAAATTGATCAGCACCTCCAGCTGCAGACCCATCTAACAATATATTATCGTTCGCATTAGCACCATTAGCATCAGTTCCATTCATGGTAATAGAACCAGCAAAGCCAGCTGTTTTCGTAGCAATCACATCAGCGGTGAAATCTTGTCCTGTATCTGGATCACTCATGTATACAGAAGAAACATCTCTAAACGCATAATTTGTGACATTTGTAATTGTCACTCCAAGATTTCCACTTCTATCAGATGCAGTTATATTACTACCACCAGAAAAAGTACCAGTTATATTTGTTAACCTAACGATATTTCCACTAGTACCAGAAGCATAAACAAAACCAGTTGCGCCAGTGGTTGCGTCAGTTACTTGCACACCACCATTAGAATGATTTGCTGTAAGTAGTGTAGCTGGTGTTCCACTTAATTCTAATTTTGTTATTGGTTTTATGTCAAACAAATATAGTTTATATTGTGAGTCATTATTACTGGAAGATGCACCAGCTGTTCCAGCATGATATTCTATAGAACGTGCTCTTGCGATTGCAACCAAACTACCAGCAGCAGAACCTCTTGTAGCAATTTTTGCGTCATATAATTCTACAAGTTTAAATGGAGTTGTCTCACCTGATACTGAAGAAATATCAGGAGTACCGTAAACATTTTCAATGAAGGCATAGTTTCCCATTTCAAATGTTGAAACACCAGCATTTAATGTATCGAAAGTTCTTGCCTTTTTAATATCTTTGTATGTTGGACCTATTTTTTCAATTTCATAACCACCAACATATGCCTTACCCGGCGATACTTTTAGAGCAAGAAGCTCAGTGGTTGCAGTTCCAGAATCATCAGTTGTTTGACTTTTTGTATAAACACCTGTATCTAAATTTGTTGTTACACTTTCTTGAACTTGATATTGAAATGGTCGAACTGTATAATCGCCAGATTCATCATAAGTTCTACGAGCAAGAGTTTGCCCTATTACAGAATATTCTGTTTGACGAACCATAGCCATAATGATGCCAGCTTTTGTATCCAACAATTCAACAAAACTATCATCAGTAGTTGCATCTCTGGCTAACTTTGCAAGTGTCAAAGTAAATTTGAGTCTGTGAGCTCCTTGTGCAGCAAAGTTGCTAGAACCAGTTGAATTATCCAAAAGGGTTGTATCATCATCAGAAGTTGTAAGACCTTCAGTGATTGATAATCCTACACGATAGGATGGTGTATTACCGTACTTATCAAGAACAAGAGTCTGTTCCGTTACTGTTGCAAAGAAACCACGAATATAATAAACACCAGCTCCAATTTTTGCAGCTGATCCAGTTCTTGCAGCAGGACCAGTTGAACTTGCTAATGAAGTAGAAGTTGCTGTTGCTGGGTCAAATGTTGATGTATAAGTGGTTGCTGAAACAGCGCCAGCAGAATAAGAAGAGGTATGAGTGATTGAAATATCAGCTGAAATAGTTTCACCATCAGAAAAAACACCAGTTACATTATCTGTGCCTGTATTTGTATATCTTAAATAAAGTGTGGGTTGATCCGTTGTTGTTGCCAGATCAAAACCAACAACTTGAGCTGAAACACCAGTTGTATTACCCGTAATTGTTACTGGTGTTGTTTCATTGTAATATTGCGATACATCAATTGTTTCTTGGCCAAATGTAGAAGCAAGTTTCAGTGAATAATAATCTTTCATCAAAGTTACTTGGCCTGGAATGACCATCGCACCTTCAGTAAATACATGTCCTCCAAATTTTTCTATCTGGTTTTGTACTGCACTTTGTAACTGTGTAAGTTCTCTTGCTTGAACAGCATAGCCGGGGCGAAAAAGAGTCCTCAGATAATTCTTATCCTCATCAAAGTCATCATAATAAGGTGCTACATTTAAATCAGTTTTTTGTGCCATATTAGAATTCCACTATTATTCTGATATCTTCAGTTTGATCAGTTGCTCTTGAAATTGGTTTTCTGTTTTCACTGTATATGATATTACCGCTATCTGGTTGCAGTTCTGGATTTGCATATCCATTTGTGAATGTGATTGTATTATTGCCTGCGAGAGTAACCGCACTATCGGCATCTGCATCAGGAGTACCAGCTGCACTTGAAGATGCACCTGTTATCGCATTTGCACCAGAGAAAGCAACATAAGCACCTGTTGTGCTATTTGTTCCGTAATCTGCATATCTTTCTTGGTGATAGTAAAGTATCGAGAGAGTACTATCCCATTCAACAACCTTACCAATCGCTCCTGTAGATGCTTGAGATATTTTTTCATCAACAGTAAATGTACCTGATACAGAAGTTAACTTTGCTGCGTAAGTTTGACGATATGTACTTGCAGTAGCAACAGTTGATGTTCCATATGTAGTTGGGTCTGTAACAATTGCAATATTTCTGAAATCATTTCCTGTCAAAACATCATCATTTTCTGCACCTGTTAGAGTTGCTCGACATGTAACATAATGGCCGCCCAATTCTTCTACTGCATCATAACCATGTCCATTTTTAGGACTAATAACAACTTGTACCACCCCACCTGTGCCACTTCCCATTGAAGAAGAAGTGGTAAGAGCAGCGTCAGAAAATGTATAACTTGAACCAAGATTTACTGTTCCGTATGTATAACTCCCACCGCCAGAGTGTATTGTTGTATCTGATCCAGCAGTTAATCCAAATGAAGTAATTGTACCACCACTTCCAACAACGATACTAATAATTGCACCAGAAGATGTACCAGCACTTGATCCATCTCCATACACCGCTGCATAGTATGTTCCAGCAGTATATCCTGATCCGGCAGTAATTATAAGTGACTCAATCTTTCCGTCTGTCGCAGCTGCACTTACGGTACTGTCTGTAGAAACTGGCATAAAATCAGTTGTCAAAAATTTAGTTTGTTCAGAAGCAGTAATTGTGTACATATATTTCAAAACATAACCACCAATCGCAAAGGGCGAAGTTGATTCGGATGTTGGTTCTGCACCACTATAAGCAGAGCCCGCATTATTATCCAATACTTTATAAACCCTGTTATTAGCAGTTCTAAAGAAAAATGTCGAATCGTATAGATTTGTTGCACCAGAAGTTGTGGTATTAGAAGAACTTATGTTGTCTTCATACATATCATAAGTTGTACCATTTGTCCAATTTCTACGAGGCAAAGTATATGTTATATCTGAACTCGATATATTTTTAAGTGCAATGGTTTGATCCCATTCGTAAAAATTGCTACTAACATCATCAGCTGGTGTTGGAGGTACTTCATCAGAACCGCCAGAAGTTGTAGATGTAAAGGGTGTAGCCTTTCCTATCATAAGATAGTAAAGATTTTTTGATGTTTCACTAAAGGACTCAAAAAACTGAGTCGCATTGTGAAGTCTGAATTTTTCTGTGATAATTGCTGCCATTTCTTTATCCTATATCTGACAATGTTAACTATATTTATAGAGTTATTTTGTTTCTAATAACCCCTTATTAACTTTTTTTGTTTCTAATAACATTCCCTCGTCTTTTTCTGAAAAAAGACTTTGCAACTTCGCATTATCTTTTACCATCTCATTTCTAAAACTCTCTACCGCAGCTCCTGTCTGATTTGACATCCTAACATTTTCAATCAACAACATAGGTAGATATGCTACTGCACAACCCCAATCTTCTATTTCTTGACCAGTTTGTGGGTCTTTTCCTCTTACCTGTATATACCAAGCACAATCCCATTGTTTACATTTTTCAAAATTATTTAAAGGACAATTATCCTTTACTTCAAGTTTCGCCATTTTTTACCTTTCATAATGCAGTAGTTGTATCATCAAAACTTAGTTCTTTTCTATTTCTTTTTCTTTGCATCTTTAACATTTTTAAAAGTGTTTGCATATAAAAATCTCTAGTACTTTTAACATCTGATAAATTATCAGTTATTACTCCCATGTATTTTTCAACATTCTCATCAAATATTTTTTCTGTTTCTTCAACACTCATACCAGATTCGTGAACTAATTTTGTCAAACATCTCACACAACTTCCGCACCAATTTTCACCATCCCTTTCAGTATCATCACACTGATTCATAACATTTTTAAGACCATCAGGTATTGCATCATATATCGCAACTCTTCCCATTTTTTCGTCTGCAAGAGGATACGACAATCGCACATTCGTCATATCTTTCCACAAAGATGTAGATAATTTATTCAATCCATAATAAACTTGAATACGATCATTACCAGTTTGTACATAATCAATTTTATCTCTTGAATGTTTATTAATCTCATTCATCCAATAATAGTGTCCATAAACTCTTTCTATTATCCAAGCTACTCCTTTATCACCTAATACTCCCATATCATCACTTACATTATGTAATTCATCATTCCAATACTTTTCCAATATTTCTTTTGTAACCACATCATCATATATTCGGTGTTCTGGTGGCAGAAAAAATGACCAAGTTGGTGAGGGAGCTCTTTCTACACGAAACTGAAAATCCCTAACATTTGTTCTTAACCAATCAACAATATTATAAACGTATTTCTGACAAAAATCTAAATGGTTCTTGGAAAAAAAGTGAGTATATCTCCAATAACCTGCCACAACTTCATGATCAGTATTCTTCAATAAATTATATAATGACAATGTGGAATCTTGTCCACTTGACATACAATGTAAAACTTTCATAATATATCCTTTTAAGAATCGTTAAGTTGTTCTAACGCCTCTAATCTCCTTACTATTACATGATTTGGTAATTGTCTTTCTTCTGGTTCATCATCCTTATTTTGTTCTTCTTCCCATTTCATCAACTTACGTCCATGAGTTGCAATTAATTTTCTTGCCCAATCTGGTAATATTGTTATCTTTTCATTGTCTGGACATTCAATATCATCCCAAGGATCGTCAGAATATTCTATTTCACCTTGGCCCAACTCTGTATCCCATTGAATACAATGTATAGAACTCGTAGGAAAATCTGGATAGCCGGGAACTTCTGACATATCAAAATCATTAAATGAATGATCTCCTACAGAAACCATATCATCTGAGGGTATTATTTGAACTCTCATCCTATTCTCCTATTAATCCTTACTTGCCAAAATAACATCAACAAATTTAACATCTAAATCTATGGCATTTCCACTAAAAGCAAAGTTACCTACACCGTGTGTATGTGATCCTCCACCACCAGCTGAACCACTTGCTTGCGTATTGCTACCACCCTGACCAGCGGCCGGGTTTCCACTTTGCTTATTATTTCCATAAGAGGTATTGACAGTATGTGTATGTGCTGGAATTTGTGCAAGTGATAATGTGGTTGCAGCAGTGTTACCAGCAATATTACCAGCTGGAGTGTGACTTGCAAATGCAGTTTCAAACGCTACAGTACCATTCACACCAGCATTAAAAGAAGTAGTTCCAATAACCCGTATGCCTGCGTCAGCAAGCGCTTCAGTACTTGTTGCTGTTAACTTTGTCCACCCTGTAGGAGCAGAAGATTGATGAAACAACATAACAGTGCCACTACCAAACCCCATGTATGTTCTTACGTTAGAAGCAGTCATCTTATTGTTCGTTCCCCCTGCACCATCATCAATAATAAATAAATCAGCATCAGCAAGAGTTGATGTCGCAGCCGCACCATCAATATCTAAATCTCGAATATTAATAGAACCATCAGGAAATGTTGGAGCTTGAGCAAATGTTACTCCACCACCATCTGCAATGGTCATTGCATCATCACCATCTGTATATTCTATAAGGGGTGTCTGTACAGATGTTGAAGCGTTAATTGTGGTTGTTCCTGTAAGCGCTCCCGAAACAGTTAAGACAGCAGAACCCAAAGTTAACAAATCAGTATCGCCTGCACCACCTATTGTACCTCCACTCTTAATTACAAGATCATCTTTAACTGTAAGAAGTCCAGCAGAAGAAAGTGTAAGTGCGTCAGCAGCTGAAGCAACACCAATCGTACCACCATCTTTAATTAATATGTCATCAACAAAAGTCACAATACCCGTAGATGCAACTGTTATAGCAGTTTTTGCTGAGTCTGATCCTATTGTACCACCATCCTTAATTACAAAGTCATCAGCAATAGTTAATAGGCCAGCAGAACTCAAAGACATTTTTTCAGATGCGGTTTCACTTGAACCAACTCTAAATGCCATCTTAGATGCATTATTAGTTGCACTAAAGTTACCCTCTGAAATTACATCAATTGCTCCAGCAACTAATATAGCATCTGTACCTGTACCTTCATCTGGAGCCTGAAATCTAATACTTCCTAGTACATCATTAGCTTGGATATCCGTTTCACCAGTTGCAAGAGTAAGAACTACGGGGTTATCATCAGCAGTTGCAGTATGTTTAATTTCAAGTCCAGCATTGTGAGCGTGTGTAACTGTTACTTCGGAATTAGCACCAAAATAAATTTGAGCACCATCTGAGAGAAGATTAATATCATCACCAACAGAAAGGTCAGCAGCAATACCAGCACCACCACCAACAATTAATGCTCCAGTTGTGGTACTTGAGGATGCTGTGGATGCACTCACATTAAGTTGAACACCGTCTTCTATTCTTGCAACTTCTGTTCCATCATACTGTTGAAAAATAATATCTTTTGCATCTGTGGTTGGTTTAAAGATAACATCGCCTGAACTATTAGTAATTTTTAATATTGATGCAGTATCGTCATTAAAGTTCCAATCACCACCATCTGCATTAAGTGTTATATCTCCGGCAACATCAATTTCTAAATCACCAGAAGATAGATCAATCTCCGTACCATCAATTGTAATATTATCAACCACAACACCAGCGTTAGCAGTAAGAACACCAGTAGAGGCAACAGTACCAGCAAATGTTACATTTGCACCACTAAATGTTGCAGCTGTAGTTGTACCAGATTTAATAATTAGATTGCCAGAAGTATTTGTTGCAGAACCAAATGTAGTACCAGCATCCTTAAAAAAGATATCCCCACCGTCTGCATCAAGAACAATATCAGTGGTCGCATCCAAAGTGATAGTAGAACCAGAATCAATTTCTGTAATCGTTGGTGTGGTTATAGTTGGAGAGGTTAAGGTGATTACACTTGCAGTAGCACTTATACCGCTACTAAGATCAGTTCCATCACCTAAAAGGGTATAAATCTCTGAAAAGTTATCATTGATTTTATCACCGCCAACACGAAGCGTATCACCTAGGCCGTCGCCACCTGTTGTTCCTAGTCCTAATGATTGATATGCCATGTTTAGTTCCCTCTATTCTTTGTATTTATAACGACTAATCTATGTTGTCAAATGTTATAGTAATATTACTGAACTGCTTGCTAGATGAATCCCAACGAACAGGAGTAAGAGTTGGGAAATTTCTTTCAAATTCATCAAATGTTCCTGACTCAAATGTGATTTGTTCACCAGCATCAGTAGAACTACCATCAATTCCATTAAGAATCACACTACCTGTTCCATGATGTATTGGAATATCATGGGTTTTTTCCATTGCTATAGGATTGCCTTCTTCAGTTGAAACTATATCAATACCGTTCATGATAATAATTCCAGTAGCATCTCCATGACCTTCTAATCTAATGTTGGTTGCTTCATCTGCCTCATCTTCTAATGATATCTGACCTATATCTCGACCTTTAATTTCAGCTGATCTTGTTAAAGGTTCTGTTTTTGATATAGTATAATTTTTAAATGGTATTGTACCTTTATTAATGTTCTCTTCTGCTTCAATTCTATCAGGTTGATCTAATAGTAATTGATCATTCCATCCAATACCAGCTTCAAGTAAAATACGATCACCAAAAGTGGTTGCGACCTGTGTACCATCTTCTTGTCTACACGCTACTGTTGCTCCACTTCCTTCTAGAAGAATTGCCGTTCCATCTATATCAGTGTTTCTTTTACCACCTGTAGCATCTGTTACAGCATCATCCATAAGTATCAAATCACTACGAGTTATATCATTTAAAAATAATGCACCATCAAAAATATCTTCAGTAACTAAAACATCAGCCCCGGCACTCGAATTAGCATCCGTTGCATCTTCTGTCAAAATATTATGACCAGTTGTAAATTCAGAGTCAAATATTATATTACTTCCATCGTTAGAAGCGCTACCATCAGTAGCATTTAAAATAAGATTGTCTCCAGCATTGGAAGAACTACCATCTGTGCCATTTAGAATAAGTAAATCATTATGACCATCTAGAACAAATTCATCATTTCGATATGTATCAATATCTGCAAAACTAAATGAATTGTCTCTATCAAGGTCTGTTCCATCTTCTAGTGAAAATCCTTCACCGGCAGAATGTGTATATGTTACATAAGTTACACTTTCAGTTTCAGCAAGATTAATTAACAATTTACCTCTATCTTGTGTCCCCTCAAGTTCTATTACACCTCTTTCAGAAAACCCTGCTCTTGCAATCGTAACAGCACCAGTGGAAAGATTTCTAGGTAAAGCATCTGCTATTTGAATTCTTCTGCTTATAAAAGATACCAGACCAACCTCATGATCTGGACCAGCGCCAATACTTGATGTTTCAAGTTGTTGACTACCACCAGCTTCATTTAAAATTGTTGCTTGTTTTATTTGGCTAATTGGTTCCAATCCAATTTTGATATTACCTTGATGGAGAGGGTCTTCTAATTCTATTGCACTACCAGAGTCAGTAGAACTTGAATCAGTACCATCCAATAGTATGTCACTACCAGCATCAGTCCTTATAAAATGTTTACTGTCCTCATAACTATCAAGAACCAAATTGTTAGATAACGCTTCTGCACTTTCTGATATTATTTTACTATTTGCATTTGAAGATGATGAATCTGTACCATTGAGAGCAATGATACCATTCCCTCCAGCACTCGTATCTGTTTCATGTTCAAGCTCTATACCTTCAAAGTCGGGGAAAACAAAGAGTTGTGTTTCTGCCAATAAAGAATCACCAGCGTTATTACTTGAAGAATCTGTTCCATTAAGAACAATAGTGTCATCAATATTAGTTTGTTCTTCTGCACTTTCTAATATAACGGCATCTTCAAATGAACCGATATTAATATCAATAAATTTAAGTCTACGTTGCATTGTTTCAGAAAACAATACCTCAAGAGTAGAAGCAAGTATGGGTGAATAGGTATCTGTATCAGAAGTATAACCACCACCAAGGGAAGAACCAACTGTTCCTATAGCAGCAGAAATAG
>Ga0209992_10001128_pt1 | contig 30101 bp, 29 predicted proteins | sample 2SBtaG_2_FD_182564 | JGI IMG/M metagenome (GOLD analysis project Ga0209992, IMG submission 182564) | Deep subsurface microbial communities from Kolumbo volcano to uncover new lineages of life (NeLLi) - 2SBTROV12_ACTIVE470 metaG (SPAdes)... | ecosystem: Environmental > Aquatic > Marine >... | reverse complement strand
TGTCAAACCGACCGGGCCCTGCGCGCCATCGGCACCATCAGCTCCGGCTGCACCAGCAGGACCCGTCAAACCCATCGGCCCTTGCGCGCCGTCCACACCATCGGCGCCAGCAGCGCCAGCGGGACCCGTCAAACCCATCGGGCCTTGCGCGCCATCCACACCATCAGCTCCGGCTGCACCCGCGGGGCCGGTCAAACCCGTCGGGCCTTGCGCACCGTCCGCACCATCAGCGCCAGCAGGACCTGCTGGACCTGTCGGACCCACCGGGCCCTGTAGACCTGCGGGATTACCAATCCATTCCCCTCCTGCGTTGATCACCACGGCACCGTTGATGGCCACATCGCCGGCGACGTCAAGTTGAGCAGCCGGCGTGGAGGTCCCCAGGCCAACGTTGCCTCCCACATGAGTGACATCACCGACTGATGTCGAGACATCGGGGCCCTGAAGTGAGCCATCAAGGATGTCGTTGGTGTCCACCTCGTCGAGGCCGTCGTTGATGTAGAAGAAATCGTAGGCGTCCAACACCGTCTGGATCGAGAAGAGTACGAAGACGTCGTGCGCGTTAGAACCGGCGGCGCTCGCCGACGCGAGGAACTCTGCGAGCTTCTGGGCGCTGGGTGACAGGCCACTCGCTGACTGCTTCCAGGCGAGGTCATAGCCACCGTTGGGACGGGACCAAAAGAGCACATCTCCCGCGTGGTTGTGCAGCAGCAGGTCGGGCAGCCCATCATCGTCTGCATCCAGCTGCTCTGCACTCACACCCCAGCCTCCGTCGGCCAGGCCCAGGTCTTCTGTCGCGTCGAAAAACCCTCCGGCCCCGTCGCCGACCAAGGCCACGTTGTTGGTGGACGACACCAGGTAGAGGTCGGTCAGACCATCGCGGTTCAGGTCAGCGGACAGGATGTTTGACACGTGAACGAGCGGCAGCGTCTGTCGCACCGTCTCGTAGGTCTGGCCACCTGTATGGATGGCGACCGTGACCTCACCCTCGCTACCAAGGCTGATCTTGTCGGGCTTCCCGTCCCCGGTCACGTCGATCAAGCGCACGAGCGCAACGACCTCCCCTGGCATCTCGCTCCACCCGAACGCCGATGGACCTGCGATCAGTTGAGAGATGATGGCGACCGCGATCGCGACAGACCGGCTGGGCGTGCGCAGAGATGTAAAGCTCATGGTGTTCTCCAAAATGACTCCCCCAGTTCTCAGCCAAGGCCGCTGATCCAAAGGTCCACACCCACAGGGCCCTGGCGCTGTTTCGGAGCATATCACGCTCTCACTTTCCGTGTGCTTTCTGTCACATCGCGGCAAGAGGTGAATCGTCGTGAATGGCGGTTCATGTCAGCGAGCCGTTGAGAACGGCTTCAAGGCGGGTGTTTCTTGATCTTGAGGCCATCCAGAAGCAGGCCGGAGACAGCAAACACGACCCAGACGCGCTCGGGGCTGCCCTGCTCAACAGCCTCTGATGACACCGTGCCATGGGCCTGAGGCCTTCTCCTTGGTCAGCCCGCCCCGACCGGAGATCAGCCCAGTGCGCTGCGGACGGCCTCGCCGAACAGCTCGAACTCCGGGCTGCGCAGCGACGACGACCGCCAGGCCAGGCCGATGGTGCGGCCGGGTTTCTTGCCTGCAAACGGGATCAACGTGAGGCGACTCTCAGCCTTCGCCTCGACCTTCGCCGCAAGCTCTGGCAGCAATGTCATGCCGACCCCGCCGCAGACCATCTGCACCAACGTGGCCAAGCTGGTGGCGCGAAAGTCGTCCACCTCGCGAGCACCGTTGCGCGCGCACACGGCGAGGGCCTGATCCCGCAGGCAGTGCCCGTCATCGAGGAACAGCAGCTGCTCGTCGTCGAGGTCGCGCTCCTTCACTCGTTTGCGCCGGGCCAGTCGGTGGCCGGGAGGGACGGCGAGCAGAAACGGATCTGTCAGCAGGGGCAGGGTCTCCACGTCGCCAAGCTCGACCTCCAGCGCGAGCAGGAGCACGTCGAGGTCTCCCTCAGTCAGTCGCTCCAGCAACCGTGCCGTCTGGTCTTCGCGGAGCAGGACCTGCAGTTGCGGGTAGCGCTTGTGAACCGCCCTCAATGCCCGGGGCAACAGGTATGGGGCTACCGTGGGGATGACCCCGAGGCGCAAGGTGCCGCACAGGGGCTGCTTGAACTGAGCGCTGGCCTCGGCGAGTTCGCGCAAATCTCCCAGGATGCCACGGGAGCGCTCCACCAACAGCGCGCCTGCCGCAGTCAACAACACGGAACGACGGTCGCGCTCGAAGAGCCTGACTCCGAGCAAGGCCTCCAGCTGCTGGATCTGCGCGCTGAGCGCTGGCTGGGTCACATGGCAGAGCTCGGCGGCCTGACGAAAGTGCAACGTCTTCGCCACAGCGACAAAGCACTCGAGCTGGCGTGTGGTGGGCAAGTCCATGATCGGCTCAGCCTATCATGAGCATCAATAAATGCGATTGGACGGATCACAGCAGAAGTCCGATGGTATGGCGGTACCAGACATCCCCCGTCAGCGCGAGAACTCCCATGACCGACGAGAAACACGACATCGACTACGGCCCCCTGGCGGGCCTGATCGGCACCTGGAAAGGCGACAAGGGCCTGGATGTGTCTCCCGAACCGGACGGCACCGAAGAGAGCCCCTACTACGAGACCATCGTGTTCGAGGCCAGCGGGGATGCTGAGAACGCAGAGGTGCAGACGCTGGCCACGGTGCGCTACCTGCAGATCGTCCGACGCAAGTCGAACGACGAGATCTTTCATGACCAGACCGGCTACTGGATGTGGGACGCGGCGGCGGGCGTGGTCATGCAGTCCGTGACCATCCCCCGCGCGGTGTGCGTGCTCGCCGGAGGCACCCACGACAGCGCCAACAACGGCGAAGGCCCTGTGACGCTCGAGGTCGCCGCGAAACTCGGCGACCCAGACTGGGGCCTGGTGCAGTCACCGTTCATGCGCGACAAGGCCACCACCCTCGCCTTCAACCACCGCCTGACCATCGACGGGGACAAACTCACCTACAACGAGACCACGCAGCTCGACATCTACGGTCGCAAGTTCGACCACACGGACGGCAACGCGCTCACCCGTCAATGACCGCGGGGTCTCTGCGCACTGTCTTGTGCAAAGGCCGCGACGGAAGCTGGTGAGCGACGGGGCCCAGGCTGCGGCCGCTCAGCTCTTGAGCCGGGCCTCTGCCACCAAAGATGTGCCCAAGGGCAGCGGGCTGCCCACGAGTCGCTCCGCTGTGCCGGCCCACGTCAGCAGCCGGTTCAGCAGGGGCGACACCTCGGGGAACTCGACCTCCTGCACGACCTTGGTCACCCGCCGCTGCCACCAGGCCGGTGGCACGCAGTAGCTGAAGGCGTAGCGCATGCGCAGCAGCTCGAAACCGCCAGCCGCCAGGTGCTCGGCCAGGGTCGTGCGGGTATAGCGCCGAAAGTGGCCGCAGAGGTCGTCCCAGTTGCTGTGCAGTGACGGCATGGCGGGGACGGTGGCCACCAACAGGGCCCTCGGCGCCGCCGACTCGCCCAGGTGACGCAACGCGAGCACGGGGTCTTCAAGGTGCTCCAGCACGTCGAGGCAGGTCACCACGTTCGGCTGAAAGGGCAGGCTCAGGGGCTGGCGAAAGTCGGCGAACTCGGCGTTGAGGCCGCGCGACCTGGCGATCTCTACGGCCTCTTCGGTGCCGTCCAGACCGTGCTGCTCCCGGGGAGACAGGTTCTTGGCCAGGGCTGCCATCACGCCGCCCGCGCCGCAGCCCAGATCGAGATGGTCGAGGGGTGCGCTGCCCATGCGCCGACGGATGGCTGAGATCACGTGACCCTGGCGCACGGCATACCACCAGTAGTCGCCATCATCGACGGATGACAACCCGGCCACGTGCTCGCTGCTGATCTCTCGACGGTTCACGGGGCAGAGTCTACCTCGCAGGAGTCGCCGCTGTGCGCCCGGCCCACCGTTCTGCCGCAAGGGGAGCCAGGGTCTCCCGCAGGACAGCCACCAACTTCTCGCTGCCACGCTCGCTGAGGTGGGTCAGATCAGCGAAGTCGTCGGCAACGAAGGGACCGGTCTGCTCCAGGGTCAGGGCGCGCACGCCGAGGTCTCTCTGCAGCTCGTTGGCGAAGACCAGAAAGTGCCGGCGCACCGAAGCATCGTGGTAGCGGTCCGCCAGGGGATGCAGCGGTCCCTCCACCAAGACCACCTCGCATCCAGTCTCTGACAAGACCTCGCAGGTGCGCCGCAACAGCGCTCGCTGGATGGGCACGTGGGTGCCCACGGTCACACCCTGCACCAGGCGGATCTCTTGCAGCAGGGAGCGATCCGGCACGAAGGGAAACAGCTTGCGCGTCTGAGCCAGGGCCCGGTCCATGTCCACCAAGGTGTGGGAGACCAGCGGCGTCAGCCCCCTGGTGATGCCATCGCCGGGGGGCGAGCTGCCGAAGTAGCGCCAGCGACCCAGCCCGGCAGCGGTGTAGAGGGAGCGAAAGCGGTAGCTGTCCAGCAGCCCGGACAAGGCCAGCTCGAGCATGACCTCGCGCTGCTGCCAGGCGAACTGCGGGGTCACCGCAGACAGCAGCTCACACAGGGCAGCCACGCTCCCCGGGGCAGTCTGCGCTCCGAGCGAGAGGGGACGGTGCGTGTCGAAGACCGAGGCCACCAGCACCACGATGTCCGGCTCGCTCGCCGCCACCTCGTGGGCGATGTTGAGCATCTCGAAGGGCTGCATGCCCGGGTGGGTCAGCATGGCGTAGTCCACCGGCACGCCGAGATCATCCACCTGCCGAATGGCCTGCTGAGCGCGGCTTGTGCCCATGACATACAGCGCCACGGGACGCGCAGGTCTGGGGCTCAGGCGGAACAACTCGAACCGATCAGAGAGAACGCCCCGCTCGATCAGGCCCAGCTCGCTCCGCCGTTCGACGAGAAGCTCCCAGATGGCAGGCGCGTTGGGGACCACGTTGTCGATCACCAAGATCAACAGCACCGCGGCCAGCCCGGCCAGGGGGACGCCACCGGATCTCCCCCCCGCAGTCTCCGCCGCGCTCATCGCTCGGCCGCCGCTCGGCGAGCTTGCAAGACCTCGAGGACCGCACGAGCGGCTGAGTGGCTGAGCTTGGTCGCCCCCGCATCGGTCACCCGGGTCAGGCTGGCGAAGTCGCTCTTGGCGAAGGGTCCGCTCATCTCCTCGGTGACCACGGTCACGTCGTAGTCCATGGCCAGCTCTGCAAAGAACGACAGGGCCTCTTCGCGCAGGGTCGCATCGTCGTACTGACGTGAGAGGGGATGCAGGGGCAGCTCGACCACGATCACAGACGCGCCAGCCTCCGTCAGCTGTTCGACCGCGGCGCGCAGCTGATCCTCCCGCGACGACACGTGGTCTCCGCGCGAGAGCGACAGCAGCTGGATGAGCTCGTCGCGGCGGGTCGCTTCCGGCAGGTCTGGAAAGGTCATGCCCACTCGAGTGATCAGCGCCTCGAGGTCGCTCTCGGTGCGACCGCCGGCAAGCTTCAGCACCGGCTGCTTCTCAGCCCATGCCGCACCGGCTGCGGTGCCCGCCAACGGCCTGTGAGTCTCGAACTCAGAGAGCCCAAGGATCACCACATCGACAGCCTCGTCACCCAACCGGTCGCCCAGAGCGGCCACATCGTCGAACCCCCGCCCTCCATGGGCCCGCAGCATCACCTCGGCCTGCCCGGCCAAGACAGTGTTCAACTCGGCGGACAAGAAGGCTCGTTCGACCCTGCCACTGCCCAGGACCACGACCTGGGCAAGTGCCCCAACCTCACGCCCGAAACCGGGTGCGGTCATGACCCGACGGTCGATGGCCAGCACGATCAGCACGGCAGCCAACGCCGCCCAGGGCAGCACGCTCGAGAGCCGCCCTGCTTCTCCGCGACGCAGCGAAGACGGGCCGCCCGACTCAGAACTGGAAGTAGATGAAGGACGCACCGTGATCCTCTCCGAGCAAGACCATGGCGTAGAACAAGATCACGTAGACCGCTGTGCGCACCGGCCCCCACCAGCGCAAGAGCACCTCGTCATCCCGGCGTGTGAACTGCAGCAGCTGATAGAGCGCGAGGGGCAGGACCAACGTGACCAGGGTGGGCCACCAACGGAGCGCCCCGCCCCACTCGAAGCCCGTGGTCAGGCGGGACAGCAACGCTCCCAGGTGCGCCAACGAGTTGGCACGGAAGATCATCCAGCCCAGGCAGATCAGCTGGAACATGCAGACCACGCGCACGGTGAACCACAGGCCCTGACCGAACGCGCTACGCGGAGTGAGCCGATCGAGCGCCGGCCGCGACAAACGATGCGCCATGAGCAACAGACCTTGGTAGGCGCCCCAGACCACGTAGGTCCAGGCGGCGCCGTGCCACAACCCGCCGAGCCACATGGTCAGGGCCAGGTTGCGGTAGGTGAGCAGCGCGCCCAGGCGATTGCCGCCCAGGGGGATATAGAGGTAGTCCCGCAGCCAGGTCGACAGGCTGATGTGCCAGCGCCGCCAGAACTCGGCGGGACTCGTCGACAGATAGGGCAGCCTGAAGTTGACCATGAGCTCGAAGCCCATGAGCCGCGATGTGCCACGGGCGATGTCCGAGTAGCCGCTGAAGTCGCAGTAGATCTGCCAGGCGAAGGCCCAGGTGGCGAACAGCACCTCGAGCGCCGTGGCCTGGCCGGGGTTGCTGTAGATGCGGTCGACCAGGTGGGCCAGGTTGTCGGCGATGACGACCTTCTTCACCAGCCCGGAGAGGATCAACCAGCAGCCCGAACCGAAGCCCGACCAGCTCGGCGTGCGGGGCGACAAGATCTGGGGCAACAAGCGGCTCGCCCGCTCGATGGGCCCGGCCACCAGCTGGGGGAAGAAGGCCACGAAGAGCGCGAAGTCGGCCAGGTTGCGGGTGGGCTTGAGCTGGCCGCGGTAGATGTCCACGGCGTAGCTCATGGTCTGGAAGGTGTAGAACGAGATGCCTACGGGGAGGCCCACGTCGAGCAGCCAGGGCGCCGCGACGACGTCGATTGTGCCCAGCAAATCGGTGAAGCCAGCGGCGAAGAAACCCGCGTACTTGAAGGCGGCGAGCATGCCCAGGTTGGCTGTGACGCTGAGCCCCACCAGCCGCTTGCGCCGGGACAGATCGTCGGTGGCGGCGAGGGCCAGACCCACCGAGTAGTCGATCACTGTGGACGCGACGATGAGCCCGAGAAAGCGCCAGTCCCAGGCGGCGTAGAACAGGTAGCTGGCCATGAGCAGCCAGCGGTTCTGCGCCCGTCGCGACAGGGTCAGGTAGACGCCGTAGACGATCAGGAAGAAGGCGGCGAACTGCAGGCTGTTGAAGAGCATCGACGAGCCAGTGCGTTGCCGGGAGGACGGGCGATCTGCGCGCACGGCCCACGACCCTCGAGGCCGTGCGCCGTGCGCGCTGAACCGTCAGGGACGATACCATCTGACTGGCATGGCCAGCCTCGCCCCGGGCTTCACCGGCATGTGCCGGTTTCGACTCTCTCCGTGACTGTCACACCACCAGGCGGGCTGGCCAGGTTCAGCGCAGCAAGCCCTGCGCGGTGCGAGCCAGGCGAACGAACTCGGAGCGATCGCCCAGCGGGTCAAACGACCGGGCGTTGTCCGCGGTCTCGACCACCCAGGCCATGGTCGCGTTGCCCGCGTGACGACTGCCCCGCAGGATCATGCCGAAGGCCGCCACCGCGGAGCTGAAGCGCAGCTCTTCACTGGCCTCGCCAAAGGCCCTGCCCCTGTCGATGACCGGCACGGCGGCTTCGCGCGCGGACGCTGCGTCTGGACGCTTCCAACGCAGGTTCACGGTGAGCAGCTCCGGGCTGTCCACGAAGGACTCGGGCTCGGGCAACTGCTGGTACTTCATCTCGACCGTGCCGGTGACGCCTTCGACGCCCCTGGGCACCACTTCGTAGAGCGCCACCACCGAGTGACCTGCACCGATCTCTCCCGCGTCCTTCTTGTCGTCGCGGAAGTCGGTGGCGGCCAGGATCCGGTTCTCGTAGCCCAGCAGGCGGTAGGCAGCGACCTTGCCCGGGTTGAACTCCACCTGGAGCTTCACGTCCTTGGCGATGGTCACCAGGGTCCCGTCACGCTCGGCCACCAGCACCTTGTGGGCCTCGGTGAGCGAGTCGATGTAGGCGTAGTTGCCGTTGCCATTGTCTGCCAGCAGCTCGGCCGTGGCGTCGTTCAGGTTGCCGGTGCCAAAGCCCAGCACGGTGAGAAACACACCGCTGGCGGCCTTGGCTCGAATCAGGTCGTAGAGCCCGCCCGAGCTGGTCACGCCCACGTTGAAGTCGCCGTCCGTGGCCAACAAGATGCGGTTGTTGCCGCCCTCGATGAAGCCGTCGGTGGCCACTTCGTAGGCCATCTGAATGCCGGCGCTGGCGTGGGTCGAGCCGCCAGCACTCAGGCCGTGCAGCGCCGAGAGAATGGTCTGCTTCTCAGAACAAGACGTGGGCGGCAGCACCAGCTCGGTGCCCGAGGCGTAGGTCACGATGGCGACCTTGTCCTCGGCGTCCATGTCTTGCAACAACAGCTCGAAGGACTTGATCAGCAGGGGCAGCTTGTCCGAGTCGTTCATCGAGCCCGAGACATCGAGCAAGAAGACCAGCTGGGTCGGCACCCGCTCTTCGTCAGAGACGGTCTTGCCTTGAAGCGCCACACGCACCAGGCGGTGACCAGGCTCCCAGGGGCAGCTGGCCACTTCGACCGTGCTGGCGAAGGGCACATCGCCGTCGGGTTGCGGGTCGTCGTAGGCGAAGTAGTTGATCAGCTCTTCGAGACGGACGGAGTTGGCCGGTGGCAGCTGGTTGCGGTGCAAGAAGCGGCGCACGTTGGCGTAGGACGCCGTATCCACGTCGATGCCAAAGGTCGAGAGTGCAGACAGTGCCTCGGAGGTGATGGGCACGAAGGGGTTCTCGACGATGGGTTCGTAGCGATCGCCACCATCGCGACGGGGCGCCTTGCGGCCGCGGCCGGTGAGCAAGCCCTGAGTGTCGTAGTCGTCCTTGCCGGTGTCACCCAGGTAGCCCAAGGCCTTCAGCCGGGAAAGCGTCTCGGCTTCGACAGCGGCGTCGGCCACGGCCTCGCCTGCGAGGCGTGCTGTGCGGTTGAGCGCGCTGGCCTCACGGGAGGCCAACTGCTCATGAAGCACTGGTTCTTCGAGGGCGAGGGCTGGCTCTTCGATCACCAGCTGCTCCATGGCTGCATGGCCCGGCGCCGAGCTGAGCGCTGGCTGATCCGAGACCAAGCCCAGCGCAGCATCGGAGCTGTCGTCGCCAGCCCCGCCCACGTAGCCCAGCGCTCGCATCTGCAGCAGCACCGATTCGTCGGGCTGAGTCTCTCGCTTGCCGGTGGCGGCTGCGTAACCGCGAGTCGCTGAGGGCTTTGCAGCCTGCTTCTGAAACCCACCGTTGAGGCTGCTGCCGCTCTGGGGGCTGCCACCGCGACTCGAGTAGCCCAGTGACTCCAGCTGGTTGAGGCTCTGGTCGCTTGCCTTCCCTTTGCTCCCCAGGTAGCCAAGCTGCCGCAGGTCGGGTTCGTTGGTCTCCGCCACCACGACAAGACCCTCTGCGTTCGAGCTGTCGCCAGCCGGGCGCAGCCCCTCGTTGACGCCGCCGTTGCGCATGAGGTCGACCACGAAGACCGCCACGAGCAGCAGGGCCGCGACGGCCATGAACGGGCGCAGCCGGGTCATCAGTGTGGGCCTGCGAGGCGCAGGTGTTGCATGGCTCGCGTCGTCGCCCGCAGCGTCGATCGCCGTCGAGACCCCGCCACCTTGATCACCCAGCGCTGCCACCAGGGCCGCGCGGCGATCGTGGTCGAGGGTCAGATTCTCGTCCTGCGCTTCTGTGGTCAACTCGCCGCCCAGCATCCCTGCCAGCTCGCGAATCTGCGCCACTTCGGCGCGGGCCTCGCTCGAGTTGTTCACGAAAGCCGCCACCGCCTCGGCGTCAGCGCCTTCCAGCTCGCCCAGGGCCCAGGCCGTGAGCCGGGGGTCATCGATGTTGTCAACGCTGTTGACGTCACCAACGTTGTGGTCGTTGTCGTTCATGTCGTGGGTGTTTGTCATGACTGGCTCCCTCCTGCTTCGGGCTGCAGGGCTCCGACGGATCTGCGCAAGGTCTTCATGCCGTTGTGGATGAGCACGCCGACGTAACTCACCGAGTGACTGGTGATGCGGCTGATCTCCTTGTAGGAGAGGCCGTTGGCGAACTTCAGCCGGATCACCTCGCGCTGCTTCTCTGGCAGGCGGTCGAGCAACTCCAGCACTCGGCCTGTGGTCTCGCGGCGCTCCAGCACCGCCCCAGGGTCTGGCTCGCTGGCCACCAGGCCCACGAACCCCGTTTCGTCAGTCGTTGTCATTCGGCCCTCCTTGCGGCAGACATCCAGGGCGCGATGGCGGCAGACGGTGAACAGCCACTCCGTGAGATGGCCCTCCACCGCCGCCCGATCCTGGCGCAACAAGCGCAGAAAGGTGTCCTGGACCACGTCCCGGGCACGCTCGGTGTCGCGGGTGAATCCTCGGGCGTAGCGGGTCAGGGGACCCTCAAGCCTCGTCAAGGCCTCGTGAAACCAGGTTTGCTCTTCAGAATCAGGCAAGTCATGCCTCCATCAATCGCATCCGCCTGCACAACGGCCCGGGCCGGGGCTTCTTAGCACCATCCTCAAAAAGACCGGCCAGGGCTGCGGCAATTCTGGGCAGGTCTGGGTGCTACGGGCCAGCTGCCGTCAAGTGCCCCTCGAACGGTGCCGATGAGTGCGAAGCCGGGCCCTGGCGCCAGGACCCGCCGCCACACCCTTGAGCTTCACCAATGGACGTCTACTTCGAGAAGATCGCTGGAATCGCCGAGCCCAAGGAGCTCCAGCACGAGAGAGCGGCCGCAACACCGGAGCGAGAGTCTGCTCCCGTGGCGGCCGCGAGCAGCCAAGGGCTGGACCCCAACGGCTTCCCGCTCACTCCCATGAGCGACCAGGACGAGCTGTGGTTCATCCAGGCGGCACACATGCACAGGCCCCTGGCCCGTGCGGCCGGCCTCGCCCGTTCGAGCGGCATGCTGATGATCGTGAGCGCGGTGTTCTCCGTGCTCGCGGGCGGGCTAGGACTGGCCGGCGGTGACACCGTGGGCGGTGGCATCAGCATGGGCGTCGGCCTGGTCCTGTTCATGCTGGGCCTGAACGAACGGAACGGCGGCGTGGAGATCGCGGCGCTGAACCTCGACGCGCCGAAGCGCCTGGCCCTCAACCAGGTGGCCCTGCTACTGCTCATCGCTGCTGGCTGCTTCATGGGCATCCAAGATGCTGGCGCCGCGGGCGCAGCCTCCATCGACACCACGGGCCTGCCCCCCGACATGGCCAGCAAGGTGACCGCCGAGATGGAGAGCCTGGCTCCCCTGCTCATCTATGGCATCTACGGCATCATGCTGGGGATCAGCGTGGTGGTGCAGGGCGGCATGGCCCTCTACTACATGACGCGCAGGAAAGCCGTCGCCGCCTTCCACGAAGAGCTGCCCCCGTGGGTGACCGACGTGGTGAGCACTCTGCAACGCCATTGAGCCGCGATCTGCGCACGGTCTGGTAGCCTCGCGCTGGTGATCCAGACCTCCTCAGGCACACGCTTCGCCGGCTTCTACTTTCTGCTCCAGGGGATCGCAGTCAGCGCCTGGTGGGCGTGGTTGCTCATGGTGCCCGACGCTCGCGGCGTGTTCGTGCCCGCGGGTGCGAGCGAACTCGAGCTGATGGCCTTCTTGCTGCCGGATGCCGCCGTCCTGGTGAGCACCTCGCTGATTGCTGGGGCGCTTTTCCTGCTCGGCTCGTCGTGGGCCGTGCCCATGGGCTGGCTCTGCTCAGGGGCGGTTCTCTACGCAACGATCTACTGTCTTTCCTGGGCCATGCTGCGAGAGAGTGGCTGGCTCAACGTACTCCTCATGCTCCCCGCGACGTTGCTCTCCTGCCTGTCAGCGGTAGATGGCAGCGCAAGCGTCGTGCCCCTCTTCAGGAGCGCCGCCTCAAGGGCTCCCCGCCGCCACGTGGCCGCGACCCTGGCACAGATCGTGGTGTTCTGGACGCTGTTTCTGCTCGTGGTCCCGCAGCTCCTGGCAGCGCTTGATGATCAGCTGCCCGTGATCCCCCGCTTCTCCCTGCCGGGGCAAGGCCTCCTGGCGGGAACGCTGTTCACCCCGTGCAGCCTGCTCGGGCTGGTTTGTGGACTGACCATGTCTCGCCGGGGTGCGGGCACGCCCCTGCCTTTCGATGCCACGAATCACCTGGTCTGCAAGGGCGCCTATGGCCATATCCGCAACCCCATGGTGATCGCGGGGCTCGGTCAGGGACTCGCCGTCGCCCTCTGGCTCGGTTCGTGGATCGTGGTGGCCTACGTGATCCTGGGCGGCCTGATCTGGCAGTACGTCGTGCGCCCCGCAGAAGAACGGGATCTGCACGAGAAGTTCGGCAGCGAGTACGCTCAGTATCAGCAGAACGTGCGCTGCTGGCTGCCGCGGCGCAGGCCCTACTCGGGCAGCGCGGAGCCGTGAGCTGCTGAGGCAATCGCTACACTGCCAGCCCAGGGTTCGGCGGTTCAGACCATCGCGCCCCTTTGAATCCAGCCCATCGACAGAAGAGACACAGATCCATGCGCACGACCGCCGTCTGTTCATCGCTCACACTGGGCTTCGTCTGGTGTCTTGCCCTGGCTCTCAACGCATGTGGAACCAGCGAGGCCGATGCGGGTGCGGGTGGCGCCGCCTCGGCGCAGGCGCCCGTGTCCGTGCGGCAGGTCTCCCAAGACGAAGCGCTCATGATCAGCGAAGGAGACGGCAGCGCCCTCTTCCTCGACGTACGCTCCACCGATGAGTTCGCGAGTGGGCACGTGCCCGGCGCGCTCAACATCTCGGTGGACGAGCTCAAAGACAGGCTCGGCGAACTCGAGTCCTCGCGAGACGCCGAGATCATCGTCTACTGCGAACGGGGCGGACGCGCCAACACGGCCACAGACCTGCTCGCGGAAGAAGGCTTCACGAAGCTCGGCCACCTGACCGGCGACATGTCAGCCTGGCGCACCGCAGGCCTGGATACCGAGTAAAACGAGACGAAGGTCATGGCCGCACCCAACCTCCTGAAGATCGCAGCCATCGGCATTGTCACGGGGCTCGCTACCGCCCTGGTGGTCGTCGCCGTCCTGCAGGTGATGGACGTCGATGTGAGCACCGCCGTGATCGGCGGGGTGGTGGGCGCCGTCGTCGCCACGGTGGTCAGCAGCATGACCAGGCGTACAGGCAACGAAGCACCTTAGCGCTCCCGTGAACGTCGAACTCAAGCTCTCAAGCGCCGGTGACAGCCAGATCATCAAGAACCTCTGGCCGCTCTACGCCCACGAGGTCTCGGAGTTCGAGAGAGTCCCTCCCAACAGCCACGGCGTCCTGAGTGACGATCAACGGGTCACCACGCTGGCGCTGCAAGGCGAGGGCCAGAATCCATGGTGGCGAGAGCCCTCGGCGCTCTTTCCCTACCTCGTTCTCGTCGACGGGCAGCCCGCTGGTTTTCATCTGATCGCTGCTCGCGCTCGTCTTCCTGAGGGGATCGACGCAGACTTCGTGGTCCATGAGTTCTTCATCGCCCATGCCTACCGAGGTCAGGGCGTCGGCGAGCGGGCGGCCTGCGCAGGCTTCGACAACCACCGCGGCCAGTGGGAGGTCGTGACCTACCCCGGCCATGCCCGAGCCATCGCCTTCTGGCGCAAGGTGGTCAGCCGTTACGCGCCGGATCGACACTCGGAGAGCACCGTCGATCACACCTGGGGACGAAAGGTCGCCTTCCGTTTCGACAACAGCTGCCAGGGCTGTTAAGGCTGGGACAGGTGCTGGTGACGCACGTCGAGAGCATCGACCAGGAAGATCACGTCCTGGGCGATGTTCGTGGCCAGGTCTGCCACCCGCTCCAGGTGAAGTGACGAGGTGAGGTAGTCGAGGCACACGGCCGCGTCTTGCGGGTGAGTCTCCATGTGAACGACGAGCGAATCGAAGTGCAGGCGGTTGAGGTCATCCACCTCGTCGTCCCGGGCGCAGACCTCTCGCGCGAGCGAGACGTCGTTTTCCACCAAGGACTTGAGGGCTCCGCTCAACATCCAACCCGCGGCGCTCGTCATCTGCTCGAAGTGCAGCTCATGGTTCAAGGGCTGCCGGCCAGCGAGGTCCAGGGCCCGCTCGGCGATGTTCACCGCCAGATCTCCGATGCGCTCCAGGTCATTGTTGATCTTCATGGCAGCCGTGACCTGACGCAGATCACCGGCCACCGGCTGGTGCAGGGCCAAGATCTTCAGGCAGTCGTCGTCGATCTCCAGCTCTCTGGCGTCGATCCGGGCGTCACCGGCGAGGACCTCCCGTGCCACATCGACGCGGCGGCTCACCAAAGCATCGCTTGCCCGCTCCAATGCGGCCCCCACCGCGCTGCCCATGGCCAGGATTTCCTGGCTCAGCTCGGCCAGGTCTCTTTGCAAGTGAGTCGTCATCAAGAGTCCTTGGTTGGTCAGCCGAAGCGGCCGGTGACGTAGTCTTCGGTCTGCTGGCGCTCGGGGTTGGTGAAGATGCGCTCGGTCGGTCCCACTTCGATCAGCTCACCCTGGTACATGAACACGGTGATGTCCGAGAGACGGGAGGCCTGCTGCATGTTGTGGGTCACGATGACCACGGTGTACCGAGGCGTCAGCGACTCGATGAGCTCTTCGATGCGCCCCGTGGCGATGGGGTCGAGAGCCGAGCAAGGCTCATCCATGAGCAGCACTTCGGGGGACATGGCCAGGGCCCTGGCGATGCAGAGACGCTGCTGCTGTCCGCCCGAGAGCGAGTGTCCGGGGTTCTTCAGCTTGTCCTTCACTTCGTCCCACAGGGCCGCATCAGAGAGGCTGCGCTCGACCAGATCAGCCATGTCGCCGGTGTAGCCAGCCATGCGGGGCCCCCAGGCCACGTTCTCGAAGATGGTCTTCGGGAACGGATTGGGCCGCTGAAAGACCATGCCGATCCGTCGCCGCAGCTCGACCGGGTCGAGGTCGGCCGCGTTCACGTCGTGTCCTTCGAACAGGATCTGACCCGAGGCCGACGCGCCGTCGATGAAGTCGTTCATGCGGTTGAACGAGCGCAACAGGGTGCTCTTTCCGCAGCCCGACGGACCGATGATCGCCGTGATCGCTCCGCGCTCGATCTCCAGGTCGACGCCACGAACAGCAGGCACGCCCGAGTAGCTGATCGTCGCTCCGCGCGCCGAGAGCACGGTCTCCAGCGGAGCGCTACCGCTCACGGCCTCTTCGGCGACGGCCTTCACGACCGGCACGCGAGCCGGGGGGTCGACGGGTTCACGATCAGGCTCCAATGTGTCCGTCGCGCTGCTGCTCACCAGGGTCTCCAGTTTCATGGCATTCTAGACTCGGCGCGGTTGCGCAACCATACAGCAAGCCCGTTCATGCCCAGCAAGACCACCAGCAACACGATGCAACCGCTCGCTGCCAGGTGGTGAAACTCTGCCTGGGGGCGGGACGCCCAGTTGAAGATCTGGATCGGCATCGCGGTGAAGGGGTCGTAAGGCGTCTCGGGGATGAAGGCCACGTAGGTCAGGGCCCCGATCATGATCAGGGGCGCGGTCTCACCGAGGGCCCGGGACAGGGCCAGCACCACACCCGTGAGCATGCCCGGCATCGCGGCTGGCAGCACATGATGACGCACGCACTGCCATTTCGTCGCGCCCAGACCGTAGGCCGCCTGACGCAGCGACGACGGCACCGCCCGCAGGGCCTCGCGGGTCGAGATGATGATCACCGGCAAGATCAACAAGGTCAGGGTGAGCGACCCGGCGATCACCGAGCGGCCGAACGGCAGGGAGAGGCCCATGAAGCTCGCCTCTTCCATGCCGAACACGCGCACGAAGGCGATCAGCCCCAACATGCCGTAGAGGATGCTCGGCACCCCGGCCAGGTTGGCGATGAGCAATTCGAGAAAACCGACCAGCCGACCCTTCGAGGCGTACTCTTCCAGGTACACCGCCGCCCCGATGCCCACGGGCATGCTGAACAGTGCAGTAAAGGAAACGGCCCAGAGGCTGCCCCAGATCGCCGCCTTGAAGCCAGCGATGGCGGGCTTCCGTGACGGGAACGAGTCGAGGAACCCAAACGACAGGCTGCCCGCGCCGTCCCTCAGAATGCCGCCGATCAAGACCGCGAGCATGATCACACCGAACCACGTGGCGCACCGCGCCAGGCGACGAAAGAAGCGGTCCTTGCGGTGACGCCGGGCCGAATCAGCGGTGAACGCAGCAGCCTGCGAAGGGCTTTGCTCGGCGCTCAAGAGTAGGCCTCCCTGAACCGACGCTTCACCCGCTGGGACAGCAGGTTCATCACCAAGGTCATCACGAACAGGGCCAACCCCACGGCGAAGATCGACTGGTACTCGATGGAGCCCGCCGGCGTGTCGCCCAGGCTGACCTGCACGATGTAGCCGGTCATGGTCTGGATGGAGTCGAGTGGGTTGAGCGTCAAGCGCGGCGTGGACCCTGCGGCCATGGCCACGATCATGGTCTCGCCGATGGCCCGGCTGATGGCCAGCAGGTAGCTCGACAGCACCCCTGAGAACGCCGCCGGGTAGACGATGCCTACGGAGATTTCGCGCCGTGTCGCACCCACGGCGTAGCCCCCGTCGCGCAGGCCCCGAGGCACCGCTCGCAACGCGTCGTCAGACAGGGACGCCACCATGGGCAAGATCATGATGCCCACCACGAGGCCTGCAGACAGCCCGTTGAACACGCGCACGTCCGGCAGCAGCGCCTGCAACACGGGCGTCACCACCGCCAGGGCGAACGTGCCGTACACCACGGTGGGCACGCCAGCCAGGATCTCCAGGGTGGGCTTGAGCCACTTGCGTACTCGGGGCGACGCATACTCGGCGAGGTAGAGCGCCGCAAGACTGCCCACGGGCACGGCCAACAGCGCCGCGATGACAGCCACCAGCAGAGTGCCTCCCACCAGGGGCAGCACCCCGAAGTGACGAGGCTCCAGCAGCGGCGTCCAGACTTCACCGGTCAGGAAGTCGCTGAGGTCCACCGCCTCGAAGAACGGCAAGGCCTCTGCAAGCAACACCGTGACGATGCCCACGCTGACCAACACCGACACCAGGGCACAAGCCAACAGAGAGAGCCCGATGGCCCGCTCCTTGATGTGCCGACCCGCTCGCTTGGACAGCTGGTCCGCCGAGATGCGCGGCGCCCCGAGCTGAAGCGGCGTTGACTTGGCCCCTGGTCCGGTCACAAAGCCCACCTCGATCAGTGCTGATTCGAACCGGTCTGGCGGTCCTCGTAGCGGCGATGGGCAGCCTCAGCTGCGGCGGTCGGCAAGGGCACATAGCCGACCTCCTGCGCCAGCTTGCGGCCTTCACCCAGGTAGAAGTTCACGAACTGATCCACCTCCTCGCGCTCTGCCTGTGCCGTCGACACGTAGATGAACAGGGGGCGGGACAACGGGGCATAGGTGCCGTCTTCGATGGTGGTCAGGCTGGGCGTGATGGCGCCCTTGCCGCCGTCCACTCCCACCAGGTTCAGCAGGTCCTGGTTCTCGTGGTAGTAGGCGAAGCCGAAGAAGCCGATGCCGTCGAGGTCGCCAGCCACGCCGCGGACGAGCACGTTGTCATCCTCCGAGAAGGTCGCGTCCGGACGGCAGTCGCCGCTCTTGCCGTTCACCGTCTCGGTGAAGTAGTCAAACGTGCCCGAGTCTTGTCCAGGTGCGTAGAGGCGGAACGGCCGGTCGGGCCAGTCGCCGCGGATGTCCTGCCAGGTCGTGGCCGTCGAACCCGCCTTCCACATGGCGGACAGCTCGTCGATCGTCATGCTCTTCACGAAGTCGTTCTTGGAGTTCACCACCACGGCCAGGCCGTCGTAGGCCACGGGCAACTCGATGAACTCCACGTTGCCCTCGGCACAGGCGTTGATCTCCTTCTGCTTGATGGGACGAGACGCCCCGGAGACCGCCGTCTCACCCTTCGAGAACTTCTTCATGCCGCCGCCTGTTCCCGAAACACCCACGGTCACTCGCACCCGGGGGTGCAGATGGCCAAACTCTTCGGCGACCGCTTCGGTGATGGGAAACACGGTCGAGGAACCATCGATCAAGACGGTCCCTTGAAGAGTGGAGCTGTTGGCGGAGGCGTCATCGTTGCCGCCACAGGCGGTCAACGCGGCACCGAGTGCAAAGGCTGCCAGCAGGGAGAACGGGCTGATGGGTCGGATCACGGGATGTTCCTCATGTCGTTGAGAGAGGCACAGAGCCTGTTCCTCCCCCGCGAACAGACGGTGAAGAGCCCATGAAGAAACGATGAAGGCGAGCAACCAGGCCTGGGACCCTGACCTCATCACCGCTTGCAGCTACGCCCCGGGAGCTGACCCCATCACGCCCTGCAACAACCCCCAGTAGGCCTGCCACAGCGTGTCATTGCCGAAGGCCACCACGTCGAGGGGGCTCTCTGTGTCACAAGGCGCGTCGAGAGGCTCACCCCTGGCATCGAGCACGCGCACCCCCGCCTCCTGGTAGATCAGCAGGGCCGAGAGGTCGTAGGGCTTGGCGGTGAAGTTGGCCAGGCCGTGCCGCGCGCCGAGCCAGGCCCGCAGGTCCGCCAGCATGCGATAGCGCCCCGTGGTCACCAGGAACAGCTGGCCTGCGCTGCAAAGGTACTGGTCGTCGTAGATCAGCCGGGGGTTGAGCTCGTGGGTGGCGATGGCCTGCTCAAGAAAGCGCCGCTCCAGGTCGGCCACCAGGGTGCGCTCGACGGGCAGGTAGCGGGCAAACGAGAAGGTGCCGTTGTCCAGGGGCTGCTGCTCAGCCACGCGCAACGTCTGGGATGACAGGCACTCGCCGCTGCGCACGTCGTGTCGAGCGATGGTGGCGCCTTGTCCCCGGCGAGCGGTGAGCACGTGATAGACGGCGGCGGTGCTCAAGGGCAGCTCGGTCTGCACCGCGATCTCGACGTCTGACAAGCGCGTCGCTGCGCCGCGATCTGGAGCGAGCCCGGTGAGCACCCAGGCCGAACGCAGCTCCTGCATGAGCGGACGGGTGCCATCGACAGGATCGACCAGAGCCAGCACGGCGGAGTCATCGTGAGCCGCGCCCCCTTCGTCGCTGGACATGCTCGCGGCGCCTGCTCTGCCCGCCGTGTCGGCCACCCCGGCTGCGCCAAACGCCGGGCCGTAGCGACGCTCCCCCGGGCCCTCGGCCACCACCACCGCGGGGCCGTGCTCGCCCAGGGCCTGGCCAAAGTCGGCGATGGCCTGCTCGGCGACCTCGTCCAGCGCGTAACCCAGATCGCCCGCGCCCCACTCGCCGGGACGACTGGCCAGCTCGGGCCGGCCCGCGAGTCGAGCCTCGGTGAGCAGCGCCCCCACCCGCTGGCGGATGTCCTCATGAAAGGTACGCACGAGCGGCTGCAGTCCATCGGCGTCGAGGCGTGTCACGGTGCGTTCTCGTTGCTGGCCAGCTCGTCTCCGGGAGCAGCGCCGAAGAGAGCGACCATGCCTGCGAAGAGCAAGAGACAGGCGCCGGTCTTGAGCGGGACGTCCACAGGCTGACTGCTCGACGGGTCGAACAGGCCGAGGGGCAAGGCCAGCACCGACCAGCCCACGAGCGAGCAGACCAGCGCACCGGTGTGGCCAGCAAGGGCATCCCGCCCGCCCAGGGCGTTTCGCATGAGCCAGACCGCTGGCAGCGCGGCGAGCACCAGGTGGTGAGGCCAGGTCACGCTGGAGACCAAGAACATCCCCGCCACCGAGAGCCCGTAGAGCCCGCCCACGTCGAGGTGCCTCGGGCCCAAGGGCGCTCTGTGGGCTGGTGGCGAGAGGCCGTCTGAGGCACTCGGGTTGCTGGGCCCCGCGCCGCCCGCACCTCGCGCCCGACGATGGGCCGCTCGCACCGCGCTCCAGAGCTGCAACAGCACCAGGCCCGTCACCAGCCAGGCCCCCGCCGCAGGCCACCACCCCGGACCCATGGCAGCCCTGGTGAGCAGCCCGTTGGGGGACAGGTTCCAGGCGTGCATGGCGTTGTTGAAGCGCCCCGCGGCCACCTCCGGCGAGTAGCCCAGCACGGGCAACACCCGGGTCAGCCAGCTCTCGTGGATCTCCCAGCCCAGCCAGAAGATCGACGCGACCGTGGTGGTGGCCAGCCAGCCGCAGGCCCAGAGCACGGGCGCCAGCCGCCCGGCCATGACCATGGTGACCAGCACCAGCGCGGGGGATGTCTTGGCCACGATCGCCACGGCCAGGGCCAGCCCCTCGATGGCGAGGTGCCTCCGCTCCCCGGCCCACCAGGCCAGGGACAGGGCGGCCAGGGCCACCAGGTTCGTGCTGTTCATGGCCAGGCTGTGCCAGAACGAAGCGGGCAGGGCCACGGCCAGCAGCGCGAGGGCCAGAGCCAGAGGGCGCCCAACCGCCCGATCGAAGCAGGCGGACAGGGCCAGCACGGCGACGAGGGCCGCCAGCACCGTGGCCATCAACCAGCTGTCGTAGGCTGGGCCGAGCTCGGATCCGAAGAGCCCAAAGCCGCCCACCACCACGGGCAAGGCCGCGCAGAAGGGGGTCGCGGGGCGTCCGACCCTCTGCCCGACCTGATCGAGCACAGTGGGGTCGTGAATATCGAGCCCCTCGGACAGCCCCTGCCCGGCGGCATGGAGAATCTGGAAGTCTGAGGTCTGCTGAGCAGCAGGGTCTCGAGCCAGCTCAAGCCAGGGAGAGCCCCTGCCCACGCCAGCCACGACCAGCAGGGCGCCAGCCAGAGCGATCCAGCCCGGCGTTCCCCGGGCCATGGACCCTCAGCGCTCCTCGAAGGGCGGGGCGACGGCACCCGGCACCAGCATCTGCTCGACGATGGTGGCCAGCAGGCCCTCGGCCAGGCGGTGCGGTGGCTCCATGCCTGAAACCATGGTCTCGTCTACGATCTCGTTGGCGCCCCAGGCCACCAGGCCCTCATCGGCCACGGACCAGAGCTTCAGGGAGACCGCCAGCTTGTCCCCCCCCTTGACCCAGTCTGAGCCCTTGTCGAGCCATTCAATGATCTCGCACTGAGCCACCATCTGGCAGCCCAGATCCTGGGCCGAGGCGTAGGCCTCTGGCAGGGTGTCGGCGCTGTCGGCGAAGGTATCGAAGCCCGCGCCGCCGAGCTGGCGGCGAGCGGCTCGCACCACCGCGGCGCCGGAGTTCTCGACCCACTCGTCGACCGAGATCTTCATGTCCGGCACGGCCATGACCAGGACGGCAGCGCCCCGGTGCAGCTCTCGACCCTCGAGCACGCCAGCTTCACCGAGCGGCCACACGGCACAGGCGGTCAGACCACAGAGCAACAGTGCAGCGATGGACAGGCGGCCCATGACGATCCTCCAATGGTGAAGCGGGCGATGAATCGGGAGCAGTCAGGCAGAGAAACAGTGAGGGCCGCGAAACCCGTGGGCTCCCGATGCGAGATCGGTGACACCCTGTCGGATTTCGCGGCCCATCGACGATGCCGTCGCAGTGCGCGACGACCTCGACAGCAACGATCAGTTGCCGTACGCGTAGGTCTCGAGCTTGGCGTAGAAGCCGAGAACCGAGAACGCCTTGTAGTCGACGTGGCTGACAGTCGAGAGTCCGCCGCCGGTCGCTGCCGCGTGGATGCCAGCGTCGCCACGAGCTACCCAGCCGAGGTAGCTCTCAGCGAACGAGGTGCCCGACTTGGTGCCGAGGTCGGCCCCTGACGCATGCCCAGGCGACACCATGTCCGAGTAAATGATGCCCGACATGGCTTGGTTGGCGGGAGAGGTGACCGCAGCGCAACCCGTGGAGAGCAAAGCGAGAACACAGAGAGAAGCGAGCTTCAGCATGGGATAGATCTCTTGGGTGACTCAGATGTCCACCCGGTCGTCCAGGCGAACCAAACCGATGCTACAGAGGGGTTTGGCAGGAACAAAGCCCCCGCCGGGCCGATTTCAGTCCGTTCTCGGCGATGGCGGCGGGTGGCCTGCGAGACTCTCTCAACGGGAACGGCCAATCATGTGGCGGTGGTCCGCGGAGGAGTCACGACATGCCCGGAAGTCAGGGTCGGCCCGCCCTCACTACAACAAGATCTCGACGGCGGCTCACCGGGCCAGGAGCTGCGCTGCCTCGTCGAGCGCCGGCAACGAGATCAACGGCAGCCCATGCTCGAAACCTGCAGCTTGCAGTTGGTCGACCAGCGGCAAGGTGGACACGTTCGACTCTGGTCCTTGAGCGAACTGACAACCGCCCAGGCCTCCCAGGGCAGCGTCAAACTCGCGGCAGCCGCTGTCGAGGGCTGCCGCTACCAGCTCGCCCTGGCTCTCTGGCGTGACGTGAAAGTGCACTGCCGGAACCGCGCCGCCATGTTCCGCGGCGACCACTGCGAAGACGCGACGCACCAGGTCACCGTTCGCTTCGGCGGTGGTGTCGGCCAGTCCCAGGCGGTCGGCTCCCGCGTCTTCGAGGCGACCCAGCCAATGGGCCAGCTCCACCGGATCAAACGGGTCGCCCTCGTTGTTGCCGAAAGCCATGGAGACCGTCACATACATGGTACGGCCGCCTTCGTGGGCTCGCTCGCTCAGGGCCGCGACCTGCTCGAGGGCCTCCTCCCGACTGCAGCGGGTATTGCGCTGCTGAAAGGTCTCGGACAACGAGAACGGGAAGAGCACTTCATCGATGCGCTCGTGGGCCAGCAGCTGCTCGAGCCCCCGGGCGTTGGCCACCAGGGCCATGATGGTGGCTTCGTCGGGGACCACGAGGCCCTCCATCAGCGCGCCCGTGTCGGCCATGGCAGGCACGGCCTTCGGCGACACGAACGAGCCGATGTCGATGGAGGCAAAGCCCTCGTCGAGCAAGCGCTGCACGTGGGCGATCTTGGCCGCCGTGGGCACCAGCTTGGGCAGCCCTTGCCAGGCGTCCCGCACGGTCTCGGTGATGGCCACGGTCTTGCCGGACACCTCGCCTGCCTCGCCGGTGCCCATCAGGCCTGCAACACGCCGGTGCGGAAGGGCGGCATCTCCGGGTTCAGGTCGGCCACGTCGAGAGCGGTGCTGATGGCGGCCCGGGTGTCGGCAGGATCAATGATCGCGTCGACCCACAACCGCGCGGCGGCGTACCGGGGGTCGAGGGCCTTGGTGTAGCGGCGCTTGGTGTCCTTGACCAACTTGGCGTGCTCTTCTTCGTCGACCTCGTGGCCTTGCTTGCGCAGCTGAGCCTCGCGGATCTGCACCAGCACCTTCGACGCGGCGTCACCGCTCATCACCGCGTAGCGAGCGCTGGGCCAGGCGAACAGGAAGCGCGGGTCATAGGCCTTGCCGCACATGGCGTAGTGCCCGGCGCCGAACGAGCCGCCCATGATCACCGAGATCTTGGGCACCACCGAGTTGCTCACCGCGTTCACCATCTTGGCGCCCGCGCGAATGATGCCCGCCTGCTCCGACTCGGTGCCCACCATGAAGCCGTTCACGACGTGCAAGAACACAAGGGGGATGCGGTTCTGGTTGCAGTCCATGACGAAGCGGGCGCTCTTCTCGGCGCTCTCCACGTAGATCACGCCGCCGAACTCCACGCCGCGCTTCTTGCTCTTCGCGTTGATCTTCTGGTTCGCCACGATGCCCACGGCCCAGCCGTCGATGCGCGCGAAGCCGGTGACCACGGTCTTGCCGTAGTCGGGCCGGTACTCGTCGAAGTCGGAGTCGTCGACCAGGCGGCCGATGATCTCGCGCACGTCATAGGTTCGCCGGGCGTCCATGGAGACGATCTCGGCCAGGTGGGCCGGGTCGAGGCGAGGCTTGCGGGGGCGCTTCTTGCGGTCGAAGCCCAGGCGCGGGCGGGGGCCCAGCTTCTCGCAGAGCGAGCGAATGCGAGCGATGCATGACTCGTCGTCCGGTTCCCTGAAGTCGACGGTGCCGCTCATGGCGCTGTGCATCTCGGCGCCGCCCAGCTCTTCGGCGTCTGCCACCTCGCCGATGGCCGCCCTGACCAGAGCCGGCCCTGCGAGGAACATGCCCGAGCCCTCGGTCATCAGGATCGTGTCGCACATGGCGGGCAGGTATGCGCCGCCCGCCACACAGGCCCCCATGATCGCAGCGATCTGAGACACCCCCATGCCGGACAAGATGGCGTTGTGGCGGAACACCCGTCCGAAGTCGTCCTCGTCAGGAAAGACCTCCTCTTGCAAGGGCAGAAACACCCCGGCCGAGTCGACCAGGTAGATCACGGGCAAGTGGTTGGCGATGGCGATGCGCTGGGCCCGGATGACCTTCTTGCCCGTCATGGGGAAGAACGCGCCGGCCTTCACCGTGGCGTCGTTGGCCACGATCATGAAGCGCCGGCCAGCCACAGTGCCCACGCCCGTGACCACGCCAGCGCTGGGGACGCCGCCGAACTCGTCGTACATGTCCCAGGCGGCGAACATGCCCAGCTCGAGCAGCTCGGTGCCCTCGTCGAGCAGAAGCGCGATGCGCTCCCGCGCGGAGAGGCGGCCCTTGCCGTGCTGGCGCGCCACGGCCTTCTCGCCGCCCCCGCCATGGAGCTGCTCGGTCTGGCTGGCGTACAGCTCCAGGACCTTGCCGTAGACCATGCGCGCTGCCCGCGCCGACTTGTGTTTGGGGTCGTAGCTGCTTGTGATTCTTGTCATGGGCCGCGCATTGTGTCCCCGACGACAGGCGAAGGGAAGGCGGCGGTGTCTGCGATGGCGGTCGAGGGGCCTCGGGCCACGGTGGGCGGCCTCGTGACCCCGCCCTGCCCTGCCTCTCCAATGGCTCGTGGCAACCTGCGCGGCGGCGCCCGGCTCAGCTGGCGACTGCGGCTGCGACTCTCTGGGTCTTGGGCGCGGTGCTCGGCTCGCTCTCGGTGGACAGGGCGCTGAGGCGGAGCTGCAGCTGGTCTTGGCTGATCTCCACCTCGATGCGCAGGCGCCCATGATCTGGGGGCGCGGCGCCCGCCACGGTGACCAGCCCTTCGATGAGCAAGAAGCTCATGCTGAAGACCAGGTGTTCGTCCGTCGAGCGACGAGCCAAGGACTGCCACAGATCGAGCAGGTGTTCGGAGACACATTGAACGTCTTCGAGGGAGCTGGGCAGGTCGGCCACGATGAAGTCGACGCCTGATCCGCTGCCCATGGTGCTTGCGGGGCTCAGGCCCTTGGTAAAGCACAGGGTCCCGTCGGCTTCGTCCGCGAACGACTCGCAAACCCGTGAGAGCAGCTCGTCCTTGGGGACGGCTAGGCGCAGGGTCTTGCGATGGGGCGGATACCACCAACAGCAGAAGCCGGTGTCGTGTTCGACCACTTCGCCGCTCAGGTCACTGGGCATGCGACGGGCCATGGCGGACGGGTCCCTGTCCAGCTGAGCGAAGGTGTGGGGGTACTCCACCCGGATCACGTCCGTGCCCACCGCTCGATGACTGGCCCGCCAACGGCCTCCCACGGCGGACAGAACCATGCCCAGGTCCTGCAGCACCACATGCATGGGCGAGACCTGAGAGAGCCGATTGCGGTAGTGCAGGTCGAAGACGATGCGCTCGCACACGGCGGCGAAGAAATTGGTCGACTCGACGCACTCGAGCTGGGCGAAGCCGAGCAAGCCCGGCATGAGATCGGTCATGCGTGAGCGATAGGCGGGAAACTCCCGGCACAGGCGGTCGATGCATTGGGGAGTGAGCGGCCGAGGTCCCACCAGACTCATGCGGCCTCGGAGCACCACCCAGAGCTGAGGCCACTCTTCGAGACCTGTGCGACGCAGAAAGCGTCCCACGCGGGTGAGTTGGGGATGTTCGCCACGACGACGACCCGCAGTCAGCACGTCGTGGCCCAGCACCCGAAAGCGCAGGCTGTAGAACAGGTGCCCGCGGGCATCGTGAATGCGACGACCACCAGTGGTGCGGTCCCGCTCCCGACGCTGCTGCCCCACACGAAGATCACGGAAGAACACCGGCCCACGGCTCTCGACCTTGATCGCCAGGGCAATCAGCGGCAGCGCCGGAATCAGCAGCGCCAGCCCCACCAGAGAAACACCCACGTCGAGCGCACGTTGGGCTCCTTTGGTCGTCAGCCCCATGGTGCGATCGTCTCCGGGTGAAGGTCTGCTTGCTGGACGGGCGCCCGCCACGACGGCTGACAGCACCCACGGGCTCCCCTATCGACAGGCTTCTGGCCTCGCCTTTATCGCTGTTGGCAGCCCACTTCCGGGGCAGGTACCAGGCCTGAGCCCAAGACCGCGACAGCCGGGCTTGCCGCTGGACAATCGGAGGCTTCTGAGCCGCTTCCCGCTGGTCGCTAGCGGGGTCGCTGGCTAGATGCTGGAGAGTTCTGGCGGGGCTCTGGCGGGGCTCTGGCGGGGCTCTGGCGGGGTTCTGGCGGGGTTCTGGCGGGGTTCTGAGCGGCCCTCAGGGCCGGCGCAGGGCCCTTCGGGCGCGAAACAGTCGGACGCGCAGGGCTGGGGCGCTGAGCCCGGTCATGCTGCAGATCCTTGGCTGGGACAAGCCCTTCTCGTAGTGCAGGCCCAGCAGCAGGCGTTGGGGCGCCGTGAGGCCCCGCTCGTCGAGAGCGGACAGGTCGGGGCCGTCTTCGTGGGTGATCAGGCCCCAGGTCTCGCCGTCCTCCGGCATGGCCCCCCACACGCCCCGGCGTACCTTGCGAGCCCTCACGTAGTCGATGGCCGCGTGACGGCAGATGCGAAACATCCACGCTTCGATGCGTCCTCGTGCGCGGAGGCGGTCCCACGACTTGTCCACCCGCATCAACGTCTCTTGGGCGATGTCCTCGGCCTCGCTGGCGTCACCCACGAACCGTCGAGCGTGAGCGGTCAGCCGGCGGCGCAGACCTTCGTCGAGCCAGTCACCTCTGGGCTCTTGCTCGCCCTGCGTCGTGCCCATGCCGTCACCCCTGTGGAGAGTCTCGCGGTCGAGAACCACCGGCGCGACCCGACCGCGCCGACCCGCCGCCACGGCAGGCAGGGGAGAGTCGTGACGCAAGCGCAGGAGTAACCCGGCAATCCCTCAGCAGGCTGGCTCTTGCCCGCTGCCCAAAGCCGGGTCGAGATCGGCGATGGCCTGCATCACCACGGCGGTGAGCTCGGCCGAACCCTCGCGGGACTTCTCAAAGCCCGATGAGTCGATCACATCGCCCACGCGCATGGTGATGGGCGTGAAGCGTACGCCCTTCCGCCCCTTGGTGAGGGCCTCGCGAGTGCCGCCCAGGTGCACGGGCAGAATCGGCGCGCCTGTCTTGCGAGCGAGCCAGCCCATGCCAGGCTGAGCCGGTTGCTGCTCACCGTCCGGAGAGATGGTGCCCTCGGGAAAGATGCACAGCGCGTGCCCCGCGTCGAGCACCTTCTTGCCCGCGCGCAAGGCCTTGCGATTGTCGCCATCTCCTTCGACCACGATGCAACGGGCCATGCGGTAGCACCAGTTGAGAAAGTCGTGGTCGTAGTACTTCGCGTGCATCATGAAGATCACGCGACGATCGAGCAGCGAGCCCACCAACGCCGGGTCGAGAAACGAGCGGTGATTGGGCGCCACGATGAGCGGCCCGTCAGGCACCGTGCGGATGTCTGCCCTGCTGACCCTGAACACGGCGCCCAGGGCGGTGCGCAGAATGCCCGTGACGAGGTCCCAATGCACCTGGTTGCGCCAGGTCTGGGGCTTGAGGGCGTCGACGCGGTAGTTCTTGAAGATCATCGCCGAGGGAGCCACGGGCTCGCGAGGTGCCGGTCAGAGTTCGCGACCAGCCTTGGTGGCCCACTCGGTGCCCTGGAAGCCGTCCTTGCAGCGCTTGAGCAACACCCGGCCGTTGTTGCGAGCGTCGTCGACGCCGGCGTTCAGGTCAGCCAGGTTGATGAAGGACTGTCCGCCAAAGTAAAGAGCCTCGGCTTGCTCCGCGCGGATTCCCGGGTAGCTCACGTGAACGCGCAAGAAGTCGAACAAGGCATCCTGGAAGAACTCGATGGAGCGCTCGGTGTCACCAGCAGCCAGGGTGCCTACGCCCTTGCCGAAGTTGCAGCGGCCGCGACCGTTGTAGGCCCCGGCCACGATGGCGTCTTCGGTGCTGAGCCGGCTGTCGATGATCTCGTCGAACATGCGCTCGGCGTCAGAGACGCGATCTTGGTCGAGATGCACCCGGCCCAGGCGCAGGGCGCACTTGTTGGCGATGCCCGGGTAGTCGCCGCGAGTGATGGAGCGCAGCTGCTTGTAGCCGTCGACCACGCCCGGCTTCTTCTGCGCCTCGGCAGACCAGAGCAGGTTGAAGTTGGCCTCGTGTCCCCAGCGATCCCCCAGGTTCTTCTCGGCGGCGTCCGCCTTCAGCTGCTGAAACACCCCGTCGGCTTCCTGGGACTTGCCCGTCTTGAGCAAGGCCGTGCCCCGTCCCAGCAGCGCCGGCGCCAGGTGGCGGGTCTTGGGGTATTTCTTGAGCAGCTCCTCGAGGAACTGGCTCGCTTCGTTGAAGTTGTTGTTGGCCAGCAGGGCGGTGCAGGCGTTCATCAGCGCCGTGGCCCGCTGGTGGTCCTCGGCGTCTTCGTCGTCAGACGCACTGAGGTAGAAGCCAGCGGCCTCGCCCATCTTGCCCGCGGCGGCGAGCTTGTCGGCTTCGCGGTATTCGGGGGAGGTGCTGCCGTACGTCACCGAGACCACTTCGGCGGTGTCAACCGACTGGGTCGAGCGCACGCCGGGCTTCTGGTACTCGATCTTCTCGTAGCTCTCGCTCTTGATGCGACAGTTGACCTCGCGGCCGTTGTCCAGCAGCAGGGTGTCGGCCAGGGCCGGAAGGGCCAAAAGGGCCACAGCGAGGGGCAGAAGCAGAACGCGGGGCGTCACGGCACAGAACTCCGGGAGGTTGCTGAGCGGGGCAGGGCGCGGTCGACCACCGCGATGCCATGCCACACTAGGTCCAGAACCCGGAGAGGTTACTGGGGGGCTGCGAGAGGGGTCAAGATCTGGGTGGCGCCGGCAGGCTCAGATCGGCTTGGGAGCCGTCTCGGGCACTCGCACCCCCGCGATGAGCTGAGCCACCACGGAGACCGCGATCTCGTTGGCTGTACGGGCGCCAATGGGCAATCCCACGGGGGAGACCACCGCGTCGAGCCAGGGCTGGGCCAGGCCGTCGGCGGCCAGGCGGTCCCAGAGCACCGCTCGCTTGGCTCGGCTGCCGATCATGCCCAGAAAGCGAGGTTTGCAGCCCGCATTCCAGAGGGCCCGCAGGACGCGCTCGTCGTCGTGGTGCCCCCGGGTCATGACCACCACGTGGGAGGCCTGGCCGGGAGTCTCGTCGGCGGGAGCGTCCTCATACTCGCCAGGGACAGCCAAAAGCCCTGGCCCCAGGCGGTCAGCCTCGAGCATGTCCGCCCGATCGTCGTGGACCAGCACACGGAAACCAGCGTCCGCAGCCAGTCGAGCGGTGGCCAGGCCCACATGGCCCGCACCAAAAACATGAAGTTCAGGAGACGTCACAGGTTCGATGAACACCGTCAGCTGGCCGCCGCAGATCAGGCCGCTGTCGGGGTAGTCCTTTTCGGTGAGGCTGAAGTCGACGGACATGGCGCGGTGGGAGTTCAGCACCGTGCGGGCGTGCTCCCAGACCTCGGCTTCGAGGCAGCCGCCGCCCACCGAGCCTACGAAGCTGCCATCGGAGCGGACCAGCATCTTCATCGGGTCTTTGCCCGGAGTCGAGCCCAGGGTGGAGACGATGGTGGCCAGGGCGGCCGGTTCACCCCGGCGGCGGCAAGCCACCAGCTCTTCCCAGATGTCCGGGGTGGCGTGGGGGTGCTGGTTGCGGGAGCCGTCGGACGGGCGCAGGTTCGCCGAGGGGGCGCGATCGTCGGGTGAAGAGACGTCCTCAGCTGAGGAGCCCTGGTCGTCGGCGGGGGGAGTCATGACAGCGGCGGGGTCTGCGGCGGCGTGCTGGCTGGGCCAGCGGGCGGGGTGGGCGATGAAGCTGCGGCTGGCGCGGCGGAGGTCACCGCCTGGATGAAGATCTTGCCATCACCGATGCGGCCGGTGAGGGCTCCCTCGCTGATGGCCTCGATGGCTTGCCGCAGCAGCCGTCCGTCGATGGTGAACTCGATG
>Ga0209992_10001127_pt1 | contig 30106 bp, 24 predicted proteins | sample 2SBtaG_2_FD_182564 | JGI IMG/M metagenome (GOLD analysis project Ga0209992, IMG submission 182564) | Deep subsurface microbial communities from Kolumbo volcano to uncover new lineages of life (NeLLi) - 2SBTROV12_ACTIVE470 metaG (SPAdes)... | ecosystem: Environmental > Aquatic > Marine >... | reverse complement strand
TACCTTTTGGACATTCAAGGATTGTCTCGTTTTTAGAATCATACCTGTGTACTTCTTCACTTATTAATTTAATTTTTGAATTACCCATATCAGAATACAATATAGAATCCTGATAAGTAATTTCTACCGGTTGATCTTTAGAAGGTAAATTATTGATCTCATTATTATTACATGACGAGATTAACAATGTAATTAAAAGAAAAAATGAAATAACTATGATTGATTTTGGCATTAATCTCTTGATCGTAATGTAGTAGACTTATTCCAGCATGATACATTATAAGAAGTTCCTTGTTTCTCGTTCATCATCACCAACTCTTGCATAGGTAACAGAGACGATTTCCAAGAGTTTATTGTTGATGAACCAATTTTTCCACAAGATTTATCAGCATAATCAAGTGCTAAACAATAGATCAAACTTTTTTCTAATGGAGTTGAGCCACATTTAGTAGCACTACTTGCAACAGCATACGCTTTCTTTTCATTCGCTACACAATTATCAGTAATGGAAGAAGCATAGCTAAAAGCTTCCTTATAATTATTTCTTTTTAATGCAATATCATATAGAAATTGATAACATTTTTGCTTTAATTCATCGTCTATTTCTATGGCTTCTAATGCTCTTGAAAACCTGTCTTTAGCCAATGAATAATCTTTTCTTTTATGATCAGCAAGAGCAGCACTAATCAAATCTTTAGCTGTAGGTGGATTGTCCGGATCGTTAAGAACAATATCTAATAAGTTTAAATAAAAATCGGATTCTGTACACTTTTTAGCGCTTAAGAGGCTAAATACTTTTCTTGTCAACTCCATATTAGTTGAATCCTTGGCCAGCTTTACAGTATAGATCTCTTCAAGTTTATCACATGTTGCACATGAACTAATACTGTTATCTAAAAAGATCTGAACTTTTTTAAACTTATCTGCTTTATTATCTGATTGTATATTCATATCACATAAGCTAGACATATTTTCATATATCTGTAAGAACCCATCACAATCCATTTTTTTGTTATTAAACATATATATAGTCGAATAAAAAAGCGATTGAATATCTCCATAAGAAATTAAATCCTTATTTGATTCGTAAACAGACTGATAATCATTAAAAGCTTTTTCAAAATCAGTTTTAGCCTTAAACTTCATAATGTCTTTTGAAGACTTTAATTTAATTTCATCACAATCGCCATAATTCTCAATCCAAAGATCATAGATCATAAATAAAGAATCTACATAAAGATTAAGGTCAGGAGATTTTTCTTTCTTCTTAGCAGAAGCAATTTGCCTATAGATATAGGTCCCGTTCTTATATAAATTGGTTTTATAAGTAGGACATACTTTTTGAGCTTTCCACCACGGTTTGCTTGCATCAGCCCAATTTTTTTGCTTTAGAAATTCTGAATACAATGAAACATTTTGTCTACAAGACAAACTATCATCCCCAAAGTCAGGTTTATTTTGAACATTGCAATCCTGTGCAGAATAAGCACTATAAATAAAAAAGGATAGTATAAAAATGATGTTTTTTAAACTTTTATTAATCATATTTTCTCTTTTTAAACCATCGGTCATATCTAGTATCAGGGGCTAAACTGAATCCGATAGACAATTTTAAATAACTTTCTTCAATTAATTCATTTTCAATTGTTCCCATTCTCCCTAGCTCAGCACTTAAATTTACCCTTGATAAAGAACGTGAGCTAAGCAGTGGTATTGATATGCCAAAATTCATGCCATAATTAGTCAATTGTTGATCGTTGATGTTAATAAATGAATTGCCATATTTAAAACCAAATGAATAAGTTGATTTTTGAAAGCTATTCTTGTTTTTATCATCAAAATCAATTGTTGGTGTAATTCTTCCTCCAATAATCAGCTCAGTCATTTGAGACAAATCCTGATTTCCCGATGCTATATTATCAAAAACCTCTTTGTAGATATCCCAGTTAGCTATATTAAACTGAGCTCCTATAGACCATACATTTTTATTTTGTTTATTACGCCCCAAGTTCATACCAATTGAAAAATGATCTGGCAAAGTAATATTCCCTGTTTGATCTTCATAAAAATAGGTAGTGTCTTTTGGGATTTCCTGTACAGAAAAATTATAAATAAAGGAATACGCATAAAAATCTCTTCGTGCGCCTATTTGGGAACTAAATGACTGTGTTGCTCCTAGCTGATAAACCCAAATGTCATTTTCTGCTTTACCTTTCACTTCTTGATAAAAATGGATGCCCGCATCGAATGAAAACCCACTTAAGGTCATTTTGTTTTGAACGCGAGTATTATAAAAAGTGCCTTCCTGAAATATTACACTATTATTTCTGTTGAGTGTTCCGAAAATATAAGATGCATTAAGACCCAATGAAAATCTAGTTGTGTCACCTTTATTGATCACATCATATCCAGATCCTAGTAAAATTCTATTGACACTTCCGTCTCCTCTGTAATTATAGGTAACTGTATCTGAAGAAAGTAAAGTATTTGAAGAAATATCATATCCCACTGTTGAATAAGGCAATAAACCCAGGGTTACACCGCACCTTTTAGTTACAGGCAATCCAAGAATCATGTTATTCAGTAAAAAATTATTCCCCTGACTTGTATTGACCTCACCATTTGATTCTGCTCTATAATTGGATATTTTACCTGAAACGCCAAGATCAAATACAGGGTTGTTTTTTCGTAATGTTGAATAAGTAGCTGGATTAGAAATATTAACCATATGAAAATCAGAATAGGACACAGAAAGTCCTCCCATTCCTTGATAGTGAGTTGTTATGGGTTTATTGATCTCCCCAAGCCCAAATCTTGTATAAGGAGATGTATTAAGGTTTTGGCAGAACAAGACCAATCCAGTAAAAACAAATAATAATGTTGTGATTATTTTATGCCACATTTTCATTCAGTATCTCATTCAATCCTAGTAGTGTAATGTAATCGTGTGCAAATATGCTACTTTTTTGGGTATCTGCAATTGAAATATATACTTGAGCATCCCCACCAGTTAAATAAATATTCAATTGAGCATACTTTTTTCTATACATATTGATCATATTTTCAATTTCTGACATCACCCCATTTATGACTCCAGAAGATATTGAACTCGAAGTATCAACTCCAATAAGCTCAGTTTTTTTAACATCTTCCAATAACGGAAGTTTTGCAGTAAAAGTATTTAAGGATTGATACCTCATTTTTATACCTGGAGAAATAGATCCTCCTAAGTATTCATTTCGATCATTAATTAAATCAAATTTAAGGCAGGTGCCCATATCTATTATTAAATTATTTTGATCAGGACTTAAACAAAATGCACCTACAGCATTCGCCAATCGATCATAACCTAATGTTTTAGGGCTTTTGTATGAGTTCTTAATAGGAAGCTTTAATTGGTGATTTAAAATCAATAACTCTGAATGTTCTTTTACTACTTCTTTAGATAATTCAGGGTGATTAACAGAACATATTATTCCTCTATCGAATTTCTTTTTTATTAGATAAGAATTCAAATCATTTATTAAACAATTGGATTTCTCTACTAACTCGCTGCCATTAAATAATGCAAGTTTTACAAATGAATTCCCTATGTCTAACACTAGATTCATATATCAAATATACAGATAGCTATTAAAAAAAAATCCGGCACTAGGCCGGATTTAGTTTTGTAAAATATAAACTTATTTGTTTTGAGAATTTACTTCTATATTGATTTTGACATCATTATTCTTGTTTTTAAGCTTTTCAGCTTTCTCTTTTACTTCATTAATTTTAATGTCAATTTGTTCTTTTGTAGCAACAATTGTTTCGTTGTTACTTACTAAAGATCCATTCTCGTCTAAATATTCAATTTTAATTACAGCACTTAAGTTTTCTTCTTCACTTTCGCTATGACCATCACCTAATATAGGTGCGATTACTAATCCAACTAAACAAGTCAACTTAATCAATATATTCATTGATGGACCAGAAGTGTCTTTAAATGGATCACCAACTGTATCTCCAGTAACTGCAGCTTTATGAGCTTCAGAGCCTTTGAAAGTCATTTCTCCATCTATCTCAACACCAGCTTCAAATGATTTTTTAGCATTATCCCAAGCACCACCAGCATTGTTCTGAAAAATAGCCCAAAGAACACCCGAAACAGTAACACCTGCCATATAAGCTCCTAACGATTCTGCCCCCATAGTAAACCCAATTATGATGGGTCCAGCAATTGTTAATATACCAGGTAACATCATTTCTTTAAGCGCTGCTTTTGTAGAAATGTCTACGCATTTATCATATTCAGGCTCTGCTTTTCTTTCCATAATTCCAGGAATTTCTTTGAATTGACGCCTAACTTCTTTTACCATTGCCATGGCTGCTTTCCCAACAGAACTCATCGCCATTGCAGAGAAAACAACTGGAATCATACCACCAATAAATAATGCTGCTAGCACCTTAGCTTTGAAAATATTAATTCCGTCTATTCCAGTGAAAGTAACATAGGCAGCAAATAATGCCAATGCAGTTAATGCAGCAGAAGCAATGGCAAATCCTTTCCCTACTGCTGCTGTAGTATTACCTACGGCATCAAGAATATCTGTTCTTTCTCTAACTTCAGGATCTAATTCAGACATTTCCGCAATTCCACCAGCGTTATCAGCAATAGGGCCAAAAGCATCAATAGCTAATTGCATTGCAGTTGTGGCCATCATAGCAGAAGCAGCAATAGCTACTCCATAGAACCCTGCACATTCATATGCTCCCCAAATTGCACCAGCAAAAAGTATGATTGGTGCGAAAGTCGACATCATTCCTAAAGAAAGACCTGCTATAATATTAGTAGCAGCCCCTGTAGAAGAATTCTTAATAATTCCCATCACTGGTTTTTTACCCATTGCAGTATAATATTCTGTAAGCATGGCAATTAAACCACCTACTGCTAACCCAATTAATACAGCATAAAATACTCTAATTCTTTCAATTGCAATAGGCATTGCCTTTCCTGCATCATCTAGGTTTTCACCAAAAAACTTCATACTAATAGACTCAGGAAGCATCCAGTTAATAATAAAAAAAGAAGCAATCCCTGTTAAAACTATTGAGCCCCAGTTACCAAGGTTAAATGCTCCTTGAACTTCTTTCTCTTTAGCTTCATTGTTTTTAATTCTGATCACCCAAGTTCCAATAATAGAAAAAACCAATCCAACTCCAGCAATAAGAACAGGCATAAGAATAGGGCCTAAGTTTCTAAAACTATCAGTATAGTTAGCACCTCCCATATCTAAAATCACATAATTTCCTAATACCATTGCTGCAAGCATAGTGGCTACATAAGAACCAAATAAATCTGCTCCCATTCCAGCAACATCACCTACATTGTCCCCTACGTTATCTGCAATTGTAGCAGGGTTTCTTGGGTCATCTTCTGGAATTCCAGCTTCTACCTTACCTACTAGATCTGCACCTACATCTGCTGCTTTTGTATAAATACCACCACCAACTCTCGCAAACAAAGCAATACACTCAGCACCTAAAGAAAATCCAGCAAGTGTTTCCAAAATAATTGACATATCACTTTGACCGCCATGATTCCCATTCCAAACTAAGAACATAAAAATTGATGATAAACCGAATACAGCTAATCCTGCAACACCTAAGCCCATTACTGTTCCTCCTCTAAAAGCAACTTTCATCGCTTGAGGAAGACTTGTTTTAGCAGCTTCCGCTGTTCTTACATTTGCTTTAGTTGCAATACGCATTCCTATATTTCCAGCAAGCGCAGAAAAAACAGCACCAATAACAAACGCAACTACAATATATAATCCAGCAGGTATATATTCCATCGCTGATAGAATTCCTAATGCAGCACCTGCTATAACAACAAATACAGCTAACATTCTGTATTCTGCTTTCAAAAAAGCCAATGCTCCAGTAGCAATATAACCAGAAAGTTTTTTCATTTTATCACTTCCTGCAGATTGCTTTTTAACCCATGATGACAGGTATAACATGTAAACTAAACCAAGTATTCCAAACAATGGTAATAGGTAAATTAATTTATCAGACATAATTCTTTTATTAAATTTTAGGTTCGCGAAATTAGATTTTTATTTGAAACTGCACAAGTGTGTATATAAAATTCTATTGCTTATAGGCTTTTATTAGCCCAACTACAATAAAATATTGGGCAATTACATATAATATCATTATGGATGGCTGTGCCAAGAATAGATCGGCTGAGTACAAAAATTTATTAATTGCTATTAATGAATCTGAAGCAACAAAAAAACATGCCCCAATAAATACTAAATAGTAGCTTAATTGATTGGAGTTTCTCATAGTCGATGTAAACCCCATCAAACATACGACTGCTCCATAGACCAATACTGGAATCTTCATTTCATTTAGCTGATTATAAAGACTATTCATTAGTAAAAAATAAATGCCTCCAAATAGCAAAAGAATAAAAAGCCATTTGGGCTGTGATAACATCCTAAATGAACCTCCAGCTTTTGAAAACACAAAAACATATATTATTTGAGTGATCATAAAAGCGCCTAAACCCAATAAAAAATAATGCTCACTCAATGAAACAAACATTAAGGCTACATCTCCAACAAATGCAAAAAACAAGGCCCCTATTAGCAGCATAGATAAATTGTCTCTATATTGATTCCAGGTTGGGATATATAATAAGATGAGTAAAGGCATCAGTAATGGCTTAGTTATGTAAACCACTTCTTTAGCTCCCGAAATATCTCCAAGTATCTCAATAGCTGATACTAAAAAGTAGCTAATCGATATGATGAAAAATGAATTTCTGATCTCTTTTAAGCTAAATTTAAAGGACACTTTTTACATGCTTTTCCCTTTTTGTATTTCTTGCAACATTTTTTCTTTTTCTTGAATTCCAATAAAGGTGGAGTTGATAAAGAATGATTGATACAAGTTTGAAAAGTGCCTTTCATAATTAATACAAAAATAAACACCTTTAATTGTCAATTCAATACCTTTTTTAGGGTATATGTTTGTACATTGTAGAGCAAATCTAAAATTTAATGTTCTGTAAAAAATATATTACAATACTGCTTTTCACTCTTTTTACATTCTCGTTAAACATCAACTATTTAGCTCAAAACAACGAAATAGATGATTATATACCATATGAAGAAGCTTCACTAAACACCCATCCTATTTTAACCATTAAAACTACGCTACATTTGGTTTACAGATCTAAAACAGATCCTCAAAACATCACACTAGATTCAATTAATTTTATTAAACAGCAATATTCATGGGTGAATAATGCCTATAAAAATATGAAGCCTCCTACCCTATTGCCTAAAAATGGAGAGTCCTATTATGTGCCAGATTCAAGAATAAGATTTAGGTTAGATACCATCATTTGCCATTATGATTCAGTCGCCTGGGATCGCATCTATTATGGTGTGGTAATGAGTGGCGGTGCCCCATGGAGAATAGATTCCATCAATCTTGAAAAAAACCTAATCGCTGTTCATGGAAAAAGAGAAAGCATTCTTAGGTCTAAAGGAGACAGCATTGTAATTGGCGGATCCAGCGGAAATGATGGCATTTACCATACTAAATCATTTTTTTCGGACAACAAAAACACCTATATCATTTTAGAAGAACCCTTATCTGTTGACATAGTAGATGGCAATGCAACCTACTTTACAAAAATTGACAAGAATTGCCATAAAGATAACTGGGTAAACTTAACCAATAGTGATAAAAATTCCATTCACATATTCTACACAGGTTCAACTGCTGACAAACCTGCTTTTGGTTGTGGTCCTTCTCCCTATTTTTTAAATGTATCGAGAGTGCTATTTAATGGAGGTTATGCAACTGCACAGCTCACAGCACATGAATTGGGTCATTGTTTAGGGCTTAGACACACCAATGTTCCGCAATTTGATGATCTCCCTCCTTCAGATAAATTTGGATGGATAAAGTGCAATAAAACCAACACTAGTAACAACATTATGGGATATAATCTCTGCAGAAATTATTTATCTCCTAAACAAATTGGATACATTCATAAAAGGTTTTCAACCAACCCTTCATTAATTAGAATAACTGCCAACGGAGAATATGATGATGATAAAAACATATCTGTATGGAAAAATGAAACATGGGATAAAGCCATGCTGGTGAGTGGAGACATCATTGTCCGAACTGGCAAAACCCTTACCATAAAAAGCACTGTATCAATGGCTGATAATTCAAAAATCTATGTTGAGAAAAGAGCAAAATTAATAATTGACGGAGCTGAGGTCACTAATAATCATGGGGGGGAATGGGGAGGAATAATTATCTGTAAAAGCTATTTAAGAAAGAACAAAAAACCCTGTTGGAAAAAAAATTATGGCATTATTGAAATGGTAAATAATGGAAGTCTAAAAAACACTATTGACAGTAATTAATCATTCTGATCTATTTCAAATTTCACCTCTTTTTTCTCTTCTTCTTCTACTCCTATTTTTTTAAGTAATTTATTGAACTTTCCATTTTTCTTTTTTGTAGTATCCTTTTCTTTGGTTTGCTTATTTATCGATTTGTTTTCTGCTTCCTTCATCTCCTCTTCCCATTCAATTTCAAAAATAGTGGTATCCTTTTTCTCTTTTTGGGTTTTTAGAGTTGAATCTTTTGAAAATAAACCAAGTTCCTCTTTAAGCACAGATTTGATTACTTGTTTTTCTTCCTTAATTATTTCTTTCTTATTTTGTTTTTTCTCTTCTTGATCGAGTTTAAATAAAGGATTATCTACTGTGCCATACATATTTAAGAAAATTATCTTACCCAACCCATCATCTTTAATAGGGCCAAATTCATTATCCGATTGCTCTTTCACCATTAATTCCCTTAACCTAAAACTAAAGTGATAATCTATAGAGTCATTAAAACCATGATTTCCAAATAAGGTCATATTCATTACGCTGGAAATTATATTCATTTTTGGAATCTCTATTATGCCATTTTTGATAGAGATCTCATTAGAAAGCTCAGAAAAATGAATGTGATTTAATTTTTTCTTTAATAGCTTGGTGTCTATTACCGACTTTACTAGTAAATTTTTATCTAAATAATCAGCAATATCCATCATTGAAGAATGACCAATTAATTCTCCTTTTTTTACATGAATTTTTGATGTTGCTATTAATTTATCGGTTTCTATCATTAATGATTGGTCCAGATATGAACTCAATTCAAAACTAATAGTTGCGGTACCCTTTAAGTGCTGATCTGTGAGATAATCCTGTCCGAAATTTTTAAAATCAGCAAAAAAGCTAGCAACATTGATGTTGTTTGCCTTTCCGTTAAGAGTTAATTTAAACTTGTTTTCTTCTGATGATTGAAGCATTGAATTAAGCTGGTAATTCCCATTATTGGCATAAAAATTAACATTATCAGCTTTTATGTGTTGATCATTTACAGATAATAATCCTGTTATTTTTTTGGCCTTAAAATCTTCATAGTATAATGTCCCTATATTTAATTTGGAGCTTATGTTAAATTGAGTTGGCAAAAGAAATTCCCAAGTGTTTTCTGTTTCATTATCCTGAGAAATCAATTGACCTAAATTCAGCTCTTCTATTTTAATGTCACTATTTACAGTCAAACTACTACTTATTCCAGTAATATAATCTAAGAAATTGTTGAAATTAAGGTGAGCCTCAAAACTCGAACCATTAAGTTCTCCCCTTATAAGATTTGATCGTATAGCTTTCTTGTCAAAAATTAATTCTCCATTAGTGTTCTCAATCAATATATTTTGATCAATTACATCTGCCTTCAAATTAAGAACATCAACATTACCATTTATTAGCTCAATTTTATAATCATCTCCTTGCTCATTGATGCTTAATTTATAGTTGATGTCTAATTTAGAATTCCCACTTAAGTCAATGGAAGAAATATTTGCAAAATCAGCTATTTTTTTCAATGAAATTGCTCCGTTAATAGCTCCTTCAATAGTGGGCTTTTTGAAATCAACAATTTTAAGAGCTCCAGTAAGCTTTCCTTGTCCTAAGGTTGCTTTAAATCTATCTAAAACAAACTCTTGTTTGCCTTCTTTATTAAGATTAATAAAGCTCCCATTCAAAGAAATAGAATTCAATGCTGTTGATGTATGTTTTTCTATCATGCTCCCAGATTCCATATTAAAATCTGCATTAAAAACGGGAGAGTTATTATTTGAAATTTCTCCTTTTAAATGGGCGTTAAACTGAACTTGTCCTTTAGCATTATATTCATTAAGAGAAGACAATATCTCAATAGGAAAAACACTGAACAACGATTCAAGAATTATATTTTTCCCTTTGAACTTTAAGTCAACATATGTCGAATCCGAATCCTTGTAAGAGCCGTTTACAATAAAAGACATCCCTTCAATTTTTAAATCCCCTTTATCGACTATATAAGTTGAGCTGTCATTGTTCACTTTTATATTAAGGTCAATGTCTGCATTCTTGTTTTTAAGGTAATTAACTTGATCTGCCGTAAATTCTTTAACAAGCACATGGCTTTTAGCAGTAAGGTCATACTGGTCTTTATTAAAATCTCCAGTAAAGTGAATATGTTTTGTGTAAAACCTATACTGCTGATCTGTATAGTGATTTTTATAATCTAATATTAAGTCATTAACTTCTACTTGCTGAAGGGAAAACCTGATCTCTTCATCTTTAGCACTAGAATCAGCTATCCATATATTGTAATTATCATTCCCTGCAGAGTCGACCTTTAATTTTAAATTAACGTGATCGCCTATGATCTTTTTTACTTCATAAGTGCCGCCAACAACATCAAAAAGGTCCATATTCATGTATAAGCTGCTGGCAAATAATAAAGTGTCTTCTGGATCAAGGACATCATTGATAAGTAGATCATTGAACTTTATTGCAATAGATGGAAACTGGTCGATAATAGATAATTCTACATTTTCCACTTTTAAATCAGCATTTAAACGCTGGTTTAATTCATCTAAAGCATATTTTTTTATTTCTTCCTCATAAATATATAGGATAGAAAATATTACTGTAATGAACAATATTATAACAGCTCCAAGCCCTATTAAAAAGTATTTAAGCCTTTTTAACCACATTTAACTTTAATTTGAAAATTGAATTTACCTGTATATAATACACCAACTACTTAGCATCGTTCGATTTATTAACCAATGATTATGAACAGAAAGGTGAACTTATTTTCTATAGATAGAATTAAGCTTTTTACAAATGGGACTCTATTTTAACAAACTTTACTTGATGAATTTCTTCTCCATCACTTAATACAAAAAGATAAATCCCATATTGTAGATGCCCAATATTGATGTAGGAATTTTCTGTTAGATGTCCTTCCATCACTAGCTTACCCGTAATGTCAATTACATTATATACAAATGGATCAAGAGGAATCTTATTTGAGCTAAATGCTAATTGATCATAAGCTGGGTTAGGATATATACTGAATTGAAAATCTTGGCTTGGATCATTAAAATGGCCATTGTACTGACAGCTTAAATAATCTCTGTAGGTATAGAAATAATTACTCATCTGATCTAATTGTTCTTGTGAAAAGAAATCTCTGCAATGCTTTCTGGAATAAGACATAATGTTTGTCGGGTCTGGATTATAAAAATCCCCTAAAGGATCCTGCTCATTACCAACATAAACACATATTTGATTAACATTTAATGAAGATAGCTTCGGATCTGCTGGTGTATCACACAAAAGATCTCCGGCAGTACTACAGTTAGTACCATTAACAAATTCATGACCATTTGAGGAAGAGTGAGTGTGTAATAAAGAAAAATAATGTCCTATCTCATGCGCCAGTGTACTTCCATTGGTTGAACATGAATTGAGCATGATTAATCTGTTTTTATCTAGTCCTGATAAATACGCATAACCACATAAATAAACAGTATCTCCATCTACTACTTTAAAAAGCTCTGGAACAAAATAAATATTTAAGTTGTTGAATTCGTCTTCCTCATCACATATTGTTTCGTCAATTATTTTTTCGAATTTTGCATACTCATTTTCATAGATGTATTGAATAGGTCCACAATGTTGAAAAACAATGCCTGCATTTTTAAAATATTCATTCACTAAAGAAAGTTCATCAAATACATCAGAAGAATCTATCCCGCCAGTGGAATCTGAATATCCAATTATATGAAATTTTACAGGCACTATAGAATCCTCAGGGGTTACCATCTCCTGCTTACTTCTAACCTTTTTAATGAATTCTAATATTATTTTTTTATCCTCTTTTGATACAGTAGTTCCACAATCAAATTCATTTTGAGAAATTAAAAATGTTGAGTAAAAGATGAGCAATAAAAAACAAATACTTTTCATAAAAATTCTTATGCATTTAAAATTACATTTTTTTATCCATGATGCGATTAAAGATCTCGTTTACTGCTGGGCACAATTCATCATTCCTTAAGTGGAGTTTCAATAATTTTTTTTGTCCTTTCATATTAGTATGTGGGTACTCTCTACATGCTTTGGGGCGAACCTCATAAATACTACAATAATTATCCTCTCCTAAAAAAACACATGGCAAAGTTTGTAGTACAAAATCTCCATCTTCATCAATTCTAAGGTGTTTTTCAGTAAACTCACCTGGTTTTATTTTCATGTATTTACTGATCCTGTTAATGTCTTTATCAGTAAAGAGCGGACCTACATTTCTACAACAATTACCACATGAAAGGCAATCAATCTCATTGAATACTTCATTGTGTTTTTCAATGAAGACAGCGTCAATCTCAGGCTCCTTTTTGTTTTTTAAACTCTTGACAAAATTATTCCTAGCCTTTTTCTTTCTTTTGGCCTCTATTTTAATATGCTCGATATCTAGACCCATTGACATCTCTTTAATTTGTTAAAGAAATTGAGTCTAGTTTCATTTTTACAGGGTTAATCTGTAATAAAAAAGTATCTAATGAATCTTTTGTAATTGGATCTGAAGTAGGAATGTCTATCCCCAATGGATCAACAGGATCTCCATTAATGTAAATTCTATAATCTAAATGTGGTCCAGTACTTAAGCCAGTACTTCCAACTTCACCAATTTTTTGACCCTGTTTTACAAAAACTCCTTTTTTGATTCCTTTTGCAAATTTAGATAAGTGAAGGTATTTTGTTTCTATATCACCAGAAGTATGGTCCATTTTAATATAATTACCTGCACCACTTGAATATCTAGCATGCGTAATAACGCCATCCCCTGTAGCTACTACGTCTGTCCCTTTTGGAGCAGCATAATCTACTCCATGGTGAGGCCTGTATCTTTTTAAGATAGGATGTAATCTACTATTAGAAAACTTAGACGAGATCCTAACATATTCTAAAGGAGCTGACAATAAAGCTTTTTTCATGCTTTCTCCTTTTTCATTGTAATAAGCAAAATCTCCTAAAGTGTCTTTTAAGTATTTAAAGCAATAAAAATCATGTCCTCGATGATTAAATAAAATTGCCTTGATCTCTCCAGTACCAATAAATTGACCTTCAACATATTTAGATTCAAAAATTATCTTAAAGTAATCTCCCTTTTGAATACCAAAAAAATCTATTGTCCATGCGTACATCTTAGCTACTTCCATTACCAACCCACCCGAAAGGTCTTGATCTATAAAAGCATTCCATAAGCTTGAATTAATAGTTCCTCCAGCACTTTGTATTCTAGTATCTATTTGTCTTTTATGTGCCTGAACACTGATCTCTTTTTCAAAATGAACTTCAATATATTCTACAGCACTTTTATCATAGATAAAGCAAATAGGTGTATGTGAACTATCATTTTTACAGATCATATAATAATTTCTTCCTGCTTTTATATTTCTAAAATCAAAAACAGTATCAAAACCACTAGCTATCTTATAAACTGTTGCTTGTGAAATCCCATACTTCGGAAGAATATGGCTTAATCCTTGATTCGGTTCTACCTTTGATGTGTCTACCCAATGATCTCTCAATAAGAAGCCATGAAGCTGAGTTGTGTCAAGAATAATTTCTTCAATTATTTCTTTTGATTGACTAATAGCCGGATCCTCTATAATCGAATTTTCACAATAAGAAAATAAGAGTATTGTGCAGCTAATACCTACAAACTTTAATAAGAAATTTAGATTGATCATTCTACTGTTTTTTTGATGGCACGAAATTAAAAAACATTTTTTAATAAAATTTAAACCTTTATATGATCTTAATATCTAAAAAATCCTATATTTAACCCACTAAACTGATAAAAATATCGATTAATGATAAAATTTTGCAGATTAAAATATTTTTCGTATCTTAGATATAAGAACCCTAATCTACCCCTATTATGAATTCCAAAGTACTAAATTGGTTTATTTTTTCAACGGCAATCTTTTTTCTCTGTATTGCATTTATCGTTTATACTTACATCATTGAGTATTAAAATAACACCATTAATTAAAAAAATAATGTATTTCTAAGTTTAAAATCATTTTTGATTTTAACAGGATGAAAAAAAACAAGACCAATATGATATAGATCTATGGTCAATGTGACGATCTTGTCTTTTTTAATTTCTCCCCATGCTTCATGCATATCTTTTGACCAATTAATATCATCAAATACAAAAACAGAATTTTCATCAATCTTATTCTTACATAGATTAAAATAATCCAAAGTCGCTGCTTTTGTATGATTACCATCAAAATAAACAAAATCTACGCTGTCTATTTGATCAATCAATTTAGGGAGTTCTTTGTTAAAACCTCCATTGATGAATGTCACGTTTTTAATTTTTAGTTTATTGGATAAGCTTTTAGCTATTTGCAATGTTGAGCTACAGCCCTCAATACTATATACACGACCTTTTTTCTTAGCCTTTGATAAATATGCAGTTGTTACACCTAATGAAGTGCCTATTTCAATGATGTTATTACATTGATATTTATCGACAAGCCTAAATAAAAGCTGGGCTGTTTTTCTGTTTTGCAAACTGTTTTTTGCAATCTGAGCTATTGTTCTATTATTTTCTTTTATTTTTTTACTTCCAGCACCTAAGTCATTTACCTTAATTACCTGCTTATTACTATATAGTTGATTTCTAAAATATTCAATAGGAATATAAGAATAGAAAGTTCGATTATCTTCTAATACAGATTCTATGAAATCATATACAAAGGGAGAATGTATCCCATATTTAGTTTTTGCTTTGAAAAAAAACTTAAGGTATGAATAGACTCCTAAACTCATAAATCAAAAGTAGCATCTTTTTATTGATTCTAACCTTATCAAAAAATGAAACAACAGAAAAAAAATATCTATTAGCTTTGCAGTGAAATGGAAGAGCCACAAAAAGAAAAAGAATTGTCATTTTTAGGCCATTTAGAAGAGCTAAGATGGAGGCTTGTTAAATGTGCTATTGCAATATTAATAATGGCATGTCTTCTTTTTTATTTTACTGACCCCATTATTAAACATGTCTATTTAGCCATGTCTAAAAGTGATTTCATCACCTATAAGATCTTTTGCAAAGTATCTAATCTTCTAGGTTTAACAGACAGCTTATGTGCGAATGATATTCCCATTCAAATTCAATCCATTGAAATGACCAAACAATTCTCTACCAATATGTATTTCGCTATTGTAGGTGGGATTGTAATCATGTTCCCATTCATTTTTTATCAGTTCTGGTGTTTTGTGAAGCCAGGGTTAAAAGAAAATGAGATTAAAGTGACCAAGGGAGTAAGCTATTTTGCTTCTATTCTGTTTTTTCTTGGGATACTCTTTGGTTACTTTTTAATAAGTCCATTGTGTGTACAGTTTTTTGGGGGATATAAGCTTACAGATGAAATCCAAAATAATTTCACAATAAGCTCCTATATGTCTATGATCACTACATCGACATTTTTCAGTGGCTTATTCTTTGAGCTACCTGTTGTCATTTTTATATTGTCCAAATTAAAATTTGTAACCTCCTCTTTCTTAATTAAATACAGGAAACATGCATTAATAGCTATTATGCTGCTTTCTGCTATAATAACACCCCCTGATGTAATAAGTCAAATTTTGGTATCTTTGCCCATCCTTGCTCTATACGAAGTTGGAATTATAGTTGCCAAGCTTGTTGAGAAAAAATCCCTGTAATTGATTAACTAATTGTTTGTTTATAGATACATATCAATTATTTTGATGCTTTTATTAGTATCCCAATCATTTACTCAAAAAACTAAAATTACAGGAATCGTAATTGATGCGTTTTCTGAAGAAACTATCCCATTTGTAAATGTTTATTTCCAAGGCACTAAAGTTGGTGTGATTACAGATTTAAAGGGCAAGTTTGTGCTAGAATCATTTTATGCTACAGATTCATTAGTTATCTCATTTATTGGATACGACAAAGTGATAATTCCTATTCGAAAAGATGTTTCCCAAACCATAGAGATCAAGCTTAAAGAAGCTACAACTAATCTTCAAGAGTTAATTGTAATCCCTAGTGACATCAACCCAGCTCATCCTATAATTAAAAGGGTTGTTGCTAATAAAAAAGTTAACAATAGAGAAAAACTAGACGCCTATCAATATGAAGTATATAATAAGATTCAATTAGATCTTAATAATATTACTGAAGAATTTAAAAGCACAAAAGCATTTGAAAAATTCAATTTTATTTTTGATAATATTGACACCTCAGAATCAAAGCCTTTTCTGCCAATCTTTATTTCTGAATCTATTTCTGATTATTATTTCAAAAAAAATCCAAAAACTCACAAAGAAATAATCAAAGGTTCAAAGGTTTCTGGTATTGATAATAAAAGTATAGCTCAATTTACTGGTGACATGTATCAGCAAGTAAATATTTATGACAATCAATTATCTGTATTTGGGAAGAATTTCATTAGCCCAATAGCTAATCAATCTATGTTGTATTACAAATATTATTTAATTGACAGCTCAAATGTAGATGGTTATTGGTGTTACGAACTTCAGTTCCTACCTAAAAGAAAAGGGGAGTTAACCTTCGAAGGCACCCTTTGGGTTCATGACACAACCTATGCTATTAAAAAAGTAACAGGAGCTATCTCAAAGGATGCTAATATCAATTTTGTAAATGAATTAAAAGTTACTCAAACTTTCGAACAAGTAGAGAAAGAGGTGTGGATGCTCACTAAAGATGAATTGTTTGTTGATTTTGAATGGTTAGAAAAAGCCCTTGGTTTCTATGGTAAAAAAACCACTTTTTATAATGACTTTGTTATTAATGAACTTAAAGAAGAACCCTTTTATAGCGGAGCTGAAAATATCTTTATAAAAGATTCTGCTAATATACGTTCGGAAAAATACTGGGAACTACAAAGGCATGACTCATTAACTACTCAGCAAAAGGGCATCTATCAAATGATAGACACGCTTCAGAAAGTACCTATTGTAAGAACCTATGTAGACATTATTTACCTTCTTGCATCTGGATATAAGATTGTTGGTAAGTTTGAATTAGGTGAGTACACCTCTCTTTATTCTTTTAATGATGTAGAAGGCCATCGATTTAGAGGAACTATTAGGACTAGTAATAATTTCAGTAAAATGATAGAATTATCATCTTTTGCTGCCTACGGGTTGTGGGATCAAGAGTTCAAATATGGGTTTGGCACTAGGTTCTTCATTACAAAAGAACCCAGAAGAATGATCCATGCGGTATACAAGCACGATGTTGAACAAATTGGACTTAGTTCCAATGCCTATAACAATACAGGAGTTGTTTCCTCTTTTTTAAGGAGGAACCCATTTAACAAGCTTATCTTCAATACAGAAATGCGATTTTCCTATTCAAGAGAATGGTTTCATGGTCTTACAACAAGTTTTCTATTTAGAAATGCAAGATTTCAGCCTTTAGGAATCATTCCTTTTAACCAATTAGACCCACAGGGAAACACCTTTCCAAAAGAAAATATTATCACTTCAGAGCTCTCTTTTAAAACACGTTTCGCATTTGGCGAAAAATTTATATCTGGAGAATTTGACAGAGTAAGTACTGGTACTAAATTTCCGATTATTGAATTTAATTATGGTTATGGATTTCCTAATCTATTGGAAAGCGAATATGAATATCACAGATTAAAACTATCCTTTGACCACACCATTCGGTTAGGGATCTTTGGCTCTACTCAATACAAAGTAGAAGGAGGTAAAATCATAGGAGATGTCCCTTATCCTTTATTAGAAGTTCATCCTGGTAATGAAACATGGTCTTATAATGAAAATGCATTTAATATGATGAACATCTGTGAATTTATCAGCGATGAATACATTAGCTTTAAAGTACAACAACATTTTGATGGGTTAATATTGAATAAAATTCCATTTCTAAGAAAATTAAAATGGCGAGAAGTTGCTGCTTTTCAAGGAGTTTGGGGCAGCTTAAAATCAGAAAATGAAAACGTTCTTTTATTGCCAGATTATGCTAGCTCACTTCAGAACAAACCCTACCTTGAGTCTTCTTTAGGTATAGAGAACATTTTTAAGTTTTTGAGAATTGATGTAATTTGGCGACTTTCGTACCTTGACAATGAATTTGAAGGAATTAATGTGAGCCCATTAGGTTTGAGAGCAATGCTACAATTAGAATTTTAATGATCTTAAAAACAGAAAATATCTCAAAATCTTATAAGAACAGAGATGTTGTTAAAGATGTTTCTATTGAAGTAAAAGAAGGAGAGATTGTGGGGTTATTAGGCCCAAATGGAGCAGGCAAAACCACTTCATTTTATATGATAGTAGGCTTAGTAAGCCCAGATAAAGGAACAGTGTATTTAGATGGTGAAAACATTACAAAAGTTCCTATGTACAAAAGGTCAAAAATGGGAATTGGCTATCTGCCTCAAGAAGTTTCTGTTTTTAGAAAATTAAGCGTTGAAGATAATATTCTGGCTATTTTACAAATGACAAAGTTGAGTAAAGAGCAGCAGAAGCATAGACTCGAAGAATTACTTGAAGAATTTGGGCTTAACCATGTAAGAAAAAATTTGGGTATAAAATTATCTGGAGGAGAAAAAAGAAGAACTGAAATTGCCAGAAGCTTAGCAATTAACCCATCTTTTATTCTATTAGATGAACCATTTGCTGGGGTTGATCCTTTAGCAGTTGAAGACATTCAAAAAATAGTTTTACAACTCAAAAAAAAGAAAATTGGAATTTTGATCACTGATCATAATGTTCAAGAAACACTAGGCATTGTAGATAGGGCATACTTGTTATTTGAAGGGGCTATTTTAAAATCTGGATCTGCAGAAATATTAGCTGAAGATGAGCAAGTAAAAAAAGTTTATCTTGGACAAAACTTTATACTAAGAAAAAAAACATTTAATTAACATGCGTTGGGCACCCCTACTTGCTATTTTCATTTTAAATAAGTTTTTTTTTAGCCAGCACTCCGACTGTAAAACAGCATTAATTTACGATTCAAAGCAAATGGGTGAGATTTCAGTTTCTGAAGGATATGGTGATGAAATGGAAATCTTTGGCCATCCAATTTACAATGATCATTTTTTTACAGAAGAACACAATACGTTATGGATCTATCTATATTTTAGGGATTCAGCAGAATTTGAATTTGAGCTCTCCCCTGATAAAAAGTCTGATGATTTTGATTTTATGCTCTATAAAATTGACAGGCCTGACTTTTGTGATTACCTCAAAAAACATCAGCCTATTCCATTAAGATCAAATCTCGCGAGAAAAAACCCTCAATCTGGTGGTATTACAGGAATGCGATCCACCAACAATAACAATTACTCAAAAGCAGGGTACGAACCATTTTTCTCCTCTACATTAAAGATCAACAAAGGGGATGAGTTTTATTTAATTATTGACAGCCCTTATGGAGGAAATGGAAAGTTTAAATTATTCTCTGAATGTAAATTTATAGACACTAATATTGTTCCAAAAGAAATTGTTGTTCCACTTAAGCCAATAAAAAAAAACATCCCAAAAAAAACAAAATCATCAATCTCTATTGTTTTTACCAATGACTCTTTATTTGCAGTCCCATTTAAGGATATTAATATTTTTGGTGTTGATGAAAATGATTCGATCATTAAATATGAATCGGACTCTTTAAAGATCATTACAGAAAATCAATCAAAAAAATATGAATTTACTGTAACTGCCAATGGATATGAACAACAAAAATTTACTTATAGATCTTATCGATTTAAAGACACTCTCGTTCAATTTAAATTAACTCCTTTAAAAATAGGAAGTGTACTGAAATTTGAAAACATCCGTTTTGTTCCTGATAAAGCCACCATACTTATAGAAAGTAATCCTGACATTGAAAAGCTAATAAGCTTTTTAACTGTGAATAAAGAAATAGATGTAGAAATAGGAGGCCATGTTAATGGATTAGGGAAAAACAAAAGAAAGTATAATTCTTTATCTAAAAAAAGAGCTAAATCAGTTTATAAAGAATTAATAGCATCAGGTATAGCAGCTAATAGATTAACTTATATTGGCCATGGAAATACAAAACCTATATATAAAGTGCCAACTACTTTAGAACAAAGTAGCGCGAACAGAAGAGTTGAAATTACAGTTGTTAATATAAAATGAATTACATATTACATATTGAAACTAGCACTAAAGTTTGCTCTGTTGCCTTAGGAGGGAATGGGAATTTAATTGGCTACAAAGAAGAAATTTCTGAAAAATACATACATGCTGAAAGATTAACTATTTTAATAAATGAATTAATTCAAGAAAACAATATAAGTTTTAATGATCTTTCAGCTATTGCTGTTAGTAAAGGACCAGGGTCTTATACTGGCTTGAGAATTGGTGTTTCTACAGCAAAAGGACTATGTTATGCGCTCAATATCCCATTAATAAGCATAGATTCACTATTTAATTTATTCTTAAATTTCAAACAAACCTTCAACGATAATAATGAAAATAACATTGTTATTCCAATGATTGACGCTAGAAGAGATGAGGTATATACGGCAACTTTTTTAGACGATGGAAGTGTTTTAAATAAAACACGAGCAAAAATAATTGATGCTGCTTTTTTTATCCACTATTCTAATTACAAAAAAGTACATTTAATAGGAGATGGCTGCTTAAAGTTTAAAGGAAGATTTAAGCAATCCAATCTAATACTTCATGAAGATTTACTTTGCTCATCTAGCTCTATGACAAATTGTATATATGAAAAATTTCAGAAAAAAGAACATGAAAATACTGCTTATTTCGAACCCTTCTACTTAAAGGATTTTAAGCCTTTTTAACTACCTATTTTTCAAAACAACCAACAGTTTTACACGTTACTTATTTCTTATCGTGCTATCTGTTTAATTTGTCGTGACAATTATAATTTTAGTAGAAAAAATTTATTTACTAGCATAATTATTACAAAATTTAACATCTTATTACTTTAATAACTAATCTATACAAATGGATTTATTAAAACATAAAGGTACTGAAACAACCCCTAGCGTTAACTTCAACCCTGAAAATGGGAAATTAATTATTGAAGGGAATTCAATCCCGAATAATGCTGAAGAATTTTTTACACCTATACTATCCTGGCTCGAAGAATATGTTAATACGACCAAGGTGAAAACCACATTAATTATTAAGCTTCATTACTTTAATGTTTCTTCCTCAAAAAGAATCCTTTACATGTTTTACAAACTCAATGAACTTCTAAAATACAATAAACCAGTTGTTATAAAATGGTATTATAGTGAAGATGAAGATGAAATGTTTGAAGTGGGGCAAGATTTTGCCTTTATGGTGAATGTTCCTTTTCACTTTATTGAATATACTCCACACCCGGTTTCTGTAGCTTAACAAGACGACACACCTTAACTAAATTTTCATTGTAGTTGTATTACTAATCCTATTCTTTAAATTTGCAAAAATTTCATTCCCGATGAAGACAACTACAAAAGTAGCTCATCCTATTATGGATATCAGCATTTTCCTAAGAGAAAACACCTATTTAATTAAAATAGTACTAAATCAATATGAACAAATTTACAGGGTCAAACAGTTGGATGTAACTAGTATTGATGATGTAAAAAAAATGCTTGATGAAGATTTCTTAAACAAAACTTATATGAGATTTGTTGAAATGAGTAAAGATTTTAAAGCCAGCTTTAACAACATAAACAAAATTCAAAATGAACAATAAATCAATAATCATTACAAATGCTATAATGGGCATTGCCATAGCTATTTTATTTATCCTTCACTTTTCCAATGAATCACCAAAAAGTAGTGCTAATGTAGAACAAAACACTAATTCAGTTCTGTCTGTTGATGAAAAGGAACCTGAAAATATAAATGACTTTAAAATTGCTTTTGTTAATAGCGACACTCTTGCAAAATATTATGATTTTTCTAAAAAATTAAAGGCTGATCTTCTTAAAAAACAATCTAAAGCAGAATCTCAAATAAAAAAGAAATATGCTAATTATCAAAAACTAGTTAGTGAATACCAGCAAGCCGCAGAGATCATGGGGCAAAATGAAGCTGCTCAAAAAGTGCAAACTATAAATATGCTTGAACAAGAAATTATGCAGCTAGAACAAACGCTAAGTCAAAATTATGCTAGCCAAGAATTAGAAGCTTCTAATAAATATGTTAATGAAACAGCCGATTATCTACAAATAATAGGAGCCAATTTAGGTTATGATTATATACTAAGCTATCGAGTTGGAGGCCCAATGCTTTTTGCAAATCCATCCCTTGACATAACGCAAGATATCATTGGCTACCTTAATGAAGAATACAATAAAAACAATGACTAATGACTATTGCTGAAAGTATAAAACAAAATAATATTGCTGAATATATTTTATTTATGTGGCAAGCAGAAGATATGGTGCGAGCATTTAGCTTAGATATTGAAAAAATACAATCAAATATTGTCAAAGATTTTAATGGCGAAGAAAAGGATTTACTTTCTTTAATATCTTGGTATAAAGACCTTATAAGAAAACTAAGAATTCAGGGGAAATCAAAAAAAGGTCACTTAAATGAAATTAATGAGATCATTAATGAATTAAATTATTTACACGCTACTTTGATCAACCTCATGCAAGACCCAATTTATAGCGATCTATACAAAGTGGCTCTGCCTTTTATAAATGATTTTAGAGAAAAATCAGACAGCTCAAATGAAAGTGACATCCATTTATGTCTAAATGCAATATACGCTAAGCTCATACTTAAATTAAAAGGAACTGAGATTTCTGAAGAAACAGAAAAGGCATTTGAACATTTCAGAAACGTTTTAGCGCATCTTTCCGTTAGATACAAGGATATGAAGGCTGGAACCCTGAAAATTAAAAATGAAAACGCTTAGCTGTAACTATATTGATGTTAAATTAAGCATCGGAATTTCAACCATTTACTCTATTATTTGTATAATTAGTTGACGATTAATGAAAATTATAAATGTCATAGAAAAATACAATTATGGTATTATTGGAACTTTAGGGGTTCATATGATCTTATTCATTTGGCTCAATATAGAAAACATGTCATTTACAATAATTGATCCTTTAGAAAAGACAATTGCTGTATTGGATTATTCTGAGGATTTATCAGAAATTGATCAATTACAGAAGGAATTAGAAAAGCTTAATCAAAATGTAAATCCAAATAATATTAAGAATGTAGCAACTAATCAAGAGCTAGAAGAAACTCAATATTCAAATCAAACCCCCATTAACAAAGAAAAAGCACAGCAAGAAGCTAATGAAAACATTAAAAAATTTGAGGCTGAACAAAAAAGAATAGCTAGTGCTGACAATCCAACTTTAAATGATAATCAAACAACAGAAGACCAAATAGACCCTAATCTTTTTAAAAAAGATGAAGAAAATGAAAACGCTTCTTATGGTTCTAATATAGTGGCCACTGCCAATTATTATGTTCCGAACAGAAATTCACTTTTTAAAAAAATACCCTCCTATAAATGTAAAAATGAAGGTATTGTAAGGGTAACAATAAAAGTGGGTAGAAATGGAAAAGTAATTCAGTTTGAGGTTGATGAGTCAAACACTAACACTTCCAACATTTGCCTCAGACAGCAAGCTTTAGAGTATGCATCAAAATGGAGGTTCACACAAGACTTTAATGATGAAATAAAAAAACAGGGTTGGATAGAATTTAATTATTTAGCACAATGATGAATAACTTTAATTTGTAACCTTTAATTTTATTCTTAGTTATAATCCTAAACTTAGTAGCATTAACATGACACATTGCCAATCAAAACTATTGTTTTTAGTCCTATTTTTTTCAAGTATTAATTGCTTAGGGCAAGAAAATTGGAACCTTGAAAAGGGGCTCCTCCAAGTAAAGGAAGAAATAAATTATTGGAGCAATGACAGTAATGTAATCAGAAGTGTTGGACATTATAACAGCACAAGCTTTTCCGGTTTAGGTAAAAGAGTTGGAGTTTGGAAATTTTATTACGAAAATGGTAATATTGAGGAGGTCACTAATTACTATATTGGAGAAAAACATGGTCCCTCTAGCTACTTCTATCCTTCTGGTAAGAAAAAATTTGAAGCTTTTTTCTTTTTAGGTGTTCAAGACTCAACCTTTAAAGCATATTATCCAAATGGAAAATTAGCTGAAAAAGGAAGCTTCGCGGGAATTCCGCCTTCCTTTTTAAATGACACCAGTAATTATATAGACTGGCAATTAAAGCTAGATCAGTTCAATGATCAAAAAATTGGATCTTGGGAGTATTATTATAATAATGGTGAGTTATTTCAAGTAACTTTATTTAAAGATTCTAATGAGCTCCTTATTAAACACTTTAATAAAGAAGGGACTTTAACTGTAGATGATGGTAATGGATTCATAAAAGAAAATTACATATCAGGTGCTCCTAAACAAGTCTCTTATTATAAAAATGGATTACTTGATGGTGAATTTAAAATGTGGAATGCCAATGGCTCTTTAAGAACCTTTGGAAACTACTTATCTGGATCAAAAGATGGAGAATGGACAGAAAGGTATTTTGTCGCAGATCAAATCTATCAGAAAACAACTTTTAAAAAAGGCAGGAAAAATGGTTTATTTATAGAATACATCCCTAATGGCACTAAGGTTATAGAAGGTTCCTATAAGGATGATGTGAAAAATGGCAACTGGGAATATTTCTTTGAAACTGGAGACAAAGACATGAAAGGTCCTTTTAAAGAAGGTAAGCAGCATGGTGAATGGAGCTATTGGTATCCAAACGGACAGCTTTACTACAAAGGACATTTTGAAAATGACAAAAAAACTGGAGAATGGATCTTTTATTATAAAGATGGTTCTATTTGGAAAAAAGGATTCTATGAAAATAATCTTAAAGAAAATGAATGGACTACCTATTTTGAAAATGGGCAAAAAGCAATTGAAGGCAGCTATAAAAATGGTTTAGAGAGTAAGATTTGGTTTTCTTGGTATGAAAATGGACAGATAAAAGATCAGGGAGAGTATAATAAAGGATTAATGAGTAGTAAGTGGGAAGGGTGGTATCCAAATGGTCAAATAAGATATAGTGGAAGTTACAATGAAGATCTTAAATGTGAAAGCTGGAAATATTGGACAGATAAAGGAACTCTTAAAGATGAAGGCTTTTATAAAATTGTCACCAAAGAAAAAGATAAAACTATTAGCAATAGAAATATTAAAACTTCATACAAAAACGGAAATTGGAAGTCTTATGATCAAACTCAAGGAAAACTGGTTTCAGAAGGAAGTTATAGTAATGGAAAACAAGATGGAAGTTGGAAATATTATTATCCAGGTGGTGTAATTGTAAATAGAGAGGTCTCTTATAAGAATGGTAAACTCAATGGAACATCTAAAGAATTTACAAGAAGAGGCCAGCTAAAGTCAGAGATCAATTATAAAAACAATAAAAAACATGGAAACATGAAAGTGTATTCTAAAAGAGAAAAATTAATACTTCATGTGATTTACAAGGATGGTGTTAAAATAAAAGATGTACTAAAAAAGATTGATTACCGATACTCTAAACCAAAAGAATAATTTAAAATTTAATTTTGTTTATTTAGAAAATTAAGTACAAATCCTACTCCGATTTTTTTATATTAGTTTAAAAATCTTAAAAACCTTATATGAATAGAGCTATACTATTTATCCTATTTACAAGCTTTTTTACAACATTTTACTCTCAAGACCCTATCTTAAAGGGTGTTATAATGGATGGTGAATTTAATGAACCGCTAATCGGAGTTAATGTACTTTTAAATAATGGAAAAGGAGCCGCAACCGATTTTGATGGTAAATATTCAATTACAACAGAACCTGGAGAATATAAAGTTATCTATAGGTATATAGGATACAAAACAATCACTAAGAATATTGTATTAAAATCTGGTGAAACCAAAGTAATTAATTTAACAATATCAGCTTCTACTAATCAGCTAGATGATGTGGTGGTATCTGCAAGTAAATATGAACAGAAATTAGGTGAAGTCCCTGTTTCAATGGCCATAATTAAACCAGCTTTAATCGAGAATAAAGCCATTAGAGATGCCGAAGCCATTATTGAACAGGTCCCTGGTGTACAAGTCAATGAAAATCAGATTAGTATTCGAGGAGGTAGTGGATGGAGCTATGGCGCAGGTAGTAGAGTAATGGTGCTAGTAGATGAAATGCCTATGCTAGCTGGAGATGCCAATGATATTAAATTCAGTGCAATTCCAATGGAAAACATTGCACAGATTGAGATACTTAAAGGGGCCTCTTCTGTACTATATGGTTCTTCTGCTTTAAATGGCGTAATTAATATAAGGACTAAATATCCTACTGAAAAACCTACCACAAATATTACTGTCTCAAATGGATATTACTTACCTGGATATGCTACGCGAAAAAGCAAAGATGTAAATGGCAATGACACCACTCTAAAAAGAGAAGGGCAAACATGGTGGGATGGCAATGCTAGGTATTATGTTCAAAGTAACTTTACTCATTTAAGGAAATTAGGAGAACATAACGATCTTGTTATTGGAGGAAATTTTATGCAGGATCAAGGTATTAAGCTTGGGTCCTTTGAAAATAGATATCGTCTTAATGGAGGGCTTAAACATTATTCTAAAAAATACAAAGGGCTCAATTACGGATTGAATGTCAATAGTAATTTTAACGATGCGAGCGTCTTCTTCATCTGGGCCGGTGGGGATAGTGTACTTCATGCTCAAGGAGGAATCGACACTGCTACTACTACTTTAAGTGAATACAATAGCTCAAGGTATATGATCGACCCATATTTAACCTATTTAGATACCAACGGCAATAAACACAATATAAGAACAAGGCTCTTTAGGTCTGACAATAAAAACAACACCAACCAAGCGGCTACAGCCAACTTCTATTTTGCAGAATATCAATACCAAAAAAGATGGGACAACCTGTTTACCCTTACTACAGGTATTACTACATCCTATACCGATGTGGTCTCACAATTATATGGAAATCACACATCAAATAATATCGCTGCTTTTGTACAAGGGGATAAAAAGTGGGATAAGGTTACACTAAGCGGAGGAATGAGGTTTGAATATTATAGAATAGACTCAGTAGCAACCGAAGGTAAATTCTTCCTTTTTGATGACCCCATCCCTTTTCAGCCAGTTTTTAGGCTTGGTGCTACTTATAATCCTCTTGAGTATACTTTTATAAGGGCATCCTATGGCCAGGGCTACCGTTTTCCTTCCATTGCTGAAAAATACATCTCCACTTTTGTTGGCGGACTAAATATTTTCCCAAATAATAATATACAACCAGAATATGGATGGAGTGCAGAAATAGGTATAAAACAAGGGTTTAAAATCAAAAACTTTCAAGGTTATTTAGACGTTTCTGCTTTCTTGACCCAATATGAAGACATGATGGAATTCATGTTTGGATTTTACAATACTGACGGTACCGACATTAGCTATAGTGAATTATTTCAGGTAATTGGGGGGGATTTATCTAGAATTACAGAGTTTTTAGGTGCAAGAAGTACAAATATCCAAAATGCAAATATTCCAGGAATGGAAATCAGTATTGTTGGCCAAGGTGACATAGGAGATATTTCATTAACTGTACTTGCTGGTTATACTTACATTAATCCAACTGCTATCAATCCTGATTCAGCATACCTCTCAACATTTAGTGACCCTGAATTACAAACATTGAAATATAGAAATAAGCACATGGCAAAAATTGATTTTCAATTAGATTATAAAAAAATTGCTTATGGAACTAGTATTAGATATACAAGTTTTATGGATAATGTAGATGATGTATTTACAAGACCAATTGTTGGAACCATTGAAATTCTTCCTGGTTATGGTCCTTATAGAGATGCTAGACGTACTGGAGATATTATATGTGATGCTCGGGTTTCTTATGGAGTTACTAAAACCTCTAGACTTTCATTACTAATGAATAATGTATTTAACCGGGAATATAGTAACCGTCCTGGAAATGTAATGCCTCCAAGAACTATTATCTGTCAATATACACTTAGGTTTTAAAGTAGAATGAAATACTGCTAAGTCAAAAAATCAGCTTTTTAGCTCATTAGATTTTTTATTGTTTTCCATATCAAATCACTTTCGTATCCTTTTCTTTGTAAATAATTGGCTACTTTGTTTTGAACGATATAATCACTTTTACCTTTTGTTGTTCTGATTTTCTCCTCAGCTAATTTTTTTAGACTTTGCAAATAAGCATGGTCAGGAATCTCTTTTAAGCTATTTAAAACTGTTTCTCTCTCTATCCCTTTAGCTCTCAACTCTACACTTATTTTAATCCTCCCCCATTTTTTTATCCTAAATTTCCCACTAACAAATGCTATTGCATAACGTTGATCATCTATGAACTTATTCTCTATAAGGTGCTTTATAATTTCAGTAATACCCTCTTTTTCAACTCCCCATTTTTTTAATCTTTCCTGTACTTCTACGGTACACCTTTCTTGATACGCACAATAGCCCATTGCCTTGGACAAGGCTTTGTCTTTTGTGATTTTTTGCTGCATTAAAAATTTATTTCTTTTTCAGGATCCAAGAATTCAGACCCTCATTGTTAAGAATTTCTTTTCTAGCTGCTTTCGCTTTTTTTCTTGATGAATATCCATTGATTGCTATACGATGTAAGCCATTATGAATATCTAGTTCAATCGCTTCAAACCCCATAGCGCGTAATTTTTTAAGAAAATTATCTGCGTTCTTTTGTTTCTTAAAACACCCTCCAATTAAAAAATACTTATTGTCCATTTTAATATCAGTGCTATTCCCTTTTTCATTATTATGGACATAAGTAGATTCAATTTCAGGAAGTTTAGATGGTGTATCATGCATTTTAACAGTAAGATAGATCTCACTATCATCTAATTGATATTCCCCAAATTGATCTAATTCTGAAGAAGTAACTATAACTTCTGACAACTCTTCTTCTACGATTGGGTTAAATTCTACACAGCTTACCAACGAATTGTATTCATACACACGCTCTTTATGAAATGAGAATGGATTGAGGTCTGAATAATGAAATTCACCCCCACTTTTAAATAGGTTTGTTTTCATGGGAATCCAAACAGAATAAAAAACAATAGGAACCAAAACTGCTGCTACCCACCAATATTTAAATTTTCGTTTATCTTTTTTATTTTGATATTCTTGAAGATTAATGACTGGAGTTTCTTCTTTTTCCTCCTCAATCGGATCTTCATTAGTAAATGGAACAGCATCCAATACCGGCAATCCAAAAGAACTCATTAAAAAGTTATTTCCAGTGCTCTTAAATTGATATGTATTCTCTTTAATAAACAGCAGCCCGATATTAGGAAATTCGAGCCTTTTTTCATTAGATATCGTTTTACTTATTAGGCGGGTATATTCAGCTAATTTCTCTAAAGCCTCCTCATAAGAAATCCCTTCTTCAGCACTAATCCTATGAGCAAGAAGACCATCGTTATTTATTAAACTCTTATTGAAAAGTAAATGTTTAGATGGAGGGAAAATTCTATTATTCGACTCGTCTAATCTAGCGGGTAAATAATTAGCCACAAAGCC
>Ga0209992_10001126_pt1 | contig 30112 bp, 22 predicted proteins | sample 2SBtaG_2_FD_182564 | JGI IMG/M metagenome (GOLD analysis project Ga0209992, IMG submission 182564) | Deep subsurface microbial communities from Kolumbo volcano to uncover new lineages of life (NeLLi) - 2SBTROV12_ACTIVE470 metaG (SPAdes)... | ecosystem: Environmental > Aquatic > Marine >... | reverse complement strand
GGTGTGGGTCGGAGACGCGCCGGTGGTGGTCGCCGTGCCGTCGCCCCAGCTCCAGGTGTAGGTGAGCGTGTCGGCCCCGGGATCGGACGCGGTCGCCGAGGCGGAGATGGACGCGCCCTCGGTGCTGGTCGAGGGCACCGAGTAGGAGGTGATCGTCGGGGCCACGTCCGCGATCACGACGGTCTGGGACTGCGTGGTGGTGCCCCCGTCGTCGTCGCTCACGGTGAGCGTGACCAGGTAGCTGCCGTCCTGGGTGTAGGTGTGGCCGTGGCTCGCGCCCGGGTGGCTGCCGCTCCCGTCGCCGAAGTTCCACGACGACGTGAGCACGTCGTTCACGCCGGGGTCCGACGACGACGACGTGAAGGTGAGGAATTCGCCTTCGTCGCCCGACGGGAAGGTCGCTGCGCCGATGGTCGGGGCGACGTTGGCCACCGTGACGTTGAGCAGCTCGCTGTCGACCCCCCCGTCGTCGTCGGTGACGGTCATCTCCAGGGCGAACGTGCCCTCGTCCACGTACGTGTGGTTCGCCGTGAGGCCGCCGGTCTGGGTGGCGCCGTCGTCGAAGTCCCACAGGATCGTGTGGGTGTCGGCGGCGCCCGGGTCCGTGAAGGACATCGTCCAGCTGAGCGGATCGCCCTCGTTCGCAGACGACGGGGCCGTGGGAGGCGTGATCGTGGGCGCCACGTTGGCCACGGTTACGGTGTCGTCGTCCGTCATCGTCTCGACGCCGATGACGCCGCAGTCCGCGCTGCCCTGGAGCCCGATCGTGATGCTCGCGGGGCCGTCGATGCTCGCCGCGCTGAACAGGGGCGCGGCCGACGTGGAGTCGTCGTACTGGCCGTCGCCGTCGAGGTCCCACTCGAAGGTCTGCGAGGAGCCCTCCAGGGACGCGCCGAGCAGCATCCCCGCGCCCTCGTTGACCGTGTACGGACCCGCGATGATCGGCTGCGGGCACACGCTCAGGAGGAGATCGTCGACGCCGATGGAGCCGCTCACGGTGTACAGCGCGATCCAGCTCAGGTTCGCCCAGTCGGCCGTGGCCGGGAACGTGAACGCCGAGCCCACCGAGCCGGTGACGGTGATGCTCGCGCCCGTGGACGAGTGCACCTCCTGCACCCCGCTCTTGGCCGCGATGTTGAAGCTCAGCGCGGCGAAGTGGGAGTAGTTCTGGACGGTGAAGACCTGCCAGTTGGCCGTGGCCGCGCTCGTCTCGAGGTAGTCGCCGCCCTGGACCCAGTTGCCGATCGCGAAGGCCGCCGGGGACGTCGTCTGGCCGCCGTCGGTCGTGTGCTCGCCGGTGAGGATGATGTCGCTCTCGGTCCACGTGGTGCCGGCGGTCGCGTTCCACCAGCTCATGGACAGGTGAGCCGACGCCGTGGCGGGGATCAGGAAGGCGATCAGGGCGGGCAGCAGCCGGAGCACGGGCCCAGTCTGCCGCGACTCACACGAGGTCGCGCGGGTCTCTTGCCTGCCGCTCGGCCAATTCCACCAGCTCTTGGAGGTGCGGGAGGCCCGACGACCACGCCACGGCCTGCTCGTACCAGCGCTGGGCCTCGGTGGAGTCGCCCAGGCGGCGGTGGAGGTCGCCGATCAAGTAGCCGACGACGCACAGGTCCTCTCGACGTTGGAACCAGCGGCGCTCCTGGACGGCCTTGCGGTAGCAGGCCACCGCGCGCCCTCGGCAGCGGCGCTCGTCGTCCTCGGCGTTCGCGTCCGAGTGCAGCCACGCCGCGCGGAGGAAGGCGTCGCCCTCCTTGAGGGGCCCGTGGCCGCGCCAGCGCTCGAGCTGGGCCAGGTGTTCGTACCGCGTCGCCGCGCTCTCGCGCCCCGCTTCGGCCCGGGGGGTGAGGTGCTCCGCGACCTGCCTGCCCACCGTCGACGGCCCCTGCGTCGTGCGATCCGCGAGCATCGGGTCGTGCGCGTCCGCCCACTCGTCCTCGGAGAAGAAGGCCCCCACGTCGCCCGCGGGCACCACGTCCGTCGGCTTCGGGGCGTGCTCCTCGAAGTCGGACACGCTGCCCACGTACCCGCAACCGGAGCAGGCGCACAGCAGGATCGGCAGGGGGTCGGGCCCCTCGGAGAAGCGGCGCAGATCCGACGTCTTCGGGCCGCGGGACGGCTTGGGGAGCACGATGCGTCCCTCCGAGACGGCGCCGCACAGGGGGCAGGTGATGTCGCGGACGGTGGTCATGGGTCGTCGTGCTCTCGGACTTCGTGGAGGAAGGACCGCACGAGCGCGCCGAGGCGGGCTCCGTGGCTGGCGGCGAGTCCATGACCCGCGTCGGCGAAGTGTTCGTGCCGGACGTCGTCGAGGGCGTCGAGGAGCGGTCGCCAGGCGATCTCGGGGAGGGTGACGTCGTGCTCGGCGGTGACGAGGAGCGTCGGGTGCTTGATCGACCCGAGCCCCGGCCGCAGGTCCGCCCGCCGGAGGGCGCGCGCCGACCCCGAGATGCCCCGGCGGGTGTTGTGCTGGAGCAGCCACGGCAGCACGTAGCGCATCTCCGGGGGCATGCCCGGTCCGGACAGCAGCCGGCGGCTTATCGGCAGCATCGTCGACGGGGGCACGACGCGGAACAGCCCCTCGAGCAGCCCGAGGCCCGCCCGCATCGTGCCGCGGGCCTGCCGGGGGGCGGTGCACATGAGGATCAGGCGGTGGACGCGGTCCGGGTGGCGCTGGGCGAGGGACTGGGCCACGAACCCGCCCATGGAGTAGCCGAGGACGTGGGCGCGGGGGACGTCGAGGGCGTCGAGCAGCGCCGCCACGTCGTCGGCGAAGTCCTCTATCTCCCAGCGGCCGCTCGGGGCCTCGGTGAGGCCGTGTCCCCGCAGGTCCGGCACCACCACCTCGAAGTGCTCGCTGAGCTCCCGGCGCATGCCGCCCTCGTACATGCCGCCGTGCACCGCGAGCCCGTGCAGCAGCACGATCGTGGGCTTCTCGGCGGCGGGGACGTGGCGCACCCAGGTCTTCAGGCGGCGGGTCTCCACGGCGTACCCCGGCCACTCGGGCGGGGCGTCGGGGATGGAGTCCTGGGGGCCGGCCATGGCGCGGGAGCCTACATCGCCTCGCCGCCGCCCCGCGCGCGTGCTACTACGCCCGCCGTCGCGCAGGGACGCGACCGGAGGCCGCGCGCACGTGAACTCGAGGGTGCTCATCCTGCTCGCGTTGATCTTCTCGGGATCCGCGCAGGCCCTCATCTCGCCGCCCCTGAACTGGTGGTGGATCCACTGGTTCCTCTTCGTCCCGGGCTTCTGGGCGCTCACGCAGCTGGAGGGTCGGAAGGCCGTGCTCGGGGGCTGGCTCCTGGGCTTCTCCGCGAACGTCACGATCTTCACGTGGGTCATCCACACGGTGGAGAACTTCTCGAACCTGCCGCGCCCGATCGCCGTGGGGGTCCTGATCCTGTTCGGGCTCGCGTACGGCTTCTACATGGCCGTGTTCGCCTGGGGGTTCAAGCGCATCCGCCGGTCGGCCGGGGCCTGGTGGCCGTTCGCCGTGGCCGCCTGGTTCGTCGCCTGCGAGTTCGTGAACCCGCAGCTGTTCCCGTACTACATGGGCTCGATCTGGTACCAGCTGCCCCGCTTCTTCCTCGTGACGACGGTCGCGGGCGTGCCCTTCATCTCGTTCCAGGTCGTCCTGTGGAACCTGCTGCTCCTCGCGCTCCTGGAGCGGAAGCTCGCGGGCGAACCGCTGGTGGACGTCGCCTGGAAGCGCACGGCAGCCGTGACCGCGGGGCTGCTCGTCTTCTCGCTCGTCGTCTCCCACGCGCGCCTGGGGGCCATCGAAGCCGCCGAGGCCGAGGCCGAGACCGTGCGCATCGCCCTCGTCCAGACGAACCAGACGGTGCACAAGCGGCGCGAGATGATGCGCCGGTCCCGCACCGCGACCCTCGACGACTACCTGGTCCAGTCCCGCGCGGCGCTGAAGGACGACCCCGACATCGACGTGTTCGTGTGGCCCGAGGGGGCGCTGCGCGGCAGCCCCGCGAGCGGTCGGAACCGCGGGCTGCGCAAGTTCGTGGAGTCGACGGGGACCGAGGTGTGGACGGGCGGCACCCAGGCGAAGCGCACGGAGGACGGGTACACGGCGCACAACCGGGGCTGGCGCGTGCACGGGAAGGGCGAGTTCCCGAAGCCGGGGTACGCGAAGACGATCCTGCTCCCGTTCGGGGAGTTCATGCCCTTCAAGGACGTCCTCCCGTTCCTGAAGAAGATCAAGGGCGTCGGGAACTACACCCCGGGCGAGGGCATCGAGCCGATCGCCACCCCGCACGCCGATTTCTGCTTCCTGATCTGCTACGAAGCGATCCGCCACGAGTACGTCCGCCAAGGCATACGGAAGGGGGCCGATCTGCTCGTGAACATCACCTACGACGCGTGGTTCGGCGACACCGCCTGCCCGTCCCAGCACCTGATGCTGTCCGCGATCCAGGCCGCGGAGTACGGCGTGCCGCTCGTGCGCGCGGCCACCACCGGCATCTCCGCGACCGTCGACACCCGGGGCATGATCCTCGAGCAGACCGACGTGTTCGAGCGCGAGGTCCTCGTGACCGACGTCAAGAAGGTGCGCCTGCCCACGCTCTACGGGCGCTTCGGCGACTGGTTCGCGTGGCTCTGCATCCTCGGGGGCTTGGTCACCGTCGGCGTGGACGTCCGGCGTCACGGGCTCCGGAAGGCGGCCGCGTGAGCCGCGCGCGCCTCGACGGCTGGATGCCCGTCCGCGTGAGCGGGCGGCTCGGGTTCTGCACGGAGTTCGCGTTCGACTCGCTGCTGGTCGACTTCGACGCCGCCACCAAGCTGCCCTTCGGCCCCGTGGAGCTGGAGCTGCTCTGCTCGCCGCGGGTGCAGGTGACCGTCGCCGCGCGGGTCGTGCAGGCGGCGGACGGCGCCCCGGACGGCTACTGGCGGATCGAGGCGCGCGTCGCCGACGACGCGTGGACCGACGAGGACCGGACCGCCGTCCAAGGCCACCTCTCGTCGCTGCGGAAGGCGTCCCACCTGGGCATCACCGCGGGGGAGGACGTCGAGTCGACGGTCCGCGCCGGGTTCGACCGCGTGGTCCTGCCGCACCGGGCCCTCCCCGGGCTGGACATGGACGCCATCGACCTGGGCACGACGTTCCTGGGCAAGCGCCTCGGGGCGCCGCTGATGATCGCGGGCATGACCGGCGGCTCGGAGCGGGCGGGCACCATCAACCGTCGCCTCGCGGTCGTGTGCCGGGACCTCGGCCTCGGCATGGGCCTCGGCTCCCAGCGCGCCATGCTCGAGCTGCCGCACCTCGCGGACTCCTTCCGCGTCCGCTCCCAGGCCCCCGACATCCTCCTGCTCGGGAACATCGGCGCCGTGCAGCTGAACCTCGGCGTGACCGTCGACGACTGCCGCCGCCTCGTGGACGCGGTGGGCGCCGACGCGCTGGCCATCCACCTCAACCCCCTCCAGGAGGCGGTGCAGCCCGAGGGCGACCGGGACTGGCGCGGCCTGCTCGGCAAGATCGCCGCGGTGGTCGCCGGGCTCGACGTCCCCGTGCTGGTCAAGGAGACGGGCGCCGGGATCGACCCCGCGACGGCCGTCGACCTTGCGGACGCGGGCGTGGCCGCCATCGACATCGGCGGCACGGGCGGGACCTCCTGGGGTTGGGTCGAGGGCTTCCGCGCCGCCGACCCTCACCGCAAGGCGATCGCGGGCACGTTCCGCGATTGGGGGACGCCCACCGCGGACGCGATCCGGGCCGTCCGCGACGCGGTGGGGGGCCGGGTCCAGGTGCAGGCCACCGGCGGGTTGAGGACGGGGCTGGACGTCGCCAAGGCGCTCGCCCTCGGCGCCGACGTGGGCGGGATGGCGCTGCCCTTCTTCCGGGCCGCCGACGTGTCCGTGGAGGAGGCGCTGGCCGTGGGTCGGCGGGTCCTCGAGGAGCTCCGCATCGCCGCGCTGTGTACGGGATCGGCCGACGCGGCGGCCCTCCGCGCCCTGGACGTGGTGCCGTCGTGAGCCCCACGAGCCGCATCAGCGGGTTCTACCGGGTGCCCCGCGAGGGTCGCCTGCAGGTGATCCGCGAGTTCCTGGACGGGGCCGACGGCGGGGCACCGGTGGACCTCGCGGCGGTCTTCGAGGCGCCCGACCTCGAGCTCTTGGACTCCTTCGTGGAGAACGCCGCGGGGATGTTCGCCCTCCCCCTGGGCGTGGCCGTGAACTTCGTGGTCGACGACGTCGATCGGCTGATCCCCATGGCGGTGGAGGAGTCGTCCGTGGTGGCGGCGGCGTCGAACGTGGCCCGGCTGGTGCGCCGCACGGGCGGGTTCCGCACCGAGTCGCTGGGGCGCGACATGATCGGCCAGATCCAGTTGCGCGACGTGCCCGACGGGCCCGCCGCGGTGGCGGCGCTGACCGCGCGCGAGGCCGAGATACGAGCCGCTGCGGACAGCTTGGACCCGACGCTCGTGGAGCGGGGGGGCGGGTGCCGAGGCGTCGAGTGTCGGCTGTTCACGCCCGAGGAGACGGGCGAGGGGACGGTGCTCGTCGTCCACCTCCTCGTGGACACCGTGGACGCCATGGGGGCCAACACCATCAACACGATGTGCGAGACCCTCGCGCCGCGCCTCGCGGAGTGGACGGGGGCCGTCGTGGGGCTGCGGATCCTCAGCAACCTCGCCGACCGCAGCCGCGTGCGCGCGACGTGCCGCGTGCGCCTCGAGGACCTGGCGACGGGGCGCTGGAGCGGCGCCGAGGTGGCCGACCGGATCGCGTCGGCGGCGCGCTTCGCCCACTACGACCGATACCGCGCGGCGACCCACAACAAGGGGATCATGAACGGCATCGACGCGGTGCTGATCGCCACCGGGAACGACTGGCGCGCGGCCGAGGCGGGGATCCACGCCTGGGCGGCCCGGGACGGTCGCTACCGCTCGGTCTCTACGTGGACGGTGGACGCCGACGCCCTCGTCGGCGCCCTGGAGGTCCCCATGCAGGTCGGCACCGTGGGGGGCGTGACGCGCATCCACCCGGCCGCGCGCGTGGCCCTGCGCATGCTGCGGGCGGGGACGGCCGACGAGCTCGCGCGGGTGACGGCCGCGGTGGGGTTGGCCCAGAACCTGGGCGCGCTGCGTGCGCTCGCCACCGAGGGCATCCAGCGCGGGCACATGCTCCTGCACGCGGCCAACCAGGCCCTCGCGAAGCGCGCCGGGCGGGGTCCCGACGATGGTTGACGTCGCCGTCGCCTCGGCCCCGGCCAAGGCGATGCTGTTCGGCGAGTACGCGGTGTTGGAGGGCGCCCCGGCGCTCGCCTTGGCGCTGGATCGTCGCATCGTCGCCACCGCCCGTCGGAGCGGCACCTCCCGGGTGGCGTCGGACCTGCTGGGCGGAGCGATCGACGTCGACCTCGACGGGGCCTGCCCTCACCCCGTCCTCCGCTTCGTGTGGCCGCTGCTGCAGGCCGCGGGGCCCGGGATCGAGCTCGACTTCGCGGCCGGGTTCCCGCCGGTGTGGGGGCTGGGATCGTCGTCGGCGTCCACCCTCGCGGCCGCGGCGGCGCTGCGGGCGGTCTCGGATCGCCCCGTCGATCACCCGACGCTCCTGGCCGAGGTCCTGGACCGTCAGCGCGACGTCCAAGGCGCGGCCTCGGGGTACGACGCGGCGACCCAGCTCGTGGGGGGCTGCGCCGTGTTCCGGCCCGGGGATCCGCCCACGTTCGCGCAGGTGGCCACGCCCGTCGACCGCGGACGCTGGCGGGTGGCGTGGACCGGCCGCAAGGTCTCCACCGGGTCGATGATCCGCAGCGTGCGCGAGCGGCACCCTGTGGGCGACCCGATCTACGCGCGCATCGGCCGCCTCGCCGAGGACGCGCTCCTACTCCTGACGGCGGGCGACGTCGACGGGCTGGGGGCCGCCCTCCAGGAGGGGCAGGCGCTCCTCGAGGAGCTCGGCGCCTCGCCCGCCTGGGCCGGAGAGGCCGCGCGACGTCTCTCGGCGTCCTCCGGAGTGCTCGGGGCCCGGCTCTCCGGGGCCGGGGGAGGGGACTGCGTCGTGATGCTCGTGGACGACCCGGAGGCCGCCGCCGCGGCCGTCGCGGACGTCGGCCTCACCCTGCTCGAACCGACCGTCGACCCCGTCGGCCTGGTCGTGGAAGGACCCCGCTGATGGAGATGCGCGCCACCGCCGTCGCCTGCTCGAACATCGCCCTCACGAAGTACTGGGGGAAGGCCGACTTCAGGGACAACGTCCCCCTGAACGACTCGGTCTCGATGTGCCTGTCGGAGGCGATCACCACCACCACGGTCGTGTGGGACGACACCCTGTCCCAAGACGAGATCCACCTCGACGGCGAGCGCATCCTCGATCAGCGCGGGGTGCGGATCTCGCGCTACCTGGATCGCATCCGCGCGGACTACTACCGGATGCCCGCCCGGGTCGTGTCCATGAACTCGTTCCCCGCGGGCACCGGCATCGCGTCGTCCGCGTCGGGCTTCGCCGCCCTGGCCACGGCGGCGTTCGCGGCCATGGACGAGGAGATGCCGGACGACGAGGCCCTCTCGCGCTGGGCCCGTCGCGGCAGCGGATCGGCCTGCCGCTCCATCCACGGCGGGTTCGTCGAGTGGGTGGCCGGCACCGGGGACGAGGACTCCGTCGCCCGTCCGCTGGCGGGCCCGGACCACTGGGACCTGCGGGACCTCGTGGTGCTGGTGAGCCGCGCCCCGAAGGCCATCTCGTCGAGCGACGGCCATCGGATCGCGTCCACCCACCCCTTCATGCCCGCGCGGCAGGCGCAGCTCCCGGCCCGGGGCCTCGCCGTGAAGGGCGCGATCGCCAATCGCGACTTCTCGACCCTCGGCGCGCTCATCGAGCAGGAGGCGCTCGAGATGCACGCGCTGATGATCTCGGGCGTACCCGCCGCGCTCTACTTCCAGCCCGGCACGATCGCCCTGCTGCACGCGATCCGGGAGTGGCGGGAGGCGGACGGCGTGCCGGTCGCGTTCACCCTCGACGCGGGCCCCAACGTGCACGTCCTCTGCGAAGGCGAGCACGCCCCGGAGGTCCTGAGGCGCATCGAGGCGCTCGCGCCCGGCGTCACGGTGTTGGAGAATCGACCCGGGCCGCCGGTCCGCCGCACCGACCACCACCTGATCTGAGGGTCCCCTGAGCGCCGAATTCCCCGACCGCCCCGACACCCCGCCCGGCCGGCACCCCGCGATCGCGACGGCCTGCGGCAAGGTCATCCTCCTCGGGGAGCACGCCGTCGTGTACGGCGAACCGGCCGTCGCGCTCCCCCTCTCCGCCCTCCGCCTCTCCGTCGTCCTCAGCGCGGCCGACCCGCAGTGGGTCGCGCCCGACGGCAGCCCCGTGGAGGAGGAGGTCGACCTGGGCGCCCGCACCCTCGAGCGTCACGACCCCCAGCCGCTCACCGTGGACCTCGCCGAGGGCGCCCCCCCGGAGGTCCACGACGACGTCTCCCGCGCCCTCGGCGCGGCCGCCCACACCCTCGGTCTGTCGGTGCCGCTGCCCGTGCGGGTGGCGGTGCGGACCGGCGGACTGCGGTCGGGCATGGGCACGTCGGCGGCGCTGGGGACGGCGCTCGCCCGCGCGTTGCTGCTCTGGCACGGCGAAGAGCCCGACCCCGCGCGCGTGCTCGAGGCGGCGGCGGAGGTGGAGCGGTTCTTCCACGGCACGCCGTCGGGGATCGACCACACCGTCTCGGCGCTCGAGCGGCCCGTGTGGTTCGAGAAGGGGCGGACCCCCGAGCCGCTGCCGGACATGCCGCCCCTGCGGTTGGTGCTGTGGCCGCGCGTGGCCGAGCGCAGCACCCGGGACCTCGTGGAGGGGGTGCGCGAACGCATCGTCGACGATCCGGCCCTCGTGCGGGTGGTCGCCGACTTGGGGCGCTGGACGCGCGAGGGGCGCGAGGGCTGGGCAGCTGGTCGACTCGAGGTCCTGGCCGCCGCGATGGAGGCCCAGCAGGCCGGGCTCGAGCGCTTGGGCGTGGTCGTGGACCGGGACCGTGAGGGCATCGCCGCGGCGCTGGAGGCGGGGGCCGCGGCGGCGAAGATCACCGGCGCGGGCGGCGGCGGGACCCTGATCGCGCTGGTGGACGCGGACACCGCCGAGGCCGTGAAGGCCGCCTGGGGGCCGCACGCGGTCGACCTCGAGGTCTGAGGCGGCGCGGTAGGGTCGCGGCATGCGCCCGGCACCTCAGGTCGTCGTCGTGGGCTGCCCCTCCCTCGACCGGGTGGTGGTGGGCGGGACGATCCGCGACGTCGTGGGCGGCGCGGGGTTCCTGACGGCGCTGGGGGCCAGGGTCGCGGGCGCGACGGTCGGGCTCGTGGCCCGGGTGCCGCCGGAGCTGCCCGCCTCGGTGGCCTCCGTGTTCGGGCCGGGGGGCCTCGATCGCGCGGGCCTGACGGTCACCCCGGGGACCCTGCCGTCCTTCCACATCGTCTACGACGCCCGCCACGACGCGACCTACGTCCAAGCGGCGGCGGGCATGGAGGACGCCCTCACGGCCGCCGACGTCCCCGCCGCGTGGCTGTCCGCGACGGTCGTCCACGTCGCCTCCCTCGGGGGCAGCACCGAGGCCCAGCTGCGGTTCGTCGCCGGAGTGCGGGCGCGGGGCTTCCGAGGCCTCCTGAGCGCCGGCACGTGGTCGGGCGCGGTCCGGAGCGAGCCCGCGCGGGTCGGCGAGCTGCTCCTCGCCACCGACTTCTTCTTTCTCAACCGGGCCGAGGCCGGGGAGCTCCTGCCGGACGGGCTCCCCAAGCACCACCGCGGCGTCGTCTGCGTGACCGAAGGAGCCGACGGCGTCGCCATCCACGGCGGCGACGTCACCCGATTCCGACCCCCGCCGGTGCCCGACGTGGTGGACCCCACCGGCGCGGGCGACTCATTCTGCGGGGGGTTCCTCGGGGCCACCGCCCGGGGGATGGACGGGGCCGCCGCGGGGCTGGCGATCGCGGGGCACAGCCTGGGCGGCTGGGGCGGGGAGGCGACGGCCGCCCTGGTGGCGGACGGGGTGCAGCCGCGCGTGCGGGTCGACCCGGGGCGCGTGAGGACGCTCGGGGCGGCGATGACGGAGGTCGCGGCGGGCTCCGCGTTCGACTTCGCGGGCTTCCCCTTCCCGGAGGTGGGCGATCCCGCGGCGGTGGCCATCCTGGCCTGCGCGACGATGCACCAGTACGGCTTCTGGACGACCGAGGGCGGCGCCTGGGCGGGCCCCATGGACGCCGTGGCCGACGGGCGCACGTGGCGCGGATCGGAGTTCGTCTGGCAGGCGTTCACGAGGGCGGCGGCGGCCGATCCGACCGTCCTGGACCCCCGCCGCATGGCCGAAGACCCCGCCCTGCTCGACGCGATCTGCGCGGCCGACGACGGCGCGAACCCGCTCCCCGACGCCGCCTCCCACCGCGCGCTCCACCAGGCCCTCGGCGCCGCGCTCGTCGAGCGATTCCCGGGGGGCTGGGACGGCGTCCTGGAGGCCGCCCACGGATCGGAGGACCCGTCGTCGGCGCTGCTCGAGCTCCTCGCCACGCTGCCGGGCTACGCCGAGGACCCGCTGGCGAAGAAGGCGCGGCTGCTCGCGCTGATCCTGGGCGCGCGCCCCGAGCGGTTCCTGGGCGACTCGCCGTCCCTGCCTGGGGCGATCGTCGACTACCACCTCATGCGCGGCTGCCTGCGCGCGGGGCTGGTGGAGATCACGGACCCGGAGCTGACCGCGCGCGTCGAGGCCCGCCGCTGGGTGGACGTGGTGGAGGAGGAGGCGATCCGAAGCGCGTGCAGCGAGGCCCTGGACGCGCTGGAGGTCTCCTCGGGCCGCACGGTGGGCGAGATCGACGGCTTCTTCTTCCGAAACGGCCGCACGCGCTGCCTGCAGACGTCGCCCCCCACCTGCCCGACGTGCCCGCTCCATGGCGCCTGCGCCGAGCGCACGGACCTCTTCCAGCCGGTATTCCGCACGACGTTCTACTGACCCGTCACGCCTCCGCGACCCCGGCCGTCCACCCCTCGCGTCGGAACCACGCCCACATGGCGACGCCCTTGAGGAGCGTCGAGCCCGCGATGGCCACCCAGATGCCCAGGACCCCCATCCCCAGGGGGTACGCGAGCAGCCACGCGACCGGCAGCCGCGCGGTCGTCCCCACCGCGGTGATCCAGAACGCCGGCAGCGTGTGCCCCGAGCCGCTGAACGCCCCCTCGTAGATCGACTCGGCCGCCATGAAGACGAACACCAGGGACTGCACCCGCAGGTACACCACCCCCGCGTCGACGATCGCCGGGTCGTCCGTGAACACGTCCATGGCGGGCGCGGCCCCGAGCGCCACCACCACGCCCAGACCGATCATCGGGGCGAGGGCCAGCCGCATCGACGCGTGCCCCGACTGCAGGGCCGTCTTCGGGTCGCCCGCCCCGAGGTGCTGTCCCACCATCGTCGCCGCCCCGACGCTCAAGCCCACGCAGATCATGTAGGCCAGCGACTCGATCCGGTGTCCCACCCCCAGGGCCGCCATCTCGTGCTCGCCGAAGTCGTTGATGAAGCGCCCCAGCAGGACGTACACCGCCGAGAAGCCGATCCCGCTGGCCGTGATCGGCGCGCCGATCTTCACGATGGTCCGCGCCGCCCCCCACCGCGGTGGCTCCGCCGACATCGTCAGGCCTTCGCGGGCGAGGAACCACAGCGCCAGCAGGGCACCCAGGCCGTTGGAGACGGCGGTGGCCCACGCCGCGCCGGCGACCCCGAGGGCGGGCGCGGGACCCCACCCGTGGATCAGCACCGGGTCCAGCGCCGCGTTGGCCAGCACCGTGCCGGCCGAGATCGCCAGGGCCGCGCGGGTGTGGCCGAGGCCCCGGAAGGCCGAGTCGATCACCTTCAGGGCACCGAGGGTCCCCGCCCCCAGCAGCGAAGCCCCCAGGAAGTCCATGCCGTGCCGGTACGCGTCCGAGCCCCGCTCGAAGTCGAGCAGATCGAAGTAGAGGCCCCGCAGCGGGTAGGCGACGGCCGCGAGCAGGATCGCCAGCACCGAGGCGACCCACATGCCCTGGGACAGGGTCGACGCGATGCGATCTCGGCGGCCCCCGCCCTCGTGCTGGGCGACGAGCGCGTGGGCCCCGGTGGAGGCGAGGCCGCACCACAGGAAGATCATCCACCAGCCGAAGGCCGACCCGCCGATGGCCGCCAGCTCCGAGTCGCCGAGCTTGCCGACCCAGTAGGAGTCCGTGAGGAAGACCAGGGACTTGAGCAGGCCGAGCGCGATCATCGGCCACGAGACGCGCCAGACCGCCGTGGCGGGCGGGAGCTTCAGGAGCGGGGCGTCGCTCATGCCCCGGGGCGCTCAGGAATCGTAGAAGCCTTCGAACGTCGCCTGGAACTCGCGCGCGATGACCCGCCGCTTCATCTTCATGGTGGGGGTCAGGTAGCCGCCGTCGACGTCGAAGATGCAGGGCAGCAGCTCCCACTTCTTGAGCGTCTCGTAGCGCGCCAGCTTCGCGTTCACCTCGACCACGTGGCCCGTGACCGCCTCGACCACCGCCGGGTGCTCGCAGATGCGCGCGAAGGCGTCGTCGCCGGTGGGTTGGTCGAGGCCCTTGTCCTGGAACCAGCCCCCGAGCTCCTCGGGGTCGAGGGTGAGGACGCAGGTCAGGTACGGCTTGCGGTCCCCGTAGACCATCGCCTGTCCCACGAGGATGTGCTCCTTGAGCAGGTTCTCGATGTTCGACGGCGCGACGTTCTTGCCCCCCGCGGTGATGATCAGGTCCTTCTTCCGGTCCGTGATCTTGAGGTAGCCGTCGTCCTCGAGGACCCCGATGTCCCCCGAATGGAACCAACCGTCGTCGTTGAAGGCGTCGCGGGTGGCGCCTTCGTCGCGGTAGTAGCCGGAGAAGACGCCGGGCCCCCGGATCAGGATCTCGCCGTCGTCGGCGATGCGGACCTCCGTGTCGGGGATCGGCTTGCCCACGGTGCCGAACCGGTAGTCGCCGGGCAGGTTCGTCGTGGCCGGGGCCGACGTCTCCGTGAGGCCGTAGCCCTCCACCACGAGGATGCCCGCGGCGTGGAACCACTCGGAGATGTGCCGGGCGAGGGGGGCGCCGCCGCTCACGATCAGCTTCACGCGGCCGCCCAGCTTCGTGCGGATCTTGCTGAACACCAGCGTGTCCGCGACCTTGCGGCGCGCGGCGAGGGACCACCCCGGGCGTCGCCCCTCGCGCTCGAGCGTCGAGACCTGTCGCCCCACGTCGAACGCCCAGTCGAACACGGCGCGCTGCCGGGGCCGCAGCGCCTCCGCCCGGGCCATCGCCTTCGCGTAGATCTTCTCGAGCACCCGCGGGACCGCGATCAGCAGCGTCGGACGCACGGTCTCGAGGGCGTCGGGGAGCGTGTAGACGTCCTTCCAGTAGTAGCCCTTCACCCCCGTCAGCATCCCCAGGTAGGAGCCGTACCGCATGAGGATGTGGGCCAGCGGCAGGTACACGATCGAGCGGTCCTCGGGCCCCACGTCGAGCAGGGAGTGGACGGTCGTGGACACGTAGAAGAGGTTGCGGTGGGAGATGACCGCGCCCTTCGGCGGGCCCGTGGTGCCGGACGTGTAGACGAGCGTCGCCGTGTCCTCGGGCTCCACCTCGAGCGCCCAGGCGAGGGCGCGCGCGTCCCCTTCGGCCTCCAGGACCTCGACGCCGCCCGCCACGAAGTCGGCGGCCCGCACGACGGTCTGAGGCACCTCGTCCGCGGTCGCGGGGTCCGCCTCGCCCTCCATGAGCACGATCGTCTCGAGATCGGGGCAGCCGGCGACGGCCGTGGAGAGGCGGGCCAGGCGCTCGGGCGTGTCGATGAAGAGCACCCGGCTCGCCGAGTGCTGGAGGATGTACGCGGCCTGCTCGGGGGTGGACATCGGGTAGATGCCGACGGTCACCAGCCCCGCGAGGAGGCTCGCGGCGTCGGCGGACAGCCACTCGTGCCGCACGTCCGCGAGGACGGCCACCCGGTCGCCCTTCTGCAGGCCCCGGGCGCGCAGGGCATAGGCCGAGCCCAGGACGACCCGGCGAGACTCGGCGTAGTACACCGGTCGATGCCCGTCCGCGTCCTCGGCGTAGTAGGCGATCTCCCGCTCGGACACCTGCTGACGCCACAGGAAGATCCCGTTGACGGTCTCCTTCTCGAACGGCCCGATCGGCCTGCTGGTGCCCGTTTGCATCGCGGGAGCGTAGCCAATAGCCTCGGCTCGTGCGGCGTCTCGGCGTGATCAGCAACCCGCGGTCCCGGATGAACCGGCGACGCCCCGGCGTGGTGGGCGCTCTGGCGCGGATCATCGCGCCGCTCGGGCACGCCGCCGTCGCCCGATCCACGCCCACCCCGGAGGCGATCGCGGACGTCGCCGCCGAGTTCGCCGAGCGCGACATCGACATCCTCGCCCTCAACGGAGGGGACGGGACGAACCACGTCACCCTCACCGAGTTCATCCGCGTGTGGGGCGATCGCCCCCTCCCCCGCCTGCTCCTGCTGCGCGGGGGCACGATGAACACCGTCGCCCGCGGCATGGGCGTCGTCCGCGGGCGGCCCACGACCCTGCTCCTGCGCACGGTCGAAGCCCTCCGTCACGGCGCGGACGTGCCCAGCGTCGAGTTCGACCTGCTGCGCGTGGCCACCGACCAGGGCCATCCCCAGTACGGCTTCATCTTCGGCAACGGGCTCATCTCCAACTTCCTGGACGTCTACTACTCCTACCGCGAGCCGAGCCCCTGGGTGGGCTTCAAGGTGCTGTGCCGCGCGACCGTGGCCGCGGCGACGGGGGGCGCGGCCGCCGAGCGCTTCTTCCGGCGCGTGACGGCCGACGTGTCCCTGGACGACAAGCCGTGGGCGCGCCGGGATTGGCTGTCCGTGACGGCCGCCACGGTGCCCGAGATCGGCCTCGGGTTCCGCCCCTGGCACCGGGCGAACGAGCGCCCCGGCCACCTCCACTCGGTCGGGTTCGGGTGCGGCCCGCTCGGCGTCGTCGCCTCGCTGCCCGCCGTGCGGTTGGGCCTGCCGCCGTCGAACCCCCGGATCGTGGACGCCGTCTGCTCCCGGCTCGAGCTGCGGTACGACCGACCCCAGGGCTTCATCGTGGACGGGGACTATCACGCCCCAGTCAAAGCCGTTAACCTGACTGCGGGGCCGCGTGTGACGATTCTGACGCCTTGAGGGCGCGGGAACGACGGCCAGGAGTCGATCGGGCTGCATGGAAGCGAACGCGAAGGTCTACCTCGCAACCCCCGACAACCAGCTCGCGCGGTTCATCCGCACGGAGCTGCAGGGGCGCGGGTATCGCCTCCAGGAAGCGATGGACTGGAGCTTCGTGGCGGAAGAGGTCGGCCTCTTCGGCGCGGAGGTCGTGCTCCTGGCCTCCGAGCTCCCCGAGGCCGACACCGGCGAGATCATCGAGCAGCTGAAGATGGACCCCCGCAGCGGCGGGCGGGCCGTGATCGTCCTGCTCCCCACGTGGGATGAGCAGGCGGTGGGCGCGTTCCTGGAGCGGGGCGCGGACGACTACCTCTGCGGTCCGCCGGACGTGAACGAGCTGGTCACCCGGGTGCAGCTGCACGCGCGCCGCGGTCCGGTGAGCAGCGAGATGATCGACGTGAACTTGAGCGTCGTCGAGGAGGGCCCCATCGCGGCCTCCGACGGCGAAGACGAGGGCCCGGCCCTGCGGTTCGCGAGCACGGTCCCGGACGGCATCCCCGTGGGGACCGACGGCTTCTACGAGCCGGATCTGAACGTCATCATCGAGGTCAGCGAGGCCCTCGCGTCGTCGCTCACCACCACGGACGCGCTGTTCGTGCTCACCAAGCGACTCGCCCAGGCGATCCCGGTGTTCCGCTGCAACGTGGTGGTCCGCGGGGCGAAGGAGGGCGAGGCGTTCGTGGTCGCCAGCCACGACGACCCGAACGTGCAGCGCCGCCCCGTGGAGCTGAACCGGTACCCCGAAGTGAAGGCCGGCCTCGACGGGGGCGACCCCATCATCGTCGAGGACGTGCGCAAGGACCCGCTCTGGGAGGGCGTGTTCGACTTCATCACGTCGGTGGACCTGCGCAGCGCCCTGGTGATCCCGCTGTACGTGCGCGAGGTCGTCGTGGGCGTGCTGACCCTCACCACCCGCCGCGAGAACCATGGCTTCTCCAAGCGCGAGCTGCTGTTCGTGCGCGCCATGGGCAACCTCGCCGCGGGCCTGCTGTCGGTGTCGGACCTGGTGGAGAAGGTCCGCCGCGACGCCGCCACCGAGAAGCCCCCCGCCGAGGAGTTCGACGAGGTCGTGCTCGGCATCGAGGACCAGATCGAGGGGCTCATCGAGCAGCTCGAGCGGAAGTGAGGCATCTTGACCGCGCGTCGGACCGGGGGCGGTCTTTCGTAACGCGGCCGTAGGGTCGGGGGACCCGGGCGATCCGCGAGCCAGGAGAGAACCCACATGTTCCATTCACGATCGACACCGACGGTGCCGTTCTTGTTGTTCTTGCTGCTGCTGATCCCTTCGATCGCGGCCGCCCAGGGTGAAGAGGCGGAGGGCGACGAGCCCGCCGCCGAGTCGGAGGAGGGCGACACCGAGGAGGCCCCGGCCGAAGAGGCCCCGGCCGAAGAGGCTCCCGCCGAGGAGGCTCCCCCGGAGGAGGCCGCGGCGGCCGAGGAGGCCGCGGCGGAAGAGCCGAAGCCCGACGTGAACCTCGTCGCCGAGCTGGGCGCCAACTGGCTCATGGGCAACACCAAGTCCATCACCGCCAACGGCCTGATCACCTTCTCCATCGCGGGCGACGGCAACAAGTTCGGCTGGAACTTCGGCGGCGCCTACGGCCGCGGCCTGCCCGCCGCCACCCCCGAGGTCCCCGAGCCCGACGTCTGGGTCGAGAACGCGCGACGCATCTTCGGCGGCCTGCGCTACGACCGCTCCCTGGTCCCGGACGTGAACTCCGTCTACTTCGCGGGCAACGGCCTGCACGACACGTTCGCCGGGCTCCGGCTGCAGGCCGCGTTCAACGCCGGTTACAGCCACCGGATCGTCAACACCGAGAAGCACTCGCTCGTGGGCGAAGCGGGCTTCAACTACTCCTACGACCTGTTCCTCCCCGAGGCGGATCCCGAGGACCAGCACTTCGTCGGTGCGCGCCTGTTCGTCGGCTACGCCTTGTCCCTCGCGTCGTTCGGCTTCGGTCAGTCGGTCGAGGCCCTGCTCGGCGGCCGCAACAACGTCGACGCGCCGTTCGACGGCCGCGTCGTCAGCACCACGTCCGTGACGGCCAACATCAACAACATCCTGGGCGTGAAGTTCGGGTTCGTCGTGAACTACGACATCGCCCCGCCCGAGGGCTTCCAGCCGGTCGACACCACGACCACGCTGACCCTCGTCGCGACCATCATGTAGCCGGGAGGAGACCACCATGGAATTCAACCTCGAACAGATTCAAGCCCTCCTCCCGAAGGCCATCGAGTACGGCGAGAACATCCTCGCGGCGCTCTTCATCTGGATCGTCGGCAGCTGGTTCGCGAACCGGGTGTCCGCGGTCGCCCGCAAGGGCATGGAGAAGGCGAAGGTCGACAAGACGCTGAGCGTCTTCGGCAGCAACCTCATCCGCTACGCGATCCTCATCGTCGCCGGCCTCGCGATCCTCGGCAGGTTCGGCGTGGAGACCGGGAGCCTCGTCGCCGTCCTGGCCGCGGCCGGCTTCGCCGTCGGCCTCGCCCTGCAGGGCACGCTCTCGAGCTTCAGCTCCGGCGTCATGCTGCTCCTGTTCCGTCCGTTCAAGGTCGGCGACGTCATCGACGCGGGGGGCACGGGCGGGCGCGTCGAGGAGCTGCAGCTGTTCACGACGGTGCTCGCGCTGCCCGACGGCAGCAAGATCGTCGTGCCCAACAGCCAGATCTACGGCTCGACGATCCACAACAAGAGCCCCGGCGGCGAGCGGATGGCCGTCGCGGTCACGATCGGCGCGGCCTACGACGCGGACCTCGACCTCACCCGCAAGACGCTCACCGAGTACGTCAACAAGATCGACGGCGTGATCGAGGGCACGGGCCACTGCGTGTTGGTGTCGCTCGGCGCGAGCAGCGTCGACTGGTCGGTGCGTTGCGTCGTGCACCCCGACGACTACTGGACGGTGCTCGAGCTGGTGCACGACCACGGCAAGAAGGCCCTCGACGCGGCCGGCGTCGGGATCCCGTACCAGACGCTGGACGTGAACATCGTCAGCAACCCGGAGTAGCTCCCCCGCACGCGAGGGGCGGAGTAGGCATGATCGACTCATGCCGCGTCGCCTCTCGGTCGTTCTGGCCTGCCTCTTCCTCCTGATCCCGGCCGGCGCCGGCGCCTCGGACTTCGCGCCGGACCCGGAGCTCCGGCCCCCCGACTGCCCCTCCATCGGCCGGTGCTGCGTCCGGGACACCGACCCCTGCGTGCACCCCGGCCTCGCCCGCGCCCTGCTCGCGGGCACGACCGCCGCCTTCACCCTCGGCGGCTTCATGGGCTTCGAGGCGGGCGACTCCCTCGGCCCGATGCATCCCTGGGCCCAGATGATGGGCGTCGGCGGCATCGGGCTCCTCGGCGCGGGCATCGGGACCATCCGCGGCCTGGTGTCCCCCCGCGGCGAGGTGCGCGTGGTCGATCGCCCGGGCCGCCCTCTGTTCCGGCTCACCATCACCCCGGGCGGCTCGTCGGTCCTCGGGGAGTCCTCGCCCTACGGTCTCGGAGTGAGCCTCGACCCGAACTTCGTGCTGACCGACGTCTTCTCGATCCAGCCCCACTTCAAGGTGTCGTTCGGGCTCGGCCGGGCCACCGACGTCGATCCACGACCCCAGGCGGCGGGGGAGCCCGCCGACGACACCACCACCTTCACGACGGCCTCCACCCGCGACTCGGTGAAGGTCTCCGTGGGCGCCGAGCTGTCCTGGAAGCTGCCCTACACCTCGCCGGGGCTGCTCAAACCGGCGTACGCGGGGCTCGTGGAGTTCAAGTACAAGCCCGGCGTCGACGTGCGCCTCCGCACCTTGCACGCCGACACGCCCGCCGAGCAGACCGTCGAGCTCACGTCCCTCAACCCGATGCTGTTCGGGGTGCGCTGGCACGTGTCGCCGCGGCAGCGGTTCACCTTCTTCGTGGGCCCCCGCTGGAACTGGATCTCCTTCACGGACCCCGGCAGCTCCGAGCTGCGCCGCGGTCCGCCCCAGAACGGCGGGCTGTACGCCGAGGGCTGGTACCAGGTCGACGTGCCGCTCACCCCCGAAGGCCGCAAGAAGACGAGCGTCTCGGGCCGCCTCAACCTCGGGTACGTGCACGACAAGCTGAGCGGCGTCACGTTCGACACCGGCGCCGTCATCGGGTTCTTCGGCCCCATCAACGTGTCCTGGGACTTCCGATTCCGTCGGCGGGGCGCGCCCGTCGCCATTCAGATCTCGGCCGGCGTCTGGCTCTCGGCCGGGGGCGGTCCCTACATCGAGCTGGGCTTCGTGGCCCCGGAGGTGGGCTCATGAGCCGGTCCCTCTTGTGGATCGTCTGCGGCGCCTCGGTCGCCGCGCTCGGCTCCGGCTGCAGCTCCCCGGAGTGCGCCTGGGGCGACTACGAAGAGGCCGAGTGCCGGGTGGTCGCGGAGAACCACTACGCCCGCGCCCTCACCTCCAACGGCGTCGAGGTCCGGTTCCAGCACCCCCTCGAGACGACGTCGGACACCTGGCACGCCCTCGGGCTGCTCCAGGAGAACCAGTCCGGGATCGTCGAGGCGCGCCCCGCCGGCCTCGCCGACTTCGCCATCTCCGTGGACGGCGCGGCGGACCTCACCCTCACGGTCGAGCTCGAGAACGTCGCCCCCGACGCGACGGTGACGGTCGGCCCCGAGGGCGCCGAGGTGGACGTCCCGGCGGTCGGAGGGACCCTGCGTCGCACGATCGCGATCACCCTCGCGGACGAAGAGACCGTGTGGATCCGAGGCACGCGGCCGTGCCCGGACCGGTATCGCCTGGTCACCGCCGGAGACATCCAGACGAACCCGCTGCAGTTCGAGCGGATCGTCGAGGACCTGCACGACCAGGTCGCGGCGGCGGAGGCGGCGGGGGCGCCCCTGCTGGGCTTCTTCATCCTCGGCGACCTCACCGAGTCCACGGAGATCCAGGAGTTCGAGCGGATCCGGCAGATGCTCGAGTCGAGCCCGATCCCGGTCAGCGTCTTGCCCGGCAACCACGACATCTTCGGGGACGAGGCGGCCATCTTCAGCCGCTGGTTCGGGCCCGGCAACTACACCGACACGGTGTGCCGCACGAAGCTCATCCACCTCGACAACGCGTCGGGGCACATCGCCGAGAGCGTCGAGGCGCGCCTCCCGCAGATGCTGGATCCGACGGGCGTCGACCACCTCATCCCGGCGATGCACATCCCGCCCCACGAAGACGGGACGTCCCAGGGGATGCGGGATCAGGAGCAGGCGTCGTACATGCTCGCGGAGTTCGCGCGGAACGGGGTCGACCGGATCATGGCCGGGCACGTGCACTACTGGCGCGAGAACGTCGACGTGCGCGTGGGCGACCGCTCGCTCCACCAGATCATCAGCGGCACGGCCGGGGGCAACCAGGGCTCCGGGCACCTGCGCTTCGGGGTGACTCGCCTGTCGTTCGGAGGGCCCGACGACGTCGAGAGCTGCTTCCACGAGGTCCCCGTGCCGGGCACGACGGACGTCGATCACGAGGACGTCGCGAACCCGATCGACTTCTGCGACGGACCCTGATCAGGTCGGGCGACCGTCCACCACCACGCGCTCGCCGCCGAGCTTCGCGGCCATCACGCCCCGCAGCGCCTCGCCGTCGGCCACGTCGACCTGCGACCACAGGGCCGCGTCCTGCACCCGGGCGCCCGCGCCGATCGTGTTGAGGGCCCCGATCGTCGCGTCGGGGCCGATCGTCGCGCCCGCGCCGACCGTGTTGCGGGGGCCGAAGAAGAAGGGCGCCTCGAGCGTCGCCCGGGCGAGCCCCTCCACCGCGTCCGGGGAGCCGTACTCGCGGCCCGCGGCGTCCACCGCGTACGACGCCTCTTGGAACAGCGCGACGCGAGGGTCGACCCCGTCCGCCGTCGGCAGGAACGACGGCCCCTCGAGCAGGGCCGCCTGGGCGTCGAGGTAGCGGGCGGGCGTCCCCACGTCGTGGAAGACCACCCCCGCCGGAGCGAGCACGCCGCGCACGTCGGCGCCCGCCTGGATCAGCGGCGCGTAGCCCTGGCGGACGATGCCCGAGAAGCCGCCCGGGGGGAGCGCGGCCACGACCTCGGGCTCGATGACGTGGATGCCGCAGAACACGGTGGGGGTGGCCGCCTGGACCTCCTCGTCCGTCGTCCCCGGGGGACGCCCGAGGCCCGCGATGTCGACGACCCGGCCCGTCGCGTCCACGCGGACCGCGCCGTAGGTCGCGGCGTCCGGGCGGGGCATGCAGAAGAGCGTCGCGACGGTCCCGTGGGCTTCGCGATTGGCGCGATGCGCAGCGATCATGCCGGGGAGGTCCGCCCCGACGACGGTGTCGCCGTTCATGAGCAGGAAGGGCCCGCCGGAGCCGCACAGGGCGTCCTCGATCTTCCGCAGCGCGCCGCCCGTGCCGAGCACCGCGGGCTGCTCCACGGACCAGCGCACCTTCATGCGGAGGAGCCGCCGCTGCACCCACGCGTCCAGCACGGCCTTCAGCCGATCGGGGCGGTGGTGCACGTTCACCCAGGCGTCTTGGCAGCCCGCCGCATACAGCCGCGCCAGCGCGTAGCCGATGAGGGGGCGCCCGAGCAACGGCACCACGGGCTTCGGCACGTGCTCGGTGAAGGGGCGGAGGCGCGTCCCGAGGCCGGCCCCGAGGACCAGCGCCGGGACTCCGGACAGGGGGAGGGGGGTGCTCACGCGGGGAAAACTACCAGCCGCCCCGAAAACCGCCGCCGCGGCTCGATTTGCGATCCCGCATGCGCGAAGATCGACCCATGCACATCGCGACCGTCTGCGGGACCCGCCCCGAACTGATCAAGCTGGCGCCGCTCGTGCCTCTGCTGGCCGAGCGCTTCGAGCACACGTACCTCTTCACCGGGCAGCACTACTCGCCGTCGATGGTGCAGGTCTTCCTGGACGAGCTCGCGTCGGCCCCGCCGGACCGGTTCCTCGCGGTGGGGACGTCGGACCACGACGCCCTGCAGACCGCCACCCTCGACGCCCTCCGGGACATCGCGCCGGACGTGATCATCGTGTACGGCGACACCAACTCGACGCTCGCCGCCGGCCTCGCGGCGGAGAAGCTGGGCGCGATCCTCATCCACGTCGAGGCCGGCATCCGGTCCTTCGATCGCTCGATGCCGGAGGAGATCAACCGGGTGCGCGTGGACGAGATCGCCGACCTCATGCTCGCGCCCACGGGGTTGGGGACCTGGTTCCTGCAGGCGTTCGAGAATCACGACCCGGTGATCGCCCCGGCCGTCGGCAACCTCGTCGTGGACGCCTGGGAGCGCCACCGCGGCCTCATCGACGCGCGGGAGCTCCCGGCCGTCCTCACCGACCGCCTCGCCGCGGGCGACGGCTCCTCGGAGTACGCCGTCCTCACCCTGCACCGCCAGGCGACCGTCGACTCTCCGGAGGTGTTCGGTCGCGCGCTGCGAGAATTGGGTTCCCTGGACCTGCCGATCCTCTTCCCCGTGCACCCGCGCACCCAGGCCCGCGTCGACTCGTTCGGCCTCACCTGGCCGGACAACTTCATCGTCGGGGAGCCCCTCGGCTACCTCGACTTCTGCAAGGCGATGGGGGGGGCGGCGATCCTCCTCACGGACAGCGGCGGGGTGCAGGAGGAGGCGGTGACCCTCGACATCCCGTGCGTCACGCTGCGCCCCAACACGGAGCGCATGGAGACCGTGTTCCTGCGCGCCAACCGGCTCTTCGATCTCGAGCACGACACGGGCCTCGCCAGGGTCGTCGCGGAGGCCCGCGCGGAGCACGGCGGGCGGCCCTACAAGCTCAACCCGTACGGCGACGGGCGGGCCGCCGAGCGCATCACCGCGGTGTGCGAGCTCCTGGCCGGTCGGGCCCCCTCCACGGAGTGGCCGTCGACCCCCGGGATGGCCGACGTGGACGATCTCAGAGCCGCCGCCGAGGCCGCCCTGACGCGCCGCGGGCGCTGATGCCACGCTTCCGGATCGCGAAAATCGGTGCTAAGACTGGGTTTACCCCCTTTTGGGGGCATATTTGATACTGCCCTGAACCGGCCCCGAGGAGGAGCCGGCGGATAATGGGCCGAAGGGGTTTTCTTACGTGGCCGAGCTGGCAGATCTCGTCGTACGACTCTTTGCGTATCCGGTCTGCGGATCGATCCTGGTCAACGGGATCGACGACATCTTCATCGATGTCAATTACTACCTCCGGGGTCTGTTCAAGAAGGAAGAACGGCAGATCACCGTCGAGGATCTGAAGGGCGCCGAGCCCCAGCGCATCGCGCTCATGGTCCCCGCCTGGCAGGAAGAGGCGGTCATCCGCCAGATGCTCGAGCTGAACCTCAAGCACCTCGACTATCCGCTCGATCGCTACGACATCTTCGTCGGCACCTACTCCAACGACCTCGCCACCCAGCGGGAGGTCGACTCGGTCGCCCGCCGCGTGGAGAACATCCACAAGGTCGTGGTCCCGCACCCCGGTCCCACCTGCAAGGCCGACGCCCTCAACTGGGTCTACCAGGCCGTGCTCCTGCTCGAGGAGCAGCGGGGCGAGGAGTACGGGATCCTGCTCATGCAGGACGCGGAGGACATCATCCATCCGCTGGCGATGCGCCTGTACAACTACCTGATCCCCGATCACGACTTCGTGCAGACGCCCGTGTTCCCGTTGGAGCAGCCGTGGCACGCGCTCGTCGCCTGCACCTACAAGGACGAGTTCACCGAGCACCACCTCAAGGACATGCTCGTGCGCGAGGCGATCGGCGGCCTGGTCCCCTCGGCGGGGGTGGGCTCCGGGTTCGCGCGCCAGGCCTTCGAGGACATCGCCCTCGCCCACTCCCAGGAGGCGTTCAACACGGCGAGCCTCACCGAGGACTACGAGATCGGGATGAAGTTCCGCCTCGCGGAGAAGAAGGCCTACTTCGCGTGTCGCGCCATTCAGCGCACACGCACGCGAACGAAGGGCATCTTCCGCAAGCGTCAGGTCAAGGAGACGGTGGACGAGTACATCGCCACCCGCGAGTTCTTCCCGGACAGCTTCCAGTTCGCGGTCAAGCAGCGCTCCCGTTGGGTGCTCGGCATCGCGTTCCAGGGGTGGGAACAGATCGGCTGGCAGGGCCCTCTCCCCGTCCTCTACTGCCTGTGGCGCGACCGCAAGGCGATCATCACGAACTACATGGCGGTGTTCGCGTACGCGGTCGCCCTGTACGCGGTCGCCCGGCTGGTGATCGGCTTCGCGATCGGCAGGCCTTGGACCTTCGACAACCTCTTCCCGCCCGGCTCGATCCTGTGGTGGGTCGTGATGGTGAACACCCTGATCCTCGCTTGGCGCGCGGTGATGAAGTTCATCTCCGTGGACAAGATCTACGGGCCGGTCCACGGGCTGCTGTCGATCCCGCGGTTCTTCGTGTCCAACACGATCAACTTCCTGGCCACTTCCAAGGCCGTGCGTCAGTACGTGAACCACCGCATCACCGGAGAGCCGCTGCGGTGGCTGAAGACGGACCACGTCTTCCCGAGCGTCGAGGAGCTGCGTTCGTACCAGCGTCGCCTGGGCGAGCTGCTGATGGACCGCGAGGGCCTCAAGGAAGAGGAGCTCGAGGCGGCCTTGGCGCTCCAGACGCTGACGATGGAGATGCCCGGCAAGGACGTGCGGCTGGGGCGCGTCCTGAAGATGACCGGCATGGTCTCGGGGCGGGACCTCGCGGACGCGCTCGCGGACCAGCTCTCCATGGACGTCGTGGAGCCGGATCCGTACTCGATCCCCCTGTCTCTGCTCCAGCAGGTCCCCGAATCGACCGGCGAAATCCTCGGGGTGCTCCCGCTCGCCTTCGAGGACGAAGAGTCCGTGCTCGTGGCGGTCTCCCATCCGCCGAACAGCGAGATCCGCACGCGGCTGGACGAGCTGCTCAAGAAGCGGGTGATCTTCGCCTTCGCCTCCGAGGAAGCCCTCTCCCGCGCCCGTCGCCGTGCGTATCGACGCCTGCTCGTGGACTTCGGGCCGGGTGAGCGGCCGGAGCGGCTCGGGGAGTACCTCGTGCGTCGCGGCTTCGTGAGCCCCGATCAGCTCGACCTCGCGCTCACCGAGCAGACCGAGACGGGCGAGCCCCTGGGCGAGCTGCTGGTCCGCAAGGGCCTGGTGGCCCCGGAGGTCATCGGCGAGGCGCTGTCCCTGCGTCGGCTCGGCGGCTTCCGCGCGGTGAGCCCCTCGGACGCCGACCCCGACGGCCTCGCCGCCCTCGGGTACGGCCTCTGCGCCCTGTACAACATGATCCCGCTGGTGCCGGACACTCCGGACGGCCCCACCCCCATCGCCGCCGCGTTCCCGCTGCACGACGAGGTCGTCGCGCTGGTGCGCACGATGCTGGGGACGGACGTGCAGGTGTACCTGGCCCCCGCCATCGACGTGCGCCTCGCCCTCGCCGGGGCGGCGCGGTACGCCTGGCCCGACGGCATCGCGGGCGGCGCCTGGGGCACCGACGGCGCCGAGCTCGACGCGATCCGCGTGGATCCCGGGTGGACGGGCGACCTCGACCTGCTGCGCCGCAGCTGCCGCATCGCGGGCAAGTCGCCCATCGAGTATCTGCTCGCCGCGGGCCGCATCGGCCCCGAGATGGCGGCCCGCCTCCGCGCCCGCTCCATCGGCCTCGCGCTCGCCGGTCAGGCGCGCCTGGACGAGGACGAGGGCAACGAGTGGCTGCCCCCCGGCCTGGCCCTTCGAGAAGACATCCAGCTCGTGGACATCCGTCCCGGCATGTTGGTCGTCGCCGCCCCGAAGCCGAGCCCTCGGCTGGCCCGGCAGGTCGCGGCCCTCTTCCCCGACGTCGCCATCGCGTGGCGGGTGGCCCCCTACGGGCGTACCCTCATCGAGGCGGCCCATGATGTGACTGTGCAGAAGAACCCACAAGTGAACACGGTGGTAGCGACATGAGTACCAGGACTTTGAGGAGCCGGCCCTCGGCCCTGACGGCGATCCTGCTGGGCGCAGCCCTCCTGATCCCGACCCTCGCGGACGCCCAGACGCGCTCGCGGATCCTCCGCAAGAAGGACCCGCGGACGGCCAAGGTCGACGCGAAGGAGCAAGCCCAGAAGGCGAAGAAGAGCGACGTGCTGACGCGCGACATCTCCTTCGGCAAGGACCTCGCGCGCGAGGGAGACGTGTCTCTCGTGGGCCTGTTCGCTCGCCAGGACCTCTACTTCGGCATTCCGGAGTACTGGGACGTGCAGGGGAACCCCGAGCTGCGTCTCCGCATCGCCCGCTCGGCGGCGCTCATTCCGGACATCTCGTCGATCACGGTGTGGGTCGACGGGCACCCGGCGGGCACCCTCAAGCTCGACGGCGACCCCGGCGAGGTGTTCGAGAAGGTGCTGAGCGTGCCGCTCGTGGCGAAGGGCGGCTACCACCACGTCTCCTTCGTCGCGTACCACCGCTCGCGCCTGCCCTGCGAGATCAGCGACCACCCGGGCCTGTGGAGTCGAATCCTCGAGGACTCGGTCATTCGGGTGAACTACAAGCCCGTCGCGCCGGAGCTGAGCCTCGCCGACTGGCCGTACCCCTTCCGCGACGACCGTGACCCCGACGCGGGCCGCGTGGTCCTCGCCGTGCCCGAAGACGCGACCACCGAGGAGCTGAAGGCCGCGGGGTACATCTCGTCGTACCTCGGCCACGTCGCCGGCTGGCGTCCCCTCGACCTGTACGTCCACCAGGGCAGCCCCCTCTCGGCGCCTCCGGGACACGTCATCGCGATCTCCCGTCTGGACAAGGCCTCGGCCGTGCGCGACGGCGTCGTGCAGCTGCTGGACGGCTCCGAAGACACCGAGGTGCGCTCCTTCGCCGATCAGCTGCGGTCCGCGGGGACCGGCACGAGCGGCGGTCTCGCGCTCATCGGACGGCCCGGGGACGCCCGCCGCGCGATGCTCACGATCGTCGGCAAGGACGGGCAGGGCGTCGTCGAGCTGGCGCGCCTGCTCAGCAACGAAGAGTCGAGCTCCCTGCCCGTCGGCAAGACGGAGTGGGTGGACGACGTGGGCGCCACCGCCCAGATGCCCGAGCGTCGCTGGGAAGGCACCGTGCCCCCCGAGACCACGTTCATGCTCTCGGACCTCGGCTTCGAGGACCGCATGGCCGTCGGCTACCGCGCCGGCGTCGTCACCATCCCGCTGCACCTGATCCCCGACGATCACCCGATCGCGGGCGCGGCGCGGCTCGACCTCTCCTACTCCTACTCGGCCCAGGCCGCGCCCGAGCGCTCCCGCCTGGACGTGTACCTCAACGGCACCGCGGTGGGCGGCGTCGCCCTCAAGGACACCGACGGGCGCAACCGCGTCTCGCTGCTCCTCGAGCTCCCGACGCACGAGATGGGGCCCGAATCGCGCCTCGACGTCGCGTTCACGCTCTATCCCATGGAGCCGCCGACGTGCATCGGTTCGGACCGCATGAACGAGCTCTGGGGCACGGTCCACGCCGACTCGAAGCTCGTGCTCCCGCGGGACCGCTGGAGCCGCATGCCCGACCTCTCGCTGCTGCGCTTCGGCGCCTACCCGTTCGGCATCCACCCGGACCTCAGCGAGACCCTGTTCGTCATCCCCACGAAGCCCACGCGCACCGAGCTGCAGCTCTACGCGTGGCTGGCCGCCGAGCTCGGCCGCGTTTCCCGCGGCGATCGCTTCGGCTACGAGGTGAAGGTCGGCGCCATCAACCGCGACAAGGACGGCGACCGCGACCTGGTGATCATCGACAGCGGCCCCGAGGGCTCGCTGATCAAGAAGCTCGGGTTGCTCGACAAGATGTCCTTCACGCCGAAGGCCCCGGCGGGCGTCGGGTTGGCCCTCGCCAGCGGCGGCATGGTCGCCCTGGGCGCGGACCCGAAGGTCGCGTACGTCGAGGAGATGGCGCTGCCTTGGGAAGGCAACCGCACCGCGATCGTCGCGTACGCGGCGGACGCCACGCTCTTCGAGCGGGTCGGTCGCTGCCTCGACGGCAACTCCCTGTTCGACCGCCTGGCCGGCAAGGTCAGTCGCATCGCGTCCTGCGTGGACCTCGCCGCCATCCCGGCGGAGGACCGCGAGATCCTGGGCAAGCGCCCGGTGCGCGAGGCGGCGTACGAGCCGATCCGCAACAACTACTGGCCGATCTTCTTCGGCGTCCTGCTCGGCGTGGCCCTGGCGCTGCTGGTGCGCGCGGCGTTCCTGGCCTTCGGCCGGCGCGAGGAATACGTCTTCGAGGACGAGGAAGAGGGCGCCACCTGAGCTAGGCTCGCGTCCTGATGACGGACGAAACCCTCGGTGAAGACTTCACCTGGACGGCTCTCACGCAGCAGAAGGAGCCGCCTCCGGGTGGGGTCCGCGTGCTGCACGTCGAGCCGGACGAGGAGTTCGCCAAGCTCGTCCGCGGCTACCTGAGCAGCAAGGGCTGGAGCGTCCAGTGGCTGGACGACGGCCGCAAGGCCCTCGCCGCCTGGGACGACTACGCCCCCGACCTGCTCATCACCGAGCTGCAGGGCGTCGACCTCGACGGCTTCGAGTTCATCCTCGAGGTCGCCGCGATGCCCGATCCCCCCGGGATCGTCGTGTGCACGGACCTCGTGGGGGCAGGCGGCTGGGACCGCCCGGCGTTGGCCAGCCTCGGCGTGTTCGCGGCGCTCGTGAGGCCCCTGCGGTTCCCCGAGTTCGGCGCCACGCTGACCCAGGCGCTGGAGAACACCCGAGAGCGCCGCAAGCTCGCCGCCAACGGCCACGCCCGGCACCCCTCTCGATAAGCGGCGCTCCCTCCGGTCGACCTTCTCTTCGCGGGGGCCCTGCTGTGGTTCCTCCGGCTCCGCTGCGCCTCGTTCCGCCGCGCGCTTGAGGCGCTCGCGACTGGTCGGCCGGAAGTGGCCCAGGATCGACGATCCACCCCGGGTTCTGTCCGGTGGACGGCCGGAAGTGGCCCAGGATCGACGATCCACCCCGGGTTCTGTCCGGTGGACGGCCGG
>Ga0209992_10001125_pt1 | contig 30135 bp, 20 predicted proteins | sample 2SBtaG_2_FD_182564 | JGI IMG/M metagenome (GOLD analysis project Ga0209992, IMG submission 182564) | Deep subsurface microbial communities from Kolumbo volcano to uncover new lineages of life (NeLLi) - 2SBTROV12_ACTIVE470 metaG (SPAdes)... | ecosystem: Environmental > Aquatic > Marine >... | reverse complement strand
ATCATTTCACGGGAATCTTATGGAAATCAAAAACACAGACGGTTGGATCGAATCTGCGTTGCAATTAGTGCTGCCTTCGAAATGCTTTTGTTGCGGAATACGCATTACGAGTCGAGACGTGATCTGTATTCACTGCCGGCTAACCATGGAAGGCTGCGAGATACCTGAGTCGGAATTGCCAGGTCTCACGCCCGCCGGACGAGAAGTGTGTGCGGGTTTCTACTATAGAAGAGATTCGCCGGTGGTAGACCTTCACCGTGCCGCCAAATACGAAGCGCATCCGTTTGCGGCGAACTTTCTCGGGATGATGCTGGGAGAGAGAATGGCGCGACTGGAGGCCATGGTATTTCGTGTCAATCCAATCGAATCGTGTATTCCCCTTCCTTCCCACCGCTCCAAGATTCTGACTCGGGGCATAGATCCGACACACATAATCTCCATGCAAGTTGCACTGGAGTTGGGCATCGATTTCTCGCCGGACGTGTTGACAAGAATCAAACTGACTCCGTCCCAGAGCACTCTGGCGAGTGAGGATCGACGCGAAAATGTCTCCGGGGTTTTTCAAGCCGTGAAGGTCGAAGGCAGAAACGTGCTTCTGGTCGATGACGTGATGACAACCGGAGCAACGCTCGACGAGGCCGCATCCACGCTCGAAGGTGTTGGATACGACGTCACACTCATGGCTCTCACATTTAGACGTGAAATGTTCGCCCGTCCGGACTACAGAAAATCTTCAACGTCCACATGATGCTCGCAGGCTCGGGCCTCTTCCGGCTCGTTCGTGGCGACGATTACAATTTTCCCGTTCTCCAGGGCAGTATCGATCACAGATCGCACCATGGAGATACCTCCAACATCCAACGTGGCCGTTGGCTCGTCCAGCAAAAGAACAGGTGGATCCGAAAGCAACGCAGATGCAATTCTGACTCGTTGAAGCATTCCAGATGAGAACGTGTTTACGGCGTCGTCTGCGCGGGCGAGTATCTGTACCTGGTCCAACACGCTTGAAATTCGATCGTCTCGATCTTGAATTCCCCTTGCCTTGGCCAGAAAATCCAGGTTTTCGCGAGGAGTAAATCCGTCATAGACGTTCAAATAGGGCGCGACCAGACCGCAAGAAAGGGGCCGGACCGCATCTTCAATCCTGTGCCCGTCCACATTCAACATCACCTCGCCACGTGTCGGTCGCATGAGTCCCGCCAGAATGCGGACCAGAGTCGACTTGCCAGAACCGTTCGAGCCCGTAATAGCCGTCGAGTGTCCACCTTCGAATTCGAGGTTCATGCGCCGAAAGAGAATCCTCTTCCCGAATCGATGCCCGACGCGTTCTGTTTGAAGTGAGTGCATGTCGCAAAATAGGGGGTAGCCGCTGTTCAGACCATGATTTGAACACTTGACATCCGTTTTGAGTGCCAATTCGACATGAAAATGCTTACTTATAGGGTGATATTGTGAACACGCCCGCCCGTGACTTCGCCACAGACGCAGAAATGCACCGCCTTTCCAGAATCATAGTATTGACTGCGTTGGCCCTGACAGGATGGTTTTTCCTTCTGTCGGATATCCAGCATTCGCCGGAAACCATCCAGAGTGAGTTTCAGGAATCACGGATTCCCAACGAGTACGGATGGATCCAACGGACTTTTCCTCATTTCAAATCCGCGCCAGACGCGTATGCCCGCGCTTACCGTGACCTTCAGGCCCTGAAGTCAGGCGCAAAGATTGGTCTGGGAGGATCGTGGGAGTTTGCGGGACCGGGTAACATCGGAGGGAGGGTAGTCGACGTCGCTTTCGATCCTCGCAACTCTGACGTTATCTATGCTGCGGCCGCAACGGGAGGAGTTTTCAAGTCGGAAAACAAAGGCCAGTCTTGGGCTCCAATTTTTGACGACCAACCAGTGTTGACAATCGGCGACCTCGCACTGGCGCCCTCGAACCCGGATATAATTTATGTGGGAACGGGAGAGGCCAATGGATCGGTAAACAATTATGCCGGAGCAGGCATGTTCAAAAGCATGGATGCGGGTTCCTCCTGGAGTCCCATCGGACTTGAATCCACTGCCAGCATCGGACGCATTCTTGTTCATCCTGAAAACCCGGATGTTGTCTGGGCTGGAGTAGTCGGATCCTATTATCTGCCGGATGAAAACCGGGGAGTGTACAAATCGATGGACGGTGGCTCTACCTGGGACCGCGTTCTGGCGATTAACGACTCTACGGGTGTCATCGATTTGGTGATGCGCCCTGACGATCCGGATGTGATTTTTGCAGCCTCCTGGCAGCGTGTCCGACGTCCAACCGGCTCGCGGCTTTTCGGACGTGGGAGCGGAATCTGGCGCTCGAATGATGGTGGCACAACCTGGGAATTGCTCGACCACACGCGTGGCCTCCCCAATCCGGATGATCACATCGACTCTGAAGGAAGGGCAACTATCGGTCGGATCGGGATCGATATCAGCCCCTCAAGCCCGGATACGATGTATGCTTTTTATTCGGATGGGACGGGATACCTGGGTTTCTACTCTTCATTCGATGGAGGCGATTCGTGGCAAAATGCGGATCCGGACAGACGAATGACGCAAAAAGCCAACATCGGGCAGACACCGCATCCTGTCCTGTTTCAGTTTTCCTGGTTTTTCGGGCAAGTCAGAGTGCACCCGACTGATCCGGACAATGTTTTTGTCCTTGACGTTCAGGTCATAGAGTCGAACGACACCCAAAATCTGTGGGTACATAACGAAGGCACCCATGCGGACCATCACGCCATGGCGTTCGACCCGAACGATTCTGATGTGATTCTGGAGGGCAATGATGGAGGCGTGGCGATTTCGGAAGACGGAGGAAATACGTGGTCAACCCTTGCTCCACTTCCTATCACACAGATCTACGAAATCTCCTATGATCCGAACAACCCTGAACGCCTGTACGCAGGTACCCAGGATAATCACCCGATCCGGACCAAGTCCGGGTTTGCCAACGATTGGCATGACCTTCTGAACGGCGGAGACGGCATGACGGTTATTGCCGATCCACTGGATCAGAATACCGCCTGGGCTATGATCCAGCTTGGAAGACTGTTTCGCATCGATGGACTCTGGGCGCTCCCGGGCGGAAGTACCCAACCATTCCTGTTTTCCGGGTCAGACGTGGGAATTCCAACCGAGGACCCAAGAAACTGGAATACACCGTTCGTGATCGATCCATGGGATCCGAATGTGTTCTACTATGGAACCGACAAGATTTACCGAACAATGAACAGGGTCCGGTTCGGTTCGCCCTGGGAAGCGATTTCACCGGACCTGACGAAAGGGCTCGGCTACGAAAAAATTGGCACGTTGACCCGAATCGTTCCTGCTCCGTCGAACCCTGATGTGATCTACGCTGGAACCGACGACGGCAGTGTTTGGGTCTCCCCCGATTTCGGGACAACCTGGAATAATATCACCGGCGCTCTTCCATTTCGTGCGGTGACCCGCATCGGAATTCATCCGGACGACCCTTCTACGGTCTATGTGACCTTCTCCGGCTTGTTCTGGAGAGATCCTGAAGCTCATATTTTCCGGTCCCGGGACATGGGTCAGAGCTGGGAAGACATTTCTGGTTCTGGATCCGGTGCACTGCCCGACATTCCGATAAATGCGTTCGCTATCGATCCCGACCACCCGGAGCACCTCTTCGTTGGGACGGATATCGGAGCATTTGTCAGCCTCGATGAGGGTGCCACGTGGGTACCAATGCAGGACGGTATGCCTCTGGTCACAATTACTGATCTGGAAGTCAACAATCTGGACCGATTGCTGATAGCAGGCACCTTTGGCCGTGGGTCCTATACGTATCCGATCGACGCGCTCGTCACGTCGAACGAAGAAGGCGCCGAAATACCGAACTCGCTCTCCATTTCTGCGGCATACCCCAACCCCTTTGTTCATCAGACCAACGTTCCCTTCGAGCTCTCTATCTCCGGTCCCGTTTCCATAGCGGTGTTCGACGTCAGTGGGCGACGGGTAGAGACAGCCGACCTGGGTGTTCTTTCTGCCGGTACCCACGAATGGACCTGGACTCCAACCTCTTCGGCTTCCGGCACCTACCTCATCTCGGTCAAGAGTGGATCGTTCACACAAACAAGGTCTGTCGTCCGGCTCAGATAGGCGCTACAAATCGCCTGTAGATCACCCTCGGGCGATCTCTGAGTTGCTTTTCCTCTTTTTTGTGCGCTCATTACGCATAGACAGTCTTTCACCTGTCAATACAGCGAACAACTTGGGGACCCTCCCCGGAATCGATCCGTGGAGAGCCCAGGAAAAACGCCGGTGAAAGAATCGCAGTCAGTCTCCGATCCGATAGTATCGACTATGAATGAGGTGGCCACCAGAGCTCTTCAAGGCGACCGGGATGCCTTCGGCGAACTTTACGATGTCCTCATTGACCCGCTCTCTCGGTACCTCTACCCGATGACGGGTTCCAAGGACATGACAATGGACATCATTCATGATGTGTTTGTCCGGCTCTGGGAGAACCGCCACAAGATCATCATCAAGGGCTCGGCGCAGGCGCTGATTTACACCATGGCAAGAAACCACGCCATAAATGTTTTGAAACGATCAAATCGCTCGATCTCAACCGATTTCGAGTCTTGGCAGCCTTCGTTTGAACACCATTCGCTGCAACCAGACGCTGCAGGGACAGAGTTTGCCCGGGTACTGAACACGTGGATTCAGGAGCTACCACCTCGCAGGTCTGAGGCGTTCATGTTGAGCCGTTTTCATGATCTTTCCCACGCGCAAATAGGTTTGGTCATGAATCTGTCTGAGAGAACCGTTGACACCCACATACAACACGCTCTTCGTGATTTGAGGGAGCGGGTAACCCGATTGGAGGCAGAATCGTGAGCGATAAAAACTATCCCAACGATGGGCAAATGGACAATAAACTGCGACCGATTCTGGCTGATATGTCCGAGCAGGAAAAAGAGGTCACCCAGAATATCCTCGACCAGATGAATCACTTCGAAGATGCGAATGTGCTCACGAATTCGGACAAGGACGCACTGTTTGACAGGATCGAAGCTTCGATGGATTCCACGGATACGAACTCCAATCTCAAACTCGTTTCCCTCCCGTCCGAACATTCTACACTCCCCGAAAACGATTCAACTCACCAACCAGCCCCCAGAACGCGTCGCAAGCCCTGGATGCAAGCATTTAGGCCGGAGTTTGCCTCCGTTGCCGCGTCCATTGTCGTTGTCCTCGCATTGGGAGTCCTGTTCCTGTCCCGACCACGGACCTTTGTTGCCGAGCGAGGGGCACAGGAATCTTTCACATTGCCAGACGGCTCTCTGGTCACCCTGAACAGCGATTCCCAGATTTCTTACTGGTCAGGTGTCTTCTGGAATAGATCCATTCAGCTTGAGGGTGAAGGATTTTTCGATGTGACACCGGGTGAAGAGCAGTTTTCGGTTGAAACCACGGACGCCGTTGTGACCGTTCTGGGTACGAAGTTCAATGTCCGCTCGAGATCCGACACCGGCTCTCGGCGGACACAGGTCACAGTTGACGAAGGGCGTGTGGGATTTCGTTCGGTTGAACACAGCCAGGGCGTGATTCTTACTGCTGGACAGCGCAGCTCCCTGATCGAGGGTGCCCTTCGTCCATCCACGGTAGAGTCGTTCAACGAGGATGCTCCTTTCGAATGGATGAACGGAGACCTGATCTTCAGGAACGTCCCGCTCGAGAGTGCCGTCGCTGAGGCTTCTCGTCGATTGGGGGTCGAAATACTTCTTTCAGCTCCTTCACGGGCAGACACAGACATCACTGTTTCGTTTCGCGCGCCTTTGACTATGGAAGTCGTTCTTCAAGGATTGAGTGCGCCACTTGGATTGCAGTACAGGGAATCGCAATCCGGGTTTGAGATATACCATTCGACCGTCGAACTAATTCCGGACGATGCCGATACGGAAAACGAAGAGGTTGGTGATATTGAATGATGCGAATTTGAGTCGGTAGGACATGACTATATCAAGCACCCGGCGCTGGATCGTGGGGATCCTGTCTGCGATGGCAATCGCATCAGGATCCCCGTCCTCCGTTCTGGCCCAGGATGCGGCCAGAACGGATTCGACGCATGTGTATTCCTTTGCCCTCGTCGGAGTGCCCATGAACCAGGCACTCAATCTGCTGATTCAGAGCACGGATATCAGTCTGTTTTTTGAATCGGACCTGGTGAGATCCAGATTCTCGAGCTGCAGAATTGATAGCGCGCTTGTCGAAGAAGCACTCGGATGTATTCTGGCAGACTCCGGCCTCGACTACATCCGTATGTCCAACGGAACCTACGTCGTCACCCTGGCCAGCAAGAACGAGCCAGCTTTCGGTTCCATCTCCGGAAGAATCACCGACGCGTACACGGACCTGCCGGTCTCCGCAGCATCCGTTCTGGTGAGAAGTACGGGCATCGGCACGGCAACTAATCACGCCGGTTGGTTTCACATTCCGCAGTTGCTGCCGGGTGAGTACGAGATCGTGGTGACACACGTGGCGTATGATGACACCAGAGCGCTGATTGAAATCCAGCCGTTCGAAGTGGCGACGATAGTGATTCCTGTAGAGCAGGAAATCGTTCAGACCGGTACGATTGTGATCAATGGCCTGACTATGAGACAGCCTTCCTCTGTGCTGGGAGCTGAAGCCATTGAGACACAGCAGCTCGAAAGACACCCGGCAGGGGCCTATTCGATTGCCAACAACCTGGAATCGTTGCCTGGTTTGAGTTCTTCCGCAGCTCTCGGCGACATTCATATCCAGGGCAGCAGCGCAGGAAGTCACGAATATGTGCTCGATAATGCGCTGATTTATATGCCCATCAAGAACGGATCATTCGTCGGCCCCTTTTCTCCTCTCGCCATCCAGAACATCACGGTTCAGAAAGCAGGATTTGGAGCCCGTACGGGCAGCCAGCTCGCCGGTTTTATTCAAATTGGACAACATTCGCCGGGTGAAAACACGCCTTTGGCGACGCTGCAGGTCGATCCTATCGCAACCAATGCGCGATTCTCCCATCGATTTGACATGCGAGACGGGCGATCGGTGGACGTGATGCTGGCAGGACGTAAGAGCTTTGGTGCAAGCCTCAGACCTTCGCGTCTGGTTCAGCGCTTTGAGCAATGGAGCAGCCCCGACACATTTCTGGCCGATCAACTGGGCCTGCGCGACAGCAGCATCGACAATCTGGACCGTCCGGTCGAAATCGACTTCACAGACGTGCATTCCAAGATCATTTGGAATCTGGGGAATACGCGAACATTGTCGGCATCTACCTACTACGGATTCAACGTTTTTGGAAGCGACCTGTTTGAAGTCGTAGGTGGTTCTGACTCCCGTTCGACGGATGAGTACCAGTGGACCAATCGGATGACGCAGATCAAATATGAATGGGTGCACGGATCCCGTGCTTTCATCCAGATGGGAGTCTGGCAGAGCGACTACCGCCTCGAACATCCATTCACGCAAAACCCTCTGGTTCGCTCGGCAAAACTGGGATCGGGTCAGGAATTCAATGAGATCGATCAACTGGGCGGCAGGTTGTCTTCTGACTTCACGCTTGGCAGTCGGTCATTTATTTCTGCCGGAGTATCGACGCGTGTGTCCGACAGCGATTTTGTCGTTTCGTCGCGTCCACTTCTGGACGAACCCGACCTCACCGCAGGAGGCCTTGATCCATCGAGATGGCTTGTGGATGGTTATCTGGAGAACACGTATTCGATTTCGGAGCTGGCTTCGCTGAAGACGGGATCGAGATTTTCATTCATACCCTCACACAACAGAGTCTATTTCGAACCCAGGGTTTCATGGCGTCAAGACGTTGAAGGTGAGAGGTTCACACCGTGGGCATACCGACTATCGGCAGGAATTTACCGTCAGTACACCTCGCAGTATGACCTTGCGCCGTACACTGAATCAGCGCTCCTGCCAAGTTTCCGACTCTGGATTCCGACCGGCAAGAATGACCATCCTCCTTATGCCTATCACCTGACCGCAGAATTCATTCTCACGCCAGGGACCCACAGTTCTGTAACGATAGAATCCTTTCTCAAGTATTCGCCCCGCAACCCTGTGCTGAACTATTCAAGGATTACCCAGGGCCCCGTGGCGGACGCATCCAACAGAATTTTCGGAGGATCATTGGCGGCATCCTGGGACTGGAGCCGGATCGGCCTCGAGGGATCTTATTCCTATGAAAGCAGCAAGATCAAACAACCGCATCGATTTCTGGGAGAGTGGACCTCCTCACCCTGGGAAAGCCCCCATCGTATTCACTTCTCGTCAAGATTATCCCTGACTGAGCACCTGCACGCTGATGTCTTGTCGACCACAATTCTGGGCAGATCGTGGGGATATCGTCTTTCGTATTACAACTATCTACCTCTGATATCCAGTACGGACGAAATCGGCGCGCTGAATCTTGATGACCCCGAGTCCCATACGTTGCCGGCATTTGTGCAGATCGATGCCGGCTTGACAGCGAAGGTGTCAACTCCCACCTATGATCTGAGCTTGAGACTTTCGGTACTCAATGTCATGGACCGGGAGAACGTTGTCGATTGGATGCTGCAAGACCCTCGCGCTCTCGCTTCCCTCGGCAACACCCGCATCGAACGCAAAGCGCTACCTCGTTTGTTACTGGTCTCACTGCAGTTTTCTTTTTGACCTGTTACGCATAGCTGCCAAGTCGATTGTCTGAGCTACTGAACCGGGTGCCCAATCCCGATCAGTCCTCACCAAGGATCAACCTTCAGGTCCCGCATGAACAATCGATCAGTCAGTCCCACTTTCCAATTCTTCTTTGTGGCCTTGTTGTTTGCCACGATGTCCTTGGCCACGCCAGCTCACGCTCAGCGGGTCACGATCAGCGGAACGATCACGGATGAGTCAAACGGGGAATTTCTGATCGGAGCACATGTATTTGCGCTCGACGTCAATCGCGGAGCTGTCAGCAACAAATATGGATTCTATTCGCTCACCATTCCCCGACAGGACAGCGTTGCCATCGTGTTTTCGTTCCTGGGCTTTGAGCCTTCGATCAAAAAGATCCAAACTGAGGAAGACATCAAGCTGAATGTTGCACTTCACATTCGCACTGCGACTCTGGACGAAGTCACCGTTTCAGCAGACCGACTGGATGACTTCAACATTTCTGCGACGCGAATGGGTGTCATTGATGTGCCTATTCGTGTGGTTGAGCAGTTTCCGGCCATCCTGGGTGAGCAGGACGTTCTCAAAGTCATTCAATTTCTGCCTGGCGTACAGGCGGGAAATGAAGGAACAACCGGATTTCATGTACGCGGTGGAAATATTGACCAGAATCTCGTGCAGCTGGATGAGGCGACGGTGTACAATCCAAATCACCTGTTCGGCCTCTTCAGCACCTTCAACACGAGAGCGCTCAACAGCGTGAATCTGGTGAAAGGTGGGTTTCCAGCGCAATACGGGGGCCGACTCTCATCTGTCGTTGAAATCGCCATGCGCGAGGGCAACAAAAACAGATACGAAGGCCAGGGCGGGATCGGCCTCGTAGCGTCGCACGGCACGTTTGAAGGGCCCATTAAAAAGGAAAAGGGTTCCTTCATCGTGTCTGCGCGGCGCAGCTATCTCGACCTGGTGATGCGTCCGTTTCAGAAGGCAGGCCAGAAAAATCTCTACTACTTCTACGATACCAATGCCAAGGTGAACTATGAGCTGTCGCCCAACGACCGCGTTTTTCTGAGCTACTTCCGCGGCAGGGATGTCGCCGAGTACGTAGATGTCTCCGGCCTTGGCTACGGCGTGGGTTTTGGCAACAGTACAACGACAGCCAGATGGAATCACATATTCGGAAGCAAATTGTTTTCGAACGCTTCCCTGATCAGGAATACCTATTTCCTCCGGGTATCTACTGTTCAGGGACAGTTTTACTCCGAGAACTACTCCGCAATTGAGGACCTCACGGCCAAAGCTGAGCTGCAATACTTCCCAGGTGGAGGCCATCAGGTGCGAGTCGGCGGAGTGTACATGGATCACAAGTACAGTTCAACCGGAACCGAGGGCGAGGTCATCAAGAATCTCGTCGTGCCCGAGTTGGATACCAACATCATCGTGCCGAGAACGGCCGAAGAATGGGCACTTTACGTCAACGATCAGTGGGAAATCTCTGATCGAATCGGTCTCAATCTTGGGCTTCGACTTCCAACCTATCGTACTGAAGACGCATCCTTTTCCGAAATCGAACCACGTGCTTCGATTCGGTTCGGGTTGAATGACAACACGTCATTGAAGGCCTCCTACACCGTCATGAACCAGTTTGCACATCTGGTACCGAGTACGACGGCATCCCTTCCGACCGATATCTGGATCCCCTCCAGTAAACGAACGATCCCCCAACACTCCGAACAGATGGCGGTGGGGCTCTTTCGGAATTTCAAGAACAATGCTTACGAAACAAGCCTGGAGCTGTATACCAAAACCATGAAAAACCAGGTGCTTTTTCGTGAAGGTACCCAGTTGTACAGCTATCTCGACATTGACAACGAGCTCACCTACGGAAAGGGATGGAGCAGGGGTGCAGAGCTTTTCCTGAAGAAGAACCAGGGCCGACTCACCGGATGGATCTCGTACACGCTGTCCAAAACAGAGCAGAAATTCCCTGAGTTGAACGCCGGGCGGAAATTCCCATTCCGCTTTGACAGACGACACAATCTTTCCGTCACATCGCAGTACGACCTGAGTGGTCGCTGGAAGCTGTCGGGCAACTTCGTTTTCAATACGGGTGCCGCATATACGCTTCCGCTGGGCCGTGTCTATTCCGCCCAGGGAGGAGACCTGTACGCGGGACTTTTTTACGACTACGAGAGCCTCAACAATTACAGAATGAGGCCCTATCACCGCATGGATGTCTCGGCAACGTATTCCCTGAGGCCCAAGCGTGTGCGCAAGTCGGAACTGGTGTTTTCAACCTACAACATCTACAGCCGGACCAATCCCTACTACGTCTTTCTGGATCTGGACCTGAACACAGCAGAGCCGATCGGAAAGGAGGTATCCCTTATTCCCATCGTCCCCAGTGTGACCTACAACGTCTGGTTCTGAGCCCGTCCAATGAAGACCTGATCACTGTCTTGAGAATCCTAAAAAACAGCCTGTCATGAAATCTCGACTGTCCATACTATTGCTGAGTCTCCTTATTTCGGGATGCGTCAAAACGATCACCGTTGATCCGGGTCCGTATGACTCCAAGATTGCCATCGAAGGATTGCTCCTCCCGGGCACGGAACCCTCGATCCACCTCAACTCCACGGTGCCGTTCTTCGATCCGGCCTCTTCTCCCTCCCAGCTTTTTGCCCGTTCTGCGACGGTCTCAATCACAGGGCCGGACGGCGTAGATCAATTAGTTGCCGACTCGCTCTACAACAAATTCTGGTGTCGCTGGGAGCCATTCTACAAGGGCTCGATCCCCATTCGCGAAGATCAGGAATACACCCTCAACGTATCCTGGAGGGGAAAACACTGGACTGCTTCGACAATCACCGATGTCGATCCGGTCACTATTACCGGTACCGATTATGTCGAGACTTTCACCGATATCTACGGAGGACACGAAGGCGTCATCGTCGACTTTGAAGACATCGTCGGCCAGAACAACTTCTATCGCTTCCAGATGGACCGGCCGTTGGACAACATCCATGAAACAGTCGATGACTATGAATGGAGCAGCCCGTGTCTGGCAGACGGCGAGACGTACGTCATTCAGGAGTTCGGACGTTTCATCTACTACGACACGGATCTCGACGGTGCACCCGTCAGGTTCGTCGTTGAGCCCGCATACACGCATTTCAAGGATGACACCGGAGTCATATACATCCAGAGTCTGAATGTGGATGTTGCAGACTACTACGACGTTCTTGACCGACAACGGGAAGCCAATATCAACCCGTTCATCGAACCAGTTTTTCTGAAGACCCAGATCGAAGGAGCAGTCGGAGTATTTGGTGCGATCAATAGATCCGCACCGGTGGACTTCGTCTTCCCCATTGATGCCGGGTAATGTCCGTCCTTCCCCCCGCCCGGGATATCCGTTTCTCCTAAATGTAAAAATGCTCCTGTGAGCGAATCATCATGAAAACGATCAAAACAACTCTCATTCTGCTGGCGGTGGTCCTGACTTGTGCCTTTTTTCTGGGTGGCTGCGACTCGTCTGCTTCCGGCCCGGAAGTCACCAGCCTTGCCCTTCCAGATCCGGTTGTTACAAGTAATTTCCCTGCCAGTATCAGTCAGTACAATCGGTTCTTTCCCCTCGAGGAAGGATTAACGCTGACGATCGTGGGTAATGTACCTGAAGGCCAGGAACGCATTCTGGTCGAGGTAACCGACCGAAAGAAGCTGATTCAGGGCGTGGTAACAACCGTCGTCCGGGACCGGGTCTGGCTCAACGGTGAGCTGATTGAAGACACCGACGACTGGTACGCCCAGGACAAGGACGGAAACGTCTGGTACTTCGGTGAAGATGTCAAAAACTACCGGGACGGTGTACTGACCGACCGCGGCGGTTCGTGGGAGCACGGTCTGGATGGCGCGATGGCCGGAATCATCATGTACGCGAATCCGAAGGTTGGTCAGATTTATCGTCAGGAATATTACCGCGGGCATGCCGAAGACGTGGGGGAGGTGATCGCAATCAATGAGACGATCGACGTGTCATGGGGCACGCTCACTGGTTGCGTACAAACAGAAGACACAACGCCTCTGGAGCCGGATGTCCTCGAACACAAGTATTTCTGTCCGGGAATCGGTGTCTCTCTCGAAGTCAACATCTCTGAAGGAGGAACACGATTTGAATTGACCGATCTTTCTCGACCATGAATCAAGCGGAATGTTTTCCCCATCAGGGATACTGGCTGAACACATCTTTCGCCTGAAGCGTAACCAGTGGGAATAGATCACTCCCTGCCTTGCCTTCTTCCGAATTCCATCTCTATGGCCACGACGACACCGAAAGGATCGTTGCTGTCCAGCCGGTAACCGACAGAGTCTCCCACAAGGGACATGTCCGCGTTTATCGGCGCTCAGAAGATGGGCTCCGAGTGAGGGTATCGGAAGAGGCGTTCTTTCCGTTCTTCTTCCTTTCAGACATCACCTTCATGTCTGGATTCGATAGAACCAGATTTCAATATCAGAAACTGAAAGGACGTCTCTATTTCAGTCATCTGGTCGTTTTTACAAACTGGAATGAATACTGGAACGGAGTTCGACACGTAGATCGGAAGGCTAAAGCCGTGGGCAATAGCAACGCTACGTTCACCATCCCGTCCCCTTCCCAGCAGTACCTGATGCAGACCGGGAAGACGTGTTTCAAAGGCATGCACTTCGACGATCTTCATCGTTTACAATTGGACATCGAGTGCATTTCGGAGCGGGACTTTCCGAATGCCGACCGCCCGGCAGATCGCGTTATTCTGGTAGCCGTATCGGACAATCGTGGATTCCGAAAAGTGTTGGGTGGCCCGGATCAGGATGAAGCCTCCCTTCTCGAAGAAACGGTCCAGGCCATCTTGCGACTTGATCCGGACATCATCGAGGGGCATAACATTTTCCGTTTCGATTTCCCGTATCTGATGCGCCGCTGCGCCATGCACGGGGTTCCGTTTTCCATCGGCCGAGATCGCAGTGAACCCCGGACGTTTGCGACTTCTACCCGATTCGCAGAACGGAGCATGGACTATACGGCTCTCGACATCGCAGGACGACACGTCGTTGATACCTTTTTTCTGTCGATGGCTTATGACTCGATCAAGCGAGACTTGCCCGGGTACGGTTTGAAGCAAGTCGCGAAGCATTTCGGGTTTGCGCCCCCCGATCGGACATACGTTGCAGGTGACGACATCAACCGGATGTGGGTCGAAGATCCCGAAACCCTGATTCGATATGCCGGGGACGATGTCATTGAAACGGAGAGGATTGCGCGCCACCTGTCCGAATCTAATTTCTACCTGACCCAGATGCTTCCCATGGAATACGGACAGGTGGCGCGCGTAGGCCCGGCTTCCAAGATCGAGTCCCTTTTTGTCAGGGAATATCTACGCAAGAAGCACTCTCTGCCTCGATCAGAATGGGGAACGCAGACACACGGAGGATACACCAACATCTTCTTTTCCGGCATTACCGGTCCCATCGTGTATGCGGATGTCGAAAGCCTGTATCCCTCGATCATGCTCAGCTACGACATTCGGCCGGACAGGGACACGTTGGATCTTTTTCCTCGCCTCCTTGCGAAATTGACCGATTTACGACTCGAGACCAAGAAGGCGATGCAGTCTGCAGATTCGTCTGAACTCAAGAGCGCGCTGGACGCCCGCCAGAATTCGTTCAAGATTATCATCAACAGCTTCTACGGCTATCTCGGATTTTCAGGGGCGCTATTCAACGATTACTCTGAAGCAGACCGGGTTGCACTCACCGGTCAGAAGATTCTTCTCTCGATCATGAAATTGATAAAAGAACGAGGAGGAGAGATCATCGAGGTAGACACCGACGGCGTCTTCTTCGTACCGCCGGACACGGCGCGGGAGGAGTCTGCGGAACGATCATTCATCGATCAACTGAATCAGGAAATGCCCGAAGGCATCCGGATCGGGTTCGATGGTCGATACGAAAAAATGCTCTCGTACAAGAAGAAGAATTATGCGCTGATGGATTACGACCAGAACATCAAAATGAAAGGCTCGTCTCTGGTGTCGCGGGCCGTTGAACCATTCGGCAGCCGATTTGTCCGGAAATCGGTCCACTTGCTCCTTCGGGAGGACATTCAAGGCCTTCACTCGCTGTATCTCAACATTCGGGAGCACATCACGGAGCACAAATGGGAGGCGGTAGCAGATTTTGCTCGTACCGAGTCGCTGAAAGAGAGTCTGAATACCTATCAGAAGAATGTGGCGGCCGGAAAGCGGACAAGAAGTGCTCCCTATGAGCTCGCCTTAAAGCGTAATATGTCAGACGGGCCTGATATAAGGAAAGGCGATCGGGTATCCTACTATGTAGCCGGGACCACTGACTCCGGCCCCGCTTTCGAATCGGCGCGGCTTGCCGAGGAATGGAATCCCGATCGGCCGGATGAGAATGCCAGTTTCTATCTTCGCCGGCTGGATGAGTTGTCATCCAAGTTCGAGATGTTTTTCAGATCTTCCGACTTCAGATCCATCTTCTCCCCTGAAGATCTTTTTGGATTTGACGCCTCTTCGATATCCACAACCAACCATAAATATGAAGTCCCTGATGATGTTGGAAACATTGACGGTCTCGAGTTTGACGACCAGGATGAGGAATTCTGATTTTCGTGATCGGCGACTCTCGGTCTGGCACATTCTGGGCCTGGTTCTGTTTCTGGGTGCCTGTTCAAGCGGGCCGAGTGACCCGATCGCATTGATTGATTCCGACTTTCGAATCCCCACGATTGACCTGTCTGAAGTGAAACGTCTGCAGCACGTGGTTGACCGTGAAGCCGGACAGTATCTGGGCCACCCGACGACCGTGCTGTTGGATGACGGACGCACCATCCTCACTACGTATCCCAAAGGACACGGCAGCGGCCCCATTGTATACAAACGAAGCGACGACGCCGGTGTAACGTGGAGTGAACGGATGGAGACTCCTGAATCGTGGGAGACCTCCAAAGAAGTGCCGACCCTGTTTCGCTTTCATCGAGCAGATGGATCACCTCGCATTTTGCTGTTTTCAGGTCTTTATCCCATCAGAATGGCTGTTTCTGATGACGATGGGGAAACGTGGACTGATCTCGAATCTATCGGTGAGTTCGGTGGGATCGTTGCCATGTCCTCCATGATCGAGCGCTCTGATGGTTCGCTTGTCACGTTCTTTCATGATGACGGACGTTTTTTTACCGAAGATGGCGATCGAGCCGACTTCACGGTGTACAGCAGCGTTTCCCGCGACGAAGGACTGACATGGGAGACGCCACAGATTGTAACCACACACGGTGAACTGGACCTGTGCGAACCGGGGGCAATCTGGTCTCCCGATGGGTCTGAGCTGCGACTGTTGCTGCGAGAAAACAGTCGTACGAGTTTGTCCCACTCCGTGCACTCAAATGACGAAGGACGCACATGGTCTGCTCCGTCAATACTTCCCGCGGAACTGACTGGCGATCGTCATACCGGCCGCTACCTGCTCGATGGCCGACTCTTCATTGCCTTTCGTGACATGGCACCTGGCAGTCCGACCAAGGGGGACTGGGTGGCCTGGATCGGAAGGTATGACGACATCGTGGCGGGAAGACCCGGCCAGTTCAGATTGCGTATTATGGACAATACCAACGCCTGGGATTCCACCTATCCCGGAGTCGAACTTCTTCCTGACGGCTCCATCGTGACGACAACGTATGGGCACTGGGTTGAGGGAGAAGAGCCATTCATCGTGACGGTCCGGCTGCATCCTGACGAAATGGACGGATGGCAGTCTCAACTATCTGATTGATATGAAAGTACTATTTCGCCTGTTACTCGTGCTCCCGTTCGTCCATGGGTGCACAGCTCCTGTTGAAATGAACGTGGACATCATTCCTGTTCCGGTTTCCATGGAAGCTTCGGAAGATGCGTACAAACTCCGATCTAGTTCGGGATTTCTGGTGCAGGATGCTTCGCTTGAGGGGGTAGCACAGTTTTTTTCAAATGAGCTCAGTCAGCCAACAGGCTACGTTATGGCTGTTTCAGGGACAGATGGCGACATTGTCCTGGCTTTGGATTCCTCTCTGGATCCGGAGTCATACCGGCTATCAGTATCCGGTTCAGGTGTGGAAATATCCGCCGGAGACGAAGCCGGAGCATTCTATGCTCTGCAGTCAATGCGCCAGATGCTCCCCCCTGAGATCGAATACTCCCACCCCACGGATAAAGTGGAATGGATTCTTCCTGGCGTAGACATTGAAGACAGTCCCCGATTCCCCTACCGGGGTCTTCATCTCGATGTCGGCCGGTATTTTTTCGATGTCGATTTCGTCAAGCGGTACATCGACACAATGGCCCGTTACAAGTTCAATACCTTTCACTGGCATTTGACTGAGGACCAAGGGTGGCGAATCGAAATCAATAAATACCCGCGCCTCACGGAGATCGGAGCCTGGAGGAAGGAGACGATCGTCGAGAAGAACTTCGATCCCTACATCGGAGACGGAATTCCTCACGGTGGCTTCTATACACAGGAACAGATTCGCGAGGTGGTCGCATATGCTGCCGAAAGATTTATCACCGTCATTCCAGAAATAGAGATGCCCGGTCATGCGACAGCTGCGATTGCTTCCTATCCGGAATACGGCTGCACGCAAGAGCCGCTCGAAGTCCTCTCCCGCTGGGGTGTCATGCCCAATCTATTCTGTCCCACAGAGGAGACGTTCTCATTCCTTCAGGACGTACTCAGCGAAGTAATGGATCTCTTCCCCAGCTCCTACATCCACATAGGTGCTGACGAGGCCACAAAAGATCAGTGGAAGGAAAGTGCCATCGCCCAGTCCGTCATGAGAAGAGAGGGTCTTTCAGACGAAAACGACCTTCAAAGCTACTTTATAAGGCGTATTGAGGCATTCCTGAACGATAATGGACGAAATCTCATAGGATGGGACGAGATTCTGGAGGGTGGACTGGCACCAAATGCTACGGTCATGTCCTGGCGTGGAATGGAGGGTGGGATCGAAGCGGCCCAGCATGGTCACGATGTAATCATGACGCCGACTGACTACACCTATTTTGATTTCTACCAGGGAGACCCGGAAACGGAACCCCTGGCCATGAACTGGGCCAATCGCATTATTCCACTCGACACCGTGTACGCGTTTGACCCGATGCCACCCAGTCTTTCAGAGGCTGAGTCGCAGCACATTTTGGGAGCTCAGGCCAACGTCTGGACCGAATATATAAGTACACCGGAATACGTGGAGTACATGGTCTACCCACGGGCCATTGCACTGTCCGAAGTAGTCTGGTCTCCCGTATCTCATCGCAATATTGACAGCTTCTACGAACGCCTTTCCGGCAACCTTCCTCACCTGGAAATGCTCGGTGTCAACTACAGAATTCCGGAACGACTTGATGCCCGGATGCTGGATCTGCCACCGGATAGTTGAGGCTCGCATGCCCTTCGAGACTTGCGGCGGACCAATTCTCCGCCAAGACGATCATGCTGGACGTCAGGTCCATAATCAGAACGAGTCGACAGAACGATAGGCATCGATCAGTGCGCGTTCTCCAGGTGCTCCCGATATGGAGTTGCCGTGCTCCATGCCCATAATACCTTCAAATCCTTTAGAATGAATGTGTTTGAACACATTCAGGTAGTTGATTTCTCCGGTTGTAGGCTCTTTTCGACCCGGGTTGTCACCTATCTGGAAATAGGCGATTTCATCCCATGCAGCGTCGATGTTGGGAATCAGATTGCCTTCAGTGATCTGCTGGTGATAGAGATCATCAAGAATTTTGCAGGACGGGCTGTCGACTGCCTTGCAGATCTCGTAGGCCTGGGAAACCTTTTTCAGAAACAGGCCCGGGTGATCTCTCGGGTTCAGCGGTTCCAATACCATCACCAACGAGTGGGGCTCAAGAATATCGCATGCCCGCTTGAGGGTCTCGACAACGTTGGCGGTCTGATACCCCATGTCCGTTCGCAGATCCACGTGGCCCGGAACGACGGTCATCCAGGTAGCATTGACCCTCCTGGCAACATCAACTGATTCCCGGATATTGGTGAGAAACTCCTCCCGCCAGTCGTCTTTGCCCGAGGCGAGATTGGGCTCCTGCCAGTAAATCTTGTGCGCCACGAACACGCCCATCGAAATTCCACGCGCCGCCATGGTTCCGGCCATCGCCTCCTGGGTTTCGACGGAGCGCCCCTTCATCGAATTGTCTTCAAATGCTCGAAATCCTTCGTCAGCCATGAAGTTCAATTGATCCACTGGATCGTCCCCGGCGAGGTTCTTAAACATTCCCAGGTGAGGTGCATAATGAAGTTGGAACGGATCGCCCGGTTTCGACACAGATGCTGGCGATTCTGCAGCCAACGAAGAAAGTGAGGGTACAGCGACGGCGGCACCGGCTGCCATTGCCGCGGTATTTCGAACGAAAGAACGTCTTTTCATGGCTTGTCTCGGGTAAGGAACTGGCGATGATCCCGCCAACAGATTCTACTAGGGTACGATTTCCTCTGCTAGAGTACGCCCCTTCTACTAGGGCACGCGTCTTCTACTAGAGTATGCTTCTTCTGCTAGAGTATGCTTCTTCTACTAGAGTACGACCGTCTCTCCCGGAACCGGAATAGGGTAATAGCCTTCCGCATTCGGTAATACAGGCGGCTCCGCGTCCCAGGCGTAGGTCTCTGGCATGATGCTGCGTTCCGAAGCAATAGCCTCGTCCCAGTCAACCATTTTCCCTGAATACGTTGCCATTCGACCTAGAATGGCCGTCATCGTAGCGTTGGCGCCGCGCTCAGCATCCCAGTACTTGTAGTCGCCAGCCGCAACGGCAGCAAACAGTTCGTCGTGCTCGACCTGATAGGGATTGGCGTCATTTTTACCCTGATGGTTGTACAGGTTGTGTCCCGACGCTGAGACTAGAACGCCTGGAGAAGGCGCAGAACCGTTTGTCCCATGGAAGGCCTCGCTCACCCGATTCAAACAATTGGGTTGGTGGCGACACTGACTGATCATGCGCGCGCCATTGGCATACTCGTATTCGACATAATGATGATCGAAAATCTCACCGTGATCCTTGCCGGTCCGTACGAGTCGACCACCTTGTCCCTGTGCCCGAACCGGGACCTCTCCCATCACCCAGTTTCCAACATCCAAATTGTGGATGTGCTGCTCAACGATATGGTCACCACACAGCCAGTTGAAGTAGTACCAGTTCCGCATCTGGTATTCCATTTCCGTCAATGCACGACCCGCGTCTTCTTCCAGCGATGCGCGATCGCGAACCCAGACTCCACCGCTGTTCCAATACACACGAGCGGTCGTGATATCGCCGATCATACCTTTGTGCATGCGATCGACCCACTCCAGATATCGACTCTGGTAGTGGCGCTGAAGTCCGACGACAACATTGAGATTCTTGGCCTTCGCGACTTCGGCAGCTGCGAGCACGCGTCTGATACCTGGAGCATCTGTAGCTACAGGTTTCTCCATGAAGATGTGTTTGTCAGCTGCGACTGCGGCCTCAAAGTGTATGGGACGGAAACCCGGAGGTGTGGCAATCAAAACGACATCGCAGAGCTCGATGACTTGCTGATACGCGTTCCAGCCTACAAACCGGCGCTCTTCAGGGACGTCGATTCGTCCTGCTACGGTCTCCGCAAAGTCAGCATCGGGGTTTGTCAATGACTCATAAGCCCTGTCCAAACGATCCTGGAAAACGTCCGCCATTGCTACAAGTTTGATATTTTCCTTGGTGCTCAGAGCCTGAGAAGCCGCGCCAGTTCCTCTTCCTCCGCACCCGATAAGGCCAACTCTGATCTCATCATTTGACGAATAGTAGGCGTTTGCCGACACGGGCATTTGCGATGCAACAACAGATCCGACGACGGCGGCCGAGCCGCTTTTCATAAAGTCGCGACGTGTGAGTACGGTGTGGGGGCGTTTCATGGGAGAGGAAGTTGATGATAGAATGGTCCCCATCCGACGAGAAGTCCGGGGGAATCAGAAACATTGGAATCTAATCGAATGCTGCCCGTCGTGCCACTCTCAGACTGCCATTTCTACTGGAAGCCCCAGTTGATCACTCGCCCAGCACCAGCGTCCAAAAATCAGCGGCAGCTTCTTCAGACGGTGGATTTGCAGGAGCCAACAATCTGAAGCCCAGAAACGGAGAGTCAGTATTCCACCAGAAGCTCTTGGGGATTTGGGGATCACGGCGTTTCCAGTTGGTGGTCGATTCCAGCCTGGCTCCACAACGGGCAGCTTCGGATGGGTCATCATACGCACCTCCCCTCACGGTTCTCGGGTGCAGTTTCGTCGGTCCAATCCACGGATCCGGGTCCGAACTTTCAGCAAGGCGGGAGTGGTAATCCGCCACGTATTCGTCCATCATCCATTCGCTGACGTTCCCGTGCATATCGTGGATATCCCAGGCGTTGCTCCTTTTGGTCCCGACATTATGCAGTTCGTTGCCACTGTTATCCATCAGCCAGGCGTAGTCTCCGATGGCGGCGGCATCATCGCCGAAAAAGTAAGCGGTCTCGCTTCCTGCCCGACATGCGGTCTCCCACTCCGACTCCGTGGGGAGCCGAAAAAATATCCCGGTCTTCTGAGACAGCCACCGGGCATAGTGCAACGCCCCCCATTGGGTCATCCCGACCGCTGGTTTTCTTGGTCCTCCCAATCCAAACGCCGGGTCTTCGTAGGGTGGACTTGGTCGTGAAATCGCATCCACGTGATAGGAAACACCTGCGACGGCAGTCGTGTCGGCATCGCGTTCGGGATAACGGAATACAGAATATTCTGTATCGGTCACTTCAAATCTGCCAATCCAGTAGTCACTGAGCGTTACCTCAACCCGTGGGCCTTCGTCTTCTTCTCTACCGTTCTCGGAATCGGGCGTACCGACTCGATACGTTCCACCAGAGACAAACACCAGTTGAAAGTTTACCTCAGTGCCGGGGATGTTGATCTCCCGAACATCACCGGTTTGGAATTCAGTGGTTGTGTCAGCTTGTTCGGGAGCACGTGCGTCCCCCGGTTCGGGCGAAGCGTCCTCTGGCGGCGAGCCGTCCTGCAGAACCCCGGAGGTTGCGCAGCCACTCAATAGACCAACAATCAGCAGCAAAACAAGACCCGCCGGGTTCGTGCTGCCGTGAAAAAGATGATTCAAAATTGAAGTAACAGAGTGGGTGATTCGACGTCTCAGGATTACCAATATAATTCTCTCGGGTGTGAGGATGGGATCCTTTCTGTAATGTTGGTCTTAGAAAACCAGACATTATCTTTCTTCCCTGCGCTGCGACCCGCGCATTTGCAACCACAATAATTCTGTTCTGGGCAATCAATGCAAGTTCCTCTGGCTTCTTCGATAACTACCGCTGAAACGCGGACCGAACGATACGTTCGTGTCCGGCGGCAAACGGAAGACATATGTAAACCGTTGGCTACTGAAGATTATGTGATTCAATCGATGGAAGACGTGAGTCCTTCCAAATGGCACCTGGCCCACACGACCTGGTTTTTTGAGACATTCGTTCTGGGGGAGTACAAATCCGACTATGTCCCGCTGAACGAAGACTATGCCTTTCTCTTCAATTCCTATTACGTCCAAGCGGGCGAGCGTTTCAGCAGACCCCATCGTGGGTTGTTGTCGCGTCCTACAGTGAGTGAAGTGTATGACTATCGCGCGCACGTCGACGAAAACATGCTCCTGTTGTTGGACTCGGGGGGCATCAGTCCTGAAACAGCCAGGGTAATCGATATCGGACTGAATCATGAACAGCAGCATCAGGAGTTGTTGGTAACGGACCTGAAACATGTTTTTTCCGTCAACCCGTTGTATCCCGCATACTCGTCCGAACCAGTAACTCCGAGACCTGAAGCCACCGAGCAAACGTTTCTGGACCGTGATGAGACACTGGTTACCATTGGTCACCGGGATGAGGGTTTTCACTATGACAACGAAGCCCCCCCTCACAGACAATTTCTCGAGCCATATTCACTGGCAAATCGGCCCGTCACAAACCGTGAATACGCCGAGTTCGTGAATGATGGAGGATATTCGAATCCGCTGCTCTGGCTTTCTCAGGGTTGGGCGAGGGTGCAGGAAGAGGGTTGGAAAACGCCATTGTACTGGATTGAAGAAGATGGCGGCTTCGCTGAATTCACCCTTTTCGGCAAACTCCATTTGGATCCAGAATCTCCTGTGACTCATGTGTCGTATTTCGAAGCCGATGCGTACGCTAGATGGTATGGCGCTCGACTTCCAACCGAATTTGAATGGGAAAATGTTGCCGCTGAATGCCGGGCCATAGGTCATTTTTCTGATGAACTCAGTTTTCATCCGACCTTGTGTGAGCCCAATGCAGAGGGGTTCATCTCTATCTATGGATCTTCGTGGGAATGGACCAGCAGTCACTATTCTCCCTACCCAGGATATCAGGTTGAGGAAGGGGCTCTCGGCGAGTACAACGGAAAGTTCATGGCCAATCAATTTGTGCTTCGTGGAGGATCCTGTGCAACCCCGTCGGATCACATCCGGGCGACCTATCGAAATTTCTTTCCATCCGATGCTCGCTGGCAGTTCGCCGGAATTCGACTGGCAAAATCCTGAAGCACCCGATGAATGTAGAAGCATCCTCTTCCCTGTATCTGGATCTTTCTCCGGATACGGAATCCATGTTGGAATCCGTACGCGAAGGCCTGAGCGCTGAACAGAAGACTCTCCCGTCGAAGTACTTTTACGATGCGCGCGGATCTCAGCTGTTCGACAAGATCTGCGAACTTGAGGAGTATTATCCCACTCGCACCGAGCTGTCCATCCTCACAAGGAATCTGTCTGCCATCAGAGACCATATGGGCGAGTCGATCATTCTGATCGAATATGGTAGTGGAAGCAGTACGAAGACCAGGCTTTTACTGGAGAATATTCCAGCCATCAAAGCCTACGTACCAATTGACATATCTCGGGAGCATCTCCTGACTGCTGCAGAGGCTATTGCGAGGGAGTATGACCATTTCGACGTGCTCCCGGTTTGTGGCGACTACTCTCACGCCATTCATTTGGACCTAGATGAGCGATACGAAGCAAAAGCTTGCGTGTTTTTCCCGGGATCGACCTTGGGTAACTTCTCACGGGAGCACGCTATCGCATTTCTCAAACGCGTTCGGGACATGGTTGGCGATGAAGGAGGAATGTTGATCGGGCTCGATCTCGTCAAGGACGCCTCCGTACTGCACGCAGCCTACAATGATGCGAAAGGCCTCACCGCACAATTCAACTTGAACATTTTACGACATTTGAATGATCGGCTGTCTTGTGGTTTTGACCTGGAGGGATTTGAGCACCGTGCTTTCTACGATCCCGTCGAGGAAAGAATCGAAATGCATCTGCTCAGTCTTAGAAGCCAGTCGATTCTGCTCGGCGGTGAGACCATTCACTTTCGAGAAGGAGAAACAATCCGAACCGAATACTCCCACAAATATCGGAGTGACGGATTCGAAGAAATGGCCGGTCAGGCAGGATTCAAAGTGGACGCCAACTGGAGGGACGAACAAAACTATTTTTCAGTCCAGTATCTGAAAGCCATCTAGGCTTTCTCACTGCCCGGAAGATTTTTGCGAACCGCAAGTGTGAGCCTCCCTGTAGAAATCAGGCTTCCGGATTCATCACAAATGTCTACTGTCCACACCTGAATCGTTTTTCCTATGTGAACGGGAGAGGTGGTACCTGTTACGGTACCGTTTCTCTTGGCTCTGACGTGGTTGATATTGAGCTCCACACCGACACAGTACTCATTTTCCTCACTGGCGGCCGTCGCAGCAACACTACCCAGCGTCTCGAGCAACGCTGCCGATGCACCCCCGTGAAGCAGACCGAACGGTTGTTGGGTACGCTCATCGACAGGCATTGTCGCGACAAGACATTCGTCTGAGATCTCGGTGAAAACGATGCCGAGGAGTTCGACCATCGTCGACGAACTGAAGGCATTCAGATCATCGAGAGAGAGCATCTTTTTCCAGATTGACTGTGACATGGTGTCTCTTACTATGCGATGGTGATTTCAGGGAGGTCAAGTGAGATAAGCAATCGTGATTCTGGCTACCGAGATTCTCGCTGGGGAGATTCTCGCAGGGGACGGACGGATTCCTATGTTTGAATGACTCCTGGATTGAACGGTGGAATATCAGGATTCAAGTCTGCGATCTCCAACCCCCGGCTGATCCATTGACGGGTTTCTTCCGGTCGAACAATTTCATCAACCCACATTCTCGCAGCAGCATAATATGGAGTCGTCTGGTTGTCGTAGGTCTCCTGGATCTGCGCCAACATCTTATGTTGTTCTTCCTCCGAAAGTGCCGAGCCGCCGCGCTCAGCCTGTGCCTTTCTGATCTGAAGGAGGGTTTTGGCTGCTTGTGCTCCGCCCATCACCGCAATTCTTGCCGATGGCCAGGCACAGATCATTCGGGGATCGTACGCCCGACCGCACATGGCGTAGTTACCGGCTCCGTACGAATTACCGACGATCACGGTGAACTTCGGTACCACCGAATTCGATACGGCATTTACCATTTTCGCCCCGTCCTTGATGATGCCCCCGTGTTCGGCTCGAGAACCGACCATAAACCCGGTAACATCCTGGACGAAAAGCAGAGGAATGCGTTTCTGGTTGCAGTTCATGATGAATCGTGCCGCCTTGTCAGCCGAATCGGAATAGATCACACCTCCGGCCTGCATCTCATCGGTTTGAGCTTTTACACCCACCCTGGCTTTCACGATTCCCCTTTGATTTGCGACCACACCTATGCTCCATCCATCGATTCTGGCGTAACCCGTCAGGAGTGTCTTTCCGTATTCTTCCTTGTATTCGGTCCAGCTATCGGCGTCTATAATTCGACCCAGCAGGTCGTACATGTCGTAAGGTTCGGCACCCGTTTCCGGCAATATTCCGGTTAGTTCCGACGCGTCATGTGCCGGCTCCTTGACGTCTGATCGATTGAATCCCGCTTTTTCTTCGGGCCCCATTCGCGAGACAAGATCACGAATTGTTTTCAGACACGTTTCGTCGTCGGGGACCTTGTAATCGGTTACTCCCGAAACTTCAGAATGTGTTGAAGCGCCCCCCAACGTTTCTTTGTCTACCTGTTCTCCAATTGCCGCTCTGACAAGGAAAGGCCCGGCCAAGAAAACAGAGCCCGTTCCGTCTACAATCAATGCCTCATCGCTCATGATGGGCAGGTATGCACCTCCTGCAACGCAGCTGCCCATTATTGCAGCAATCTGTGGAATTCCTTTGGCCGAAAGCACGGCGTTGTTTCTGAATATGCGTCCGAAATGATCCCTGTCTGGAAAAATCTCATCCTGCATTGGAAGAAACACGCCTGCGGAGTCCACCAGGTAAATGATGGGCAAGTGGTTTTCCAGAGCGATTTCCTGTGCCCGGATATTCTTCTTGGCGGTTAGTGGAAACCAGGCACCGGCTTTGACCGTCGCATCGTTTGCTACAATCATGCACAGTCTTCCGCTGACATGACCCGTTCCCATCACCGTTCCGGCTGAGGGGCAACCACCCTCTTCCTCATACATCCCCCAGGCGGCGAACGTGCCTATTTCCTGGAAGTCTGAACCCTCGTCGATCAAGCCCTCAATGCGTTCTCGAGCAAGCATTTTCCCTCGATCGTGTTCGCGTTTCTGACGCTTCTCGCCTCCGCCTGCGTACACTTCTTGCTGGCGCAGAGCGTACTCGGACAAAAGGTCGTTGTAAGCGTCCGATCGTTTTTTGAATCGCGCTGATTTCGGGTCCACATCTTCCCCGATGGATCGGGATTCCTGAAAGTCACTCATATGGTTGAATAACGGAGTCGACTGGTTATTGAAAACGGCCGGCAAAAAAAAAGCCCGGCCTTGAAGGCCGGGCTTATCTGAACTCAAGGAGATTTTCCGCTAGAGAAAAGCAGATATCTTCTGAATGATATCTGGCTTGGGCTCTCCGGTTTTCTCGTGGATAAGATCGACCATCACTGACAGTTTACCACGGGCTTTTTTCATTTCGGTATCACCGAATTCCTGATCGCTCCAGATCGTTTTGATCTGGTCTACGACCCGGGCCCAGCTGTCATTCATACTTTGGGTTGCCATCGAAATTTGGGGTTGTCTATGTCATGGCTAAGAGCTTCATAAGGTAAGAATTTATGGGCATAATTCCCGTTCAGGGTCGTTTTTAGTGTTTCCCCGTCGTCCTGAGTTGTTTGAATAGGGCTACGGGGATTGAACCCGTTTGAGATGAAGCATCAAAACGTACCTACGGATTCGCGTATGAACGACGTTTTCTTGTATTCAGCCAGAGAAAATGAGTCGACCTGAATCGCGTCATCCCTCAGTTTTTCAGCTTGCGCCAGGGCGCTCGCCTGATCTTGAGTGAGAATGCCCAGGTCAACTGCTGAAGTGAGCTGGGAGGAAAGCGATCCTTTTCCCAATTTCCCGGAGCGGCTGGCCTTTTTGAGTATAGAATGGATCGGCGCAGTCTCAACGCTTGCCAACATGGCACGCTCAAGTCGACCGGTCGGGCGACTGACATCTGTAGCAACATACATCCCGTCCGTAAGTCGATCTCGTTGAGGGCCCGGCTGCTGCAAAATCGAAGCAACCTCGTGTCCATCACGGTCTGTTGGCCCGGCAGAAAATCTGTTCATCCGCGAGTACATACCCACTGGGCCCCTGAACAGCCAACTGATGATCGGTAGCCGGAGGCTGAAATACAGCTCATCAAAAGCAGACTGCATCCGGAAAAAAGACGTGTCCATTGCCCAACGGAAAAATGGCGCGTCTTCTTTCAGCTGGCCTTCCGCTTCAAACCGGTGAAGGGTGGCCGTGGCCAGATACATCCACGAGAAAATGTCAGCGAACCTGCCCGTAATCTTCTCCTTCCGTTTCAGTGTTCCCCCCATCAAGGCAAGCGCAAGATCTGCAAGAATGCTGAACGAGGCTGATGCCCACGCCAATTTGCGATAATATTTGGCGGCCGGTCCTCGAACCGGTGAAGGAGCAAGTCGTCCCCTCGTGAGCGAGAGCAACACGGATCTGAAGGTGTTTTGAATGACCAGTCCCACATGGCCCCAAAATGCCACATCGAAGGCCTTAACATCACCATTCTCCAGTGCCTGAACCTCTTTCAATACCCACGGATGAGATCGAATCGCGCCCTGACCGAATATGATCAGTGTCCGCGTAAGAATGTTCGCTCCTTCAACGGTCACACCAATGGGCGTATTGATATATGCATGCGCCAATGCATTTCTCGGGCCTCGAGAAATAGCGTTGCCACCGAGAATATCCATCCCGTCGTTGATCGCCTCCCTGAATAATTCAGTTGCGTTGTATTTCATGATCGCAGTCACAACAGCTGGTTTCCCACCTTTATCCAACGCCCCGTTCGTGAAGCGTCGCGCCGCATCGAGCAGATAAGCATATCCCCCAATTCGGGCGAGAGGCTCTTCGATGCCTTCAAATTTTCCGATCGAAAGACCAAACTGTTTGCGGATTACGGCATGGGCGCCGGCTACCCGAGCTACGGTCTTCGTCCCGTAGGTTCCAACCGCCGGAAGAGAGATTCCACGGCCTGCAGCCAGCGATTCCATCAGCATCCGCCACCCACGGCCAACACCATCCGTTCCTCCGATGACTCCCTTCTCCAGGTCAACAATAACATCTCTGCCATATGTAGGCCCATTATAAAATGGTATTCCCAGTGGATCATGCCTGTTTCCATTATCGACTCCTTTCGAATCGCTTGAGACAAGAGCGCACGTGATCCCCAGATTTTTTCCTTCCCCCAACAACTCCTCCGGGTCATACAGTTTAAACGCCAGACCGAGAACTGTTGAAATAGGTGCCAGCGTAATGTATCGCTTGTTCCAGTTGAGCCGAATCTTGAGGCGTCCGTCGTCTCCTTTGAAAACTTCACCCCTGGCGGACATTGCCCCGGCATCTGATCCAGCTCCTGGTTCTGTCAAGGCGAACGCTGGAATTTCCTCGTGCGACGCGAGACGTGGCAAATAGTAGTTTTTCTGCTCTTCGGTGCCGTAATGAATTAACAGTTCAGCGGGGCCCAGCGAATTAGGAACCATCACCGTAATTCCCAAAACAGCATTTGCCGAGCTCATTTTACCGACGACTGCACTGTTCGCCGAGGCAGAAAAGCCCAATCCTCCATATTCTTTGGGGATGATCATCCCGAAGAACCGATGCTTCTTGAGAAGCTCCCAGGTTTCAGGAGACAAGTCTCTTCGCTGAAACACATCCCAATCTTCGGTCGCATCACACACTTCCTGTGCCGCGCCGTCCATGAACGCCTGCTCCTCTTCCGACAGCCCCGGGTAATCTTCCCTCAAGATGCTTTTAAAGTCCGGATTTCCCGAAAACAACTCTCCTTCTACCCAGGTCGTCCCCGCATCGATGGCTTCTTGCTCCGTCTTCGAGATGGTTGGTAGAAACTTGAGCGCCACAAGCAATTTCATCACGCCGGCACTGAGGATCCGCCTGATCACAGGAACGGCGAATAGAAGCAAAGCACCCGCCCATACCATCCACAACCATAGGCCAACACCGCATCCATACAGAATTACAGCGGCGAGCCCCAGCCAGGCTTTGATTCCGAAGCCGTGAAAACCGAGATGCAACACGGCAAGAGTGATTACGACCGGTACGATCCAGTCGAACGGTACAAGCTCAAAAAAGGAGTAAAATGGCAGATCCATGGCTAAAAGCGGTTTTCCGATTCAAAAGTGATTCTCAGCCGATTGGGTGGATGTTGATCTGGGGATCAGTTTGTGATTGATTTCAATTTGTTCAGTTGTCAAATATGCTTCAGGACAGGCCGTTGAGTTCAAAGACTGCCGCAGCGCCCATTCCTCCGCCAATACACATCGTACAGATGCCGTATCTGACGTTCCTGCGGCGCATCTCGTGCAGAAGAGTGGCGGTCAATTTGGCTCCCGTGCATCCCAGTGGATGACCAAGAGCAATTGCTCCACCGTTGACGTTTACGATGCTCTCGTCAAAGCCTGTCTCACGAATCACAGCGAGCGACTGCGAGGCAAACGCTTCGTTCAATTCTACGAGGCCGATATCCGAAGTCTTCAGTCCGGTCTGCTTGAGGACCTTTGGGATGGCGGCAATTGGACCAATGCCCATCACTTCAGGTGCCACTCCAGCCACAGCGAAGCCCACGAGACGGGCCAGTGGGGTCAGATTATATTCCTGAAGCGCAGACTCGCTGACGATCAGCGAAGCTGCAGCGCCATCGGACATCTGGGACGAGTTGCCTGCGGTCACGCTGCCTCCCTGTCTGAAGACAGGTCTCAGTCGAGCCAGAGCTTCCAGCGATGAGCCTGCACGAGGTCCTTCGTCCGTATCGA
>Ga0209992_10001124_pt1 | contig 30156 bp, 19 predicted proteins | sample 2SBtaG_2_FD_182564 | JGI IMG/M metagenome (GOLD analysis project Ga0209992, IMG submission 182564) | Deep subsurface microbial communities from Kolumbo volcano to uncover new lineages of life (NeLLi) - 2SBTROV12_ACTIVE470 metaG (SPAdes)... | ecosystem: Environmental > Aquatic > Marine >... | reverse complement strand
TGGAGGGGGCCCAGGCCACGGTGTCCCCGTCGGCCTCGAGGTTCTCTTCGAACGCCACGATGTCCGTGAAGTCCTCGTCCCGGGCCACGCGGATGCGGTAGGTGACGGGGTCGCCGTCCGGGTCCGCGACCGCGCCGATCGCGAACTCCGCCAGCTCCACGGCCGCGCCGTCGTCGGGGGAGAGGAGCGCGGGGACGGGCGGCGCGTCGTTGGCGCCGCGGATGAAGAAGGTCACCTGCGCCCACGGGCCGCCGACGCCCTCGGAGTCCTCCGCGCGCACGCGCCCGACCCAGTTCTGGTTGGGGGTCAGCTCGATGTCGTCGTTGTTGAGCACCCACGCGACCTCGCCGGTCCCGCTGTGCTCGACCCACGCCTCGTGGGGGTCTTCGCCGTCGTCCTCTTCGGTGTCGAGCGTGAAGTGGTACAGCGGCGAGTCGCCCTCGGGGTCCGAGGTCTCGGTCGCGATCAGGATCGGCGACTGCGTGCCGATGGACTCGCCGTCTTCGGGGGAGATGAAGGCGATCTCGCCCGGGGCCGCGTTGGCCGTGGAGACGAAGAAGCGCTCCTCCAGGCTCCAGGGACCGGCGAGGGCCTCGTCGTCCACCGCGCGCACCGACCAGCGGTACCAGGAGTCCTCCTCGAGGACGACGTCGAGCGTCCAGTTGTCCCGCGCGCCCGCGGTGGAGCCCTGGGTGATGAGCGCGCCGTTGTCGTCCGTGACGCGGACGTCGTACGTCAGCGGATCGCGGTCCGGGTCCACGCCCTCGGCCCACTCGGGGCTCGGCTGCACCTCGGCGACGGTCTCGCCGTCGATGGGCCACAGCGGCACCGGCGCCTCGGGGGCCTGGTTGCCGGTGTCCACGAAGAACCACAGCGTGTTGGACCACGGCCCGAACGTCCACCCGTCGTGCGCGCGGACGCGCCAGTGGTGCTCGGTGTTCTCGTCCAGGTTCACGGTCGCGTCCCACGCGAGGCCCGGGATCTGGTCCTGGGAGACGGCGAGCGAGGCGAGGCCCGCGTCGTCGTGGATCTCGACCTCGTAGGTGAGGGGGTCGCCGTTGGGGTCCGTGGCCGCGTCCCACCGCACGGTGGGCCGGAACTCGAGCACGAACGCGCCCTCGGCGGGCGTGGTGGCGACGGGCGCCGTGGGTCCGTCGAACGTCCAGGGGTCCTGGCCGGCGTTGAACTCGTCGAGGTTGGTGAGGCCGTCCCCGTCCCCGTCGAGGGCGGCGTCCGCGGGATCGTTGAGGTCGAGGCCGTTCTCCGCCTCCCAGCCGTCGGCCATGCCGTCGCCGTCGGTGTCCTCGAGGTCGACCGTCGCGGTCCAGGTCTGGGTGGTGACCCCGCCGTCGCCGTCGTCCACGGTGAGGCTGAGGGTGTTGACGCCCGAGTCGCCGTAGGTCGGCGTCCAGGTGAGGGTTCCGGTGAGCGGCGCGACGGTCACGCCCGGCGGGTTCACCGCCCCCGCGCTGTAGGTGAGGACGTCGTTCACGCCGGGATCGAACACCGTGGGCGTGTAGGAGTACTGGGCGCCCTCCTCGGCGATGGCCGCGGGCACCGACGTGAACACCGGCGCGACGTTGTCGATCTGCACCGGGTACGACTGGGTGTCGCTCGCGCCCGCGAGGTCCGTCACCGTGACGGTGATGGTGAAGGCGCCCTCGTCTTCCCACGCGTGCGCTTCGACCTCGGTCGCCCCGCCGCTGTTTCCGTCCCCCCAGTCCCAGGTGTAGGCCAGGTTCGCCTGGTCCACCGGCCCCGGATCGCTGCCCTGGGCCGCGAAGGACGTGACGGCCCCCTCATCGGCGTTGAGCGGGCCCGAGTAGCTCGCGAGCGTGGGCGCGACGTTGGCGACGTTGACGGTGGTCGTGTCCGACAGCGAGCTGCCCGCGCAGGTGCCCTCGACGCCGATGGTGGCCGTCATGGGGCCGTCCCAGCCCAGGACGGTCGTGTCCAGCACCGCGTTGGCGCCGTTGCCGTCGTTGAAGGGGCCCGTGCCCGAGCCGCCGTCGAAGTCCCACAGGTAGCTGAGGGTGCCGCCGCTTCCGGTGGCGTTCATCGACACGGTGTCGCCCTCGTCGACCGAGTACGGGCCGCCCGCGGAGACGTTGGACGGGGTGCACGGGTTCACCGTGAGGTTGTCCCAGCCGAGGTTGCCGCCCGTGGGGACGAGCAGCCGCAGCTCGTCGATGGGCTGCGTGGGGAAGGTGAACGTGGACCCGTTGCCGCCGGTGGCGTTGGCCGTCCACACCACGGAGCCGTTGAGGAACCCCGTCCACACCGCGCTGTTGTTGTCGTCCATCACGAGGTACGAGCCCATGACGAACGCGGCGCCGGTGCCCGGCATGTCGAGGATCATCCGACTCGAGCAGCACGAGGAGTGCGCGAAGATCCAGTAGTTCGACGACGGCCCGCTGCGGTGGTAGTGGCCCTGACTCGACGTGTAGTTCGAGTGGTAGTGACGCTGGCGGACGCCCTGGCTCGTGTACGAGAACGCGCTGCTGGAGGGCAGGTTGTTGTAGTTGAGCGTGATGGCCGACGCCTCCCCCGCGAAGAGGAAGGCGACGGCGAAGATCAGGACGACGCGAGCGTTCATCCCTCTACTTTTTCACGAACGGCGACGACGCAGGGCCGGAATCAACAGCAACAGCATCGCGAGGCTCCCCGCGTGGTCCGCGGAGGCCAGGCTGTTCTCGCAGTTGCAGTCGGTCTCGTCGGGCGGCGGGGGAACGGGATCGCTGTCGTCGAAGGTGAACGACCAGGCCTCGGCCCAGTCCGACGCGGCGCCGTGCTCGTCCTCGGCGCGCGCGGACCAGTAGAAGGTGCCGTTGATCCGCTCGGTGAGCTGCCACGTGGTCTGGTCCACGGTGCCCTCGACGCCCGCGCCCTCGACGAGGCCGGAGACGGACGCGATGACGTCGGTGAACTCGGCGTCGCGCGCGACGGCGATCTCGTAGAAGACCGTGTCGCCCTCGGGGTCCACGACGTGGCCCACGGCGACGGTCGGGATGGCGCTGTCGAGCACCGCGCCGTCCTCGGGCGAGATCAGGGCGGGGACCGGCGGAGCGTCGTTGTCGCCGCGCACGAAGAAGGCGATGACGTCCCACTCGGAGCCGATGCCGGCCTCGTCCTCGGCGCGCACGCGGGCGTTCCAGGTCGTGTTCTCGGTGAGCTCGATGCCGTCCGCCGAGAGGTCCCAGGACACCTCGCCGGTGCCGCTCGCGGAGACCGTGCCGGTCGCGAGGTCGCCGGAGTCGAAGCCGGCGGCCGTGTCGACCTCGAAGACGTACGTCAGCTCGGCGCCCTCGGGATCCTCGCCCTCGCTCGCGGTGAGGGCGGGGGAGAGGCCGGCGATCACGTCCCCGTCCAGCGGGTCCAGGAAGACCGTGCCGAAGGGCGCCGCGTTCTCGGTGGAGACGAAGAAGAGCTCCTCCTCCATCCACTCGCCCGCGAGGCCGTGCTCGTCCTCGGCCTGGGCGTCCCAGCTGTACCAGGTGTCCTCGGTGAGCTCGACGTCGACCGTCCAGGTCACGTCGCGGACCGCCGGGGGCATCCAGCCCTCGGTGACCATCTCCTCGCCGCGCCACACGCGGATGCGGTAGCCGATCGCGTCGCGGTCGGGGTCGGTCGCGTCGGCGAGCTGCGCGTTGGGGGTCGTGGTCGCGACCGTCTCCTCATCCACGGGGAACAGCGCCGTGGGCACGCCCGGCGGCTCGTTCGTCTCGTTGACGAAGAAGGCCTCGAGGCCCGAGTAGGTGCCCGCGACGTAGGGGTCGGCGGCGCGCACGCGCCAGAAGGCGTCCATGTTCTCGGCGAGCGGGGCGTCGACCTGCCAGGTGAGGCCCGCCACGCCCGTGGCCGACGTGAGCAGGACCGCCATCCCGGCGTCCTCGTAGACCTCGACGTCGTACGTGAGCGTGTCGCCGTTGGGGTCGGTCGCCGGATCCCACGCCAGGGTCGGGCGGGAGTCGTTCACCTCTTCGCCGCCGATGGGCGAGGTCTGGACGGGCACGTCCGGGCCGTCGAAGACGTTGGGGTCCGTGCCGAGGCCGAACTCGTCGAGGTTCGTGAGGCCGTCGCCGTCCGGGTCGAGGCCCGAGTCGTCGACCGTCGGGTCGAGGCCGTTGTCGGTCTCCCAGGTGTCCGCGAGGCCGTCGTTGTCGGCGTCGAGGAAGTCGACCGTGAGGGTGACCGTCTGCACGTCCGTGCCGCCGTCGCCGTCGTCCACGGTGACCGTGAAGGAGACGGTGCCGACGTCCGCGTAGGCCGGGGTCCACTCGACGAGGCCGCCCGCGGAGATGGTCATGCCCGCGGGCGCGCTCGGGCTGAGCGTCCAGGTGGCCGGGTCCGTGCCCGGGTCGGAGGCGGTGGCCTGGTAGCTCCACAGGGAGCCCTCGAGGGCGGTGGCGGGGGCCGACGACGTGATGGTCGGGGCCACGTTGTCGACGGTGACCGTGAGGGTCGAGACGTCGGTGGCGCCCTGGGGGTCGCTGACCGTGAGGGTGACGGTGTAGGGCGACGAGTACGCCGGGCTGGAGTCGTCCGTCCAGGCGTGGCTGGGGCTGGTGCCGGAGCCGGTGTTGCCGTCGCCCCAGTCCCACGTGTAGGTGAGGTTGGCGTTGTCGACCGAGCCCACGTCGTTGGCGCCGCCCGCGAACGTGAGGGTGGAGCCCTCGTCGCCCTGGCTGGGGCCGCTCAGCGCCGTGATGGACGGGGCGACGTTGCCGATGGTGACGGTGCCGTTGACGGTGGTGGTGTCCGTGCCGTCGTTCACAGCGAGGGAGACGGCGTAGGCGCCGCCCGCCTGACCCGAGGAGTCGTCCTGGTAGGTGTGCGTGGGGTTCGCGGCGGTGGAGGTGTTGCCGTCGCCGAAGTTCCACAGGTACGTGTGGGTGTCGCCGGTGCCCGGGTCGGTGACCGTGGAGCCGAACGAGACCGGGGTGCCCTCGGTGCCGCCTGTGGGGAGGGTCGTGGTGACGGTGGGGGCGACGTTGGCGATCGTGACCGTGGCGGTGTCGGTCGCGGTGACGCTGGAGCAGGTGGCCTCGACGCCGATCGTGACGGTGGAGGGGCCGCCGAGGGAGGCGGCCGAGAAGGTCGCGCCCACGCCGGTCGCGTCCGTGTAGGGGCCGCTGCCGCCGCTGGTGAGGTCCCAGCCGTACGCGGAGATCGTGCCGCCGGTGGCGGTGGAGCCCGACGCGCTGACCGCGACCGTGGACCCCTCGTTCACCGAGTAGGGCCCGCCCGCGTCCGCCGTGACGGTGCAGTCGGTCCAGACCACGTTGTCCATCGTGTTGCCGCCGTTGGCGGCCCACCGAACCCAGGTGACGTTGGCGAACGTGCTGCCGAAGCTGGTCGCGCCGCTGAAGCTCACCGACGCGCCGTTGGAGGCCGTGAGGGTGCCCGAGGCGCTCCCGCCGACCGAGACGAACGTGAAGGGCCCGTTGTTGGTCCGCCGGAACTCGTAGGGCGTGGAGCAGCAGCTGTTGTGGTTGTAGAGCCCGCCGCCGCTGAGGTGGATGTGGCCGCTGCCTCCGCCGTACAGCGACTGCACGATGAAACCGCTCTCCGTGTAGGAGTTGGGGCTGCCGCTGCCGCCGAACGTCATGGTGTCGCCCGCGAAGGCGGGGCCCGCGACGGCGAGAGTGGCGATGGCCGCTACGGCGGCGAAGAAATGTCGGAAACGCATGAAACCTCCTGTCGCACCGCCCTCCGGGTGGACCGGGAGATCGCTAGCACATCACGGGGTTTCCAGCCACCGGGGAAGTGGTGCCCGGGCCGGGTTCAGCGCCGCCGACGGAACCCCAGCAGGCCGAGGAACGCGACGAGCAGCAGCCCCCCGCGCGGATCGGCCGAGGCGAAGGACGCGCTGCACTGCTCGCAGTTTCCGGCGATGCCGCCGCCGACGTCCACCAGCCACGGGACGGCCCAGTCGGACGCGGCGCCGTGCTCGTCCACGGACCGGGCGGTCCAATAGAGCTCGCCCGCGATCTCCTCGGGCACCTGCCAAGACGACTGCGCGTCGTCTCCGGAGGGGCCGCCGCCCGCGTCGATCACGCCCGACTCGTGCAGCACGTACTGGGCGCCCACGTCCGGGGAGAGCCGGAACTGGTAGCCCACGAGGTCGCCCTCCGGGTCCGAGACGTTGCCGACGACGAAGATCGGGCGGGTGCTCGCCGACACGGCCTGGTCTTCGGGGGCGAGCAGGGGCGGCACCGGGGGCGGATCGTTGCCGCCGCGCACCAGGAACTCGATGACGGCCCAGCCGGAGCCCACGTCGTCCGCGTCCAGCGCGCGCACGCGGCCGTACCAGACGGAGTTGGGGATCAGCTCGATGTCGTCCTCGCCGAGCGCCCAGATCGTCTCGCCGGTGCCCGTGTGCTCCACCTCGTTGATCGCGAGATCCTCGCCGTCGAAGGACTCGACGCGGTCCAGCTCGAAGCGGTAGCGCAGGGCGCGCCCCTCGGGATCCACCGACTCCGTCGCCCGCAGGATGGGCGACAGCGTCTCGATGCTGTCCTCGTGCAGCGGGTTGAGCCACTGGATGTCGTCCGGCGCCTCGTTCTCGCCGCTCACGAAGAAGGGCTCGAGCGTCGACCAGTCGCTCGCGAGCTGGTCCGGATCCACCGCCCGGACGTCCCAGGCGTACCAGGTGTCCTCGGTGAGGACGACGTCGACGGTCCACGTGACGTCGCGGGCGCCCGCGGTGACGCCGGTGGTGATGTCGCCGCCGTCCTCGTCCTTGATCCGGACCTCGTAGGTGAGGGGATCGCGGTCCGCGTCGACCGAGTCGGTCCAGCTGGGGGACGGGCTGAGATCGGACACCGTCTCGCCGTCGACGGGGTACAGCGGCACGGGGGTCTCGGGGGCCTCGTTCCAGCTGTTGACGAAGAAGCTCGCCACGTTGGACCAGGGGCCGGACACGTGATCGTCGGCCGCGCGGACGCGCCAGTGGGCGTCGGCGTTCTCGGGGAGCAGGCTGTCGATCCACCAGGAGGACGAGCCGGCGCCCGAGCCGATGCCCGTCCGGCTGGTCAGGAGGGTGCCCAGGGCGGCGTCTGCGTAGACCTCGACCTCGTAGGTGAGGTCGTCGTTGCTCGGGTCGGTGGCGTTGGTCCACTCGAACGTGGGCCGCTGCGTGTCGACCTCCGCCCCGCCGATCGGCGCCGTGGGCACGGGCGCGTCGGGCCCGTCGAACACGTTGGGATCGGTCCCGCCGTTGAACTCATCGAGGTTCGTGAGGCCGTCGCCGTCGGGGTCGAGGCCCGAGTCGTCGACCGTGGGGTCGAGGCCGTTGTCGCCCTCCCAGGAGTCGGCCATGCCGTCGTTGTCGGCGTCCGTGTAGGTCACCTCGACCGTGAAGGACTGGGTCGTGACCCCCCCGTCGCCGTCGGAGACGATGACTTCGACGGCGTTCGCCCCGCCCTGGGCGAAGGTCGGGGTCCAGAACACGGCCCCGGTGAGCGGCGCCATCGTCATGCCCGCGGGGTGGGTCCCCAACGCCCAGGTGAGGGCGTCGTTGACGCCGGGATCGGTGGCGGCCGGGGCGTAGCTGTACTGGACGCCCTCGGCCACGAACAGCGGCGGCGTGGTCGTGATCGTGGGCGCGACGTTGGCGATGACGACCGTGAAGGGCACCTGGTCCGTGTCGCCCTGGGGGTCGGCCACCGTGACGGACGCCGAGAAGGAGCCCTGATCGACCCACGCGTGGCTCGCCGAGCCGCCCGCGTCGGTGGTGCCGTCGCCCCAGTCCCAGGTGTACGAGAGGGCCGCGTTGTCCACGGGGCCGGGGTCCGAGCCGATGCCCACGTAGGCGAGCGCCGAGCCCTCGTCGCCGGCGAGCGGGCCCGTCCAGGTCTGCAGCGTGGGCGCGAGGTTGGCGACGACGATCGTCGCGGTGGCCGAGTCGGTGGCCTCGCCGTCGTCCGCCGTGACCGTGACGGTGTAGGTGCCGTCGTCCGCGTACGTGTGGGACGGGTTCTGCTGGGTGGAGGTGTTCCCGTCGCCGAAGCTCCACAGGTAGGTGTGGGTCTCGGGGCCCGGATCGACGACCGAGGCGTTGAACGACACGGCCGACGCCTCGACGCCCGTGGCGGGGACCGTCGCGCTCACCGTGGGCGCCACGTTGGAGACGGAGACCTGGGCGGTGGCGATCGTCGCGCTGCCGCCCGCGCCGCACGTGACCTGCACGCCGATCGTGCGGGTGGTGGTGCCGTCCCAGGCGTACGTCGCCGAGTTGACGCTGGGGTTCTGGGACGTGGAGTCGTTGTAGGACCCGTTGCCGCTGAGATCCCAGGCGTAGGAGAGCGCGGCGGAGCCCGATCCCGAGCCCGACGCGGGGAACGAGCTCCCCTCCGCCACGGAGTACGGGCCTCCGGCGCTCGCGGACGTGACCGTGCAGGCGTTGATCGCCAGGTTGTCCCAGCCGTGGGTGCCGCTGTTGATGGTGATGTCGATGCGGGTGATGTTGCTGAAGGAGCCCGGGAAGGTGTGGGTGCCGCTGCTGCCGCTGACGGTGCTCGTCCCCACCAGGGAGTTGCCGCTGTAGGCCCGCCAGGTGCCGGAGCCGCCGCCGCGACGATCGACGGTCGACACGGTGAAGGCCGAGCCGTTCTGCATCTGGATGCGGCCGAGGTTCGAGCAGCAGTTGGTGTGGCCGCTGATGTACGTACCGGTGGCGCCGCTGCCCGAGTGCCAGTGCCCCGGGTTCCCGAAGGAGTTGTAGTAGCTGTAGTGGATCACCCCCTGCTCGACGTACGTCTGCGGGCAGCAGGACGCCGAGTTGTAGGTCAGCGTGATGCCGAAGGCTTCGCCCGCGAAGACGAGCGCGGAGAAGAGGGCGATCGAGCAGATCAATCCGGTGAGGCGAGACATGGACATCCTCCGGCCTCCGTCCTGGGGGCCCGCGAAGGGAGCATCATAGCGGCGCGCGCCGCCGGCGAGGCGGGCATATGCCCCCCCGTCGGGTTGACGACCTCCCGAAGGGCGCGGATTCTGCGCGCGTGCGTATCCGTCTCGACAAGATCGCCTCCGCGACGCGCAACGTGGAGTTGCACCGCGACGTGACCGTGGGGGGGCCGATCCCCGCCACCGCGGGCACCGTCGTGGCCGTCCGGGTGCTCGACAACAAGGTCGTCTACAACCTGGTCGAGGACGTGCACGGGCGCATGACGCGGGTGCAGCGAGGGGACGTGGTGGCGGGCGTGCTGGGGGCGCGGCAGGCGCTCCGGGGGTACGCGGGCCGGGTGCCGCAGAGGGTCGAGCGCGGAGACGTCCTGCACCTCCTCAACCTCGGCGGCGTGATCGGCGAGTGCACCTCGTCGAACCCCGACGTGGGGCCCCCGTGTCGCGTCGAGGTGCTGGGCGCGGTCATGACGTTCCCCGAGCTCGGCCGTCGCGTGGGCGTGCCCGCGAGCATCTTCCCGGGCCCCGTCGCGTTGGCCGACCGCCTGCCCGCGAAGATGGCCCCGGTGGTCCTCGTGGCGGGGACGTGCATGCACGCGGGCAAGACCGCGGCCGCCTGCCTCTTCATCCGCGAGGCGACCACGCGCGGCCTCAAGGTCGCCGCCACGAAGGTCACCGGCGTGGCCCTGCGCCGCGACTCGCTGGAGATGGCGGACCACGGCGCCGTGGCCGCCGTGACGTTCGTGGACGCGGGCATCCCGTCGACCACCGGCATCGAGGTGGAGGCCGTCGCGAAGGGGTGCATCGCCGCCCTGGCCGACGTGGGGGCCGACGTCCTGGTCGTCGAGCTGGGCGACGGGATCCTCGGCACGTACGGCGTCGACAAGATCCTCGCCGACCCCGAGATCCGGGCCCTCGACGGCGCCCTCGTGCTCGCCGCGACGGATCCGGTGGCCGCCTGGGGCGGCGTGAAGCTCCTGGAGGCCACCGGCTGGGCCCCCGCCGTCGTCACCGGGCCCGCCACCGACAACACGGCGGGCAGCGACCGCGTGGCCGAGCGGTGCGGGGTCCCCGCGGTCAACGCGCGGGCGAGCACCTCGGCGTTCGCGGACACGGTCCTCGCGGCCCTGGAGGGCTCGATCCTGGGGGGGGCGGCGTGACCGCTCGGGTAGGCGTCGTCGGGGGGACGGGCTACGCCGGGGCCGAGCTCGTGAGGTGGCTGCTGGGCCACCCGGACGTCGAGCTCGCGGCGGTCACGTCCACGTCTCGGGCGGGCGACTCGGTCGCCGCGATCCACCCCGGCCTCGCGGGCGTCACGGACCTCCACGCCACGACCTTCGACGCCGCGACGCTCGCCGCCCTGGACGCCGTCCTCCTGGCCGTCCCGCACGGCGCCGCCGAGGGCCCCGTGGCCGCCCTCGAGGCCGCCGGAGCGCCCCGCATCCTGGACCTCAGCGCCGACCACCGGCACCGCGACGGCTGGGTCTACGGGGCCGCCGAGTGGCACGCGGATCGCCTCCGAGGGGCGACGCGCGTCGGCGTCCCGGGGTGCTTCGCGACGGCCATCGCCCTCGCCATCGCGCCCTTCGTCGCGGCGGGGCTCGTCGACGCCCCGGTGGCCTGCGCGGCCGTGACCGGGTCCACCGGATCCGGGGCGACGCCGAAGCCGGGGACACACCACCCCGAGCGCTTCGTGAACCTCAAGGCCTACAAGGTCCTCAGCCACCAGCACGCCCCCGAGATCACGACGTTCCTGCGCGGCCTCGGCAGATTCCCGGGGCTCCGCTTCGTCCCGCTCTCGGGGCCCTTCGACCGCGGGATCCTCGCCACGGCCTTCGTCCAGCCGTCGACGGCCCTCGATCCCGACGCGGCCCGGGCCCTGCTGGACGACGCCTACCGAGACCACCCCGGCGTGCGCGTCCGGGACGGCTCGCCCCACCTGCGGCACGTCCGCGGCACGGCGTTCTGCGACCTGTCCGTGGCGGTCGAGGAGGAGACGGTGGCCGTCCTGTCCGCCATCGACAACCTCGGCAAGGGCGCCGCCGCCCAGGCCGTGCAGTGCCTCAACCTGTCGCTGGGCATGCCCGTGGACCGGGGCCTGAGGAGCGCGCCGTGCCTGCCCTGACGACCCTGTCCGACGCGTCGGTCCTGCCCTTCCGCATCGTCCGCGGCGAGGGCTCGCGGCTCTTCGACGAGGCGGGCACCCCCTACTGGGACTTCTACGGCGGCCACGCGGTCGCGCTCCTCGGCCAGGGCCACCCGGGCTGGGCCGCCGCGATCGCCGATCAGGCGCGGACCCTCTCCTTCGTCACGACCGTGGCGCCCGTGCCGATCCGCGACGCCGCCGTCGACGCGCTGTGCGACTTCACCCGCATGGCGCGCGCGTTCCTCGTGAACAGCGGGGCGGAGGCCAACGAGGCGGCGCTGAAGATCGCCCGCAAGGCGACCGGGCGCGAGATCGTCGTGGCCATGGAGGGCGGCTTCCACGGCCGCACGATGGCGTGCCTGGGGGTGACCCACGCGGGGCACTACCGCTCGGATCACGCGCCCGCGCACGCGTCCGCCAGGTTCGTCCCCTTCGGCGACGAGGCCGCCCTGCGCGCCGCCATGGGCCCGGACGTCGCGGCGGTCATGCTGGAGCCGATCCAGGGCATCGCCGGGGCCGTGCCCGCGCCCGTCGGCTTCCTGGAGGCCTGCCGGCGCGTGTGCGACGAGCACGGGGCCGTCCTCATCCTCGACGAGGTGCAGACGGGCATCGCGCGCACCGGCCTCGCCATGGCCTGGCACGCCGAACCCGACTGCTCGCCGGACCTCGTGACCGTCGGCAAGTCGCTCGGCGCGGGCTTCCCGGTGGCGGCGCTGCTCTGCAACGAGGTGATGGCGTCGACGGTCTCCCCGGGCGAGCACGGCACCACGTTCGGGGGCGCCCCGCTGGCGGCGGCGGCGGTCTCGGCGGTGCTGGCGGCGATCCGCGACGAGGGGTTGGTGGCCCGGGTCGCCTCCCTGGGGGCGCGGATCGCCCACGAAGCCGCCCAGGTCCCGGGGGTGGTGGGGGTCCGCGGGCGCGGCGCCCTGTTGGGGCTGGTCCTCGATCGTCCGGCCAGGGAGGTCGCGGCGGGGCTGCGCGACCGCGGCATCCTCACGGGCACGGCCGCCGACCCCGCCTGCCTCCGCCTCTGCCCCCCCGCGGTCATGCCCTCCGAGGGCGTGGACGCCTTCCTCTCGGCCCTGCGGGACACCCTCGCCCCGGCCGCGGAGCACTGATGGAACGCACGATCCCCCTCCTCTCCGCCGTGCCCTACCTGCGGGCGTATCACGGTCAGACCTTCGTGGTGAAGCTCGGCGGCGAGCTGCTCGCGGACCCCGCCTCGCTCGCCCGAGTGGCCCGCGACGTCGCCGTGCTGCACCGCCTGCGCGTGGGCGTCGTGGTGGTGCACGGGGGCGGGCCCCAGCTGGACGCGATGACCGCGCGCCTGGGCCTCGACATCCGCCGGATCGCGGGCCGCCGCGTGACCTCTCCGGAGGTCCTCGAGGCCGCGAAGATGGTGTTCCGGGGCACGCTGAGCATCGACCTCGTGAGCGCGATCGCGAAGGCGGGCGAGCGGGCCGTGGGGCTGTCCGGCGCGGACGGGGGCCTGATCACCGCCTCCCGGCGGCCCCCCACGACCGTCACCGACGACGACGGGAGCACCCAGGACGTGGACTACGGGGAGGTCGGCGACGTCGTCTCGGTGGACGGCTCCGTGCCCCGGGCAGTGCTGAAGTCGGGAGCGATCCCCGTCGTGTGCGCCCTGGGAGCAGACGGCCAGGGGGCGGTCTACAACGTCAACGCCGACACGATGGCGGCCGAGATCGCGATCGCCGTGGGCGCCGCCAAGCTCGTGCTCCTCACCCGCGCCCCGGGCGTGCTCGCGGACGCGGACGACCCCGAGTCGCTCCTGCATTGGGCGGACCTCCGGGAGCTCGGCCGCCTCGAAGCCGACGGCGCCTTCTCCGGGGGCATGCGGCCGAAGATCGCCGCCGTCCGGCGCGCCCTCGAGGGCGGGGTGCCCCGCGTCCACGTCATCGACGGCCGCCGCGACGGCGCGCTGCTCGAGGAGGTCTTCACCACCGAGGGGTGCGGCACGCTGGTGGTGCCCGAGGCCGATCAGGCGCCGGCCGAGCCGATCGTCTGAGCTCGGCGGAGGGTTGCGAAGGCCTCCCCGTCACCTCATAGTCCGCTCCTCCAGGGAGGTCGCCTTGCATCGTTTCTTCGGATCCGTCGGACTCATCTTCGCCGCGTCGAGCCTCGTGGGCTGCACGGACGCGGACCCCACCTGGCACCAGGACGTCGCCCCGATCGTCGCCGAGAACTGCGCCGGCTGTCACACGGACGGGAAGATCGCCCCGTTCACGCTCGACACGTACGCCCAGGTCGCCCCGATCGCCGACTGGCTCGCGACGACCACCGAGGCCGGGACGATGCCGCCGTGGGGGGCCCAGGACACCGACGAGTGCGACCCGCCGGCCGCCTGGAAGCACGACCGCCGCCTCACCGAGGACCAGATCGCCACCCTCCGCGCCTGGGCCGACGCGGGCGCCCCCGAGGGGGACCCGGCCACGGCCGCGGACCTGCCGAACCCCGTCGTGGACAAGCTCACGGGGGAGACCCGCAACCTCGAGCCCGAGGCGGCGTACGTCACCTCCGGGACCGAGGACCAGTTCATCTGCTTCGTGCTCGATCCCGGGAACGACGCGCCCGAGTGGATGACCGGCCTCCAGGTGAACCCGGGCAACCAGCAGGTCGTGCACCACGCGCTGATCTTCACGGACGCCACGGCCGCCAGCGCGGACCTGGCGGACGAGGACGGCAAGTTCGAGTGCTTCGGCTCCCCCGGCATCGGCGAGTACGAGCTGGTGGGCGCGTGGGCCCCCGGCGCCGCCCCCATGGAGACGCCCACGGGCGCGGCCATGCTGCTCGCCGCCGACGGCCTCCTCGTCATGCAGATCCACTACCACCCGGTGGGCGAGGTCGCGGACCCCGACGTCACGACGATCGACATCCGCACCCAGCCGACGTTCCCCGGCACGCGGGCCACGATGGCGCTCGTGGGCAACGCGCGGAACGCGAACCAGGGCCTCATGGCGGGGCCCAACGACGCGGGAGACGAGCCGGAGTTCCGCATCCCCGCCGGGGCGCGCGGACACACGGAGACCATCCGCATCCCCGTCGACGACACCTACCCCGTGTGGGCCGCCGGCACGCACATGCACTACGTCGGCACCGACATGAAGATCTCCCTGGAGAAGCCCGACGGCTCCGAGCAGTGCCTGGTGCAGACGCCGGCCTGGGACTTCAACTGGCAGCGCTGGTACGACTACGACGCGCCCCTGGCCGACGTGCCCACCATCGAGCCGGGCGATACCCTGGTGCTGCGATGCACCTACGACAACTCGCTGGACAACCCGTTCGTGCGCGAGGCGCTGCAGCAGCAGGGCATGGACGCGCCCGCGGACGTCCTCCTCGGCGACGAGACGCTCGACGAGATGTGCCTCGGCGTCTTCGGGGTCGCGATCGAGCTCTGATCGCGTGAGGGACCGCCCCTCCCCCCGGCTCCTCGGGACGGCCGCAGTCGCCGCCTTCGCCGTCCGCGCGCTCGCGACCACCCGCCTCCCGGACAACCCCGGCCACGCCCTCCCGCTACTCCACCGGCCGTGGGATCGCCCGCCCCTGCTCGACCTCCTCACCCTCCCCTTTCAGGACGGGCGGCAGTGGCTCGCGGTCGCGCTCGGGACCCTCACCGTCGTGGCCGTCACCGCCCTCGCCGCCCGGGCCCTGCCTCGTCGGGGGGTGATCGCCGTCGCCGTCGCCGGGATCTTCCTGCCCTCGTTGGTCTGGGCGGGGGCGTGGTGGGCCCACGTCTCGCTGGTGGTCCTGGTGACGGTCCTCGCCGCCACGGCGCTGGCGCGGGTGCTCGACGAGGACCGCACGGGGTTCGCGGCCTGGACCGCCGTGGCGGTGTGGGTGCTCGTCCTCACGGACTGGCCCGCGTGGGCGCCTGCCCTCGCCTGGGCGGGTCGGCTCTGGGTGTTCCCTCCGTCTTCGCTGCCCGCCGCGCGGGTCCGTCGCGCCGCGGTGGCCGTGACCGTGGGGATCGCGGCCGCCGCGCCGGTGTACGTCGGCTTGATGATGCGGGGCGCGGATCCGGAGCGGGCCCTCGCGGCGAAGGAGGTGCCCTTGGGGCCGGATGCGCTGCTCGCGGTGGTCGAGTCGGCCGCGGCCGTGGTGCTGGGGCGGACCCGCGGGCTGCCCTGGGCGGTGGTCGGGGGGACGGCGATCGTGACCGTGGTCGCCACGTGGATGGGGGCCCGTCGTGCGGCGGCCGCCGGGCGGGCCGGGTGGGGCGACGTGCTGCTGGTGGGGAGCCTCGGCGCGTTCGTCCCGGCCCTCGCGGCGCAGCCCTGGATCCCCCTCGCCGCGGACAAACACGTTTGGTACATGGCGCCGTTGGTGGTCTGCTTGGGGGCAGCCGCGCTCCTGGGAGTCGAGCGGGGCGAGGAGGGGTGATGCGAGCGTGGGTGCTGGGGTTGCTGGTCGCGATGCTGTTGCCGGGACGGGCGGCGGCCGAGGTGGTGGAGTTCGAGCCTCCGGCGTTGCCGCTGCCGGCGCGGTTCGAGACCGAGGTCGTGCTCGACATCGTCGACGCCCGCAGCCGCGGTGGAGAGCCGGTGGACGCGCGGGTGATCGGCATCGACAGGCGGTTCAACTGGGCCGCGCTCGTGTTTTGGGGCTGGCTCGGTCGTAGGGCCGAGATCCTCCGGTTCGACCGCACCGTGGCGGACGTGGTCGGCCGCACGCTCGCGGTCGGGCTCCGGGCGGGCGAGGTGTGGCCTCACCTGCCGGGAAGCACTGCGGCGGCCCCGGGTGCAACGGTTCTCTCGGCGCGGGTGCTGCGTTTCTGGTGCACCGAGCCGGGGGACGACGACGAGGAGTGCCGGGCCTCCCTCGAGCTCGAGATGAGCACCGGCGATGAGACGGCCTGGTCCGGGGTCGTCGAGGTGATGAGCCGAGGCGCCGAGCGGGGCACCGAGGGGGCGTTCATCGAGCTGCTCGAGCGCGTGGCGGAGCAGGTCCGCGACATCGCGGTGCAGCACCGACTGGCCGAGAAGGCGCGCGCCTTGCCGAGTCGCGGGACGACCTTCGCGGTGACCCGCGGCGCCGACCGGGACCTCGTGACCCTGCCCGGCTCGGCGCCCGGGGACCCCTGGGTCGGCGTGTCCGACGGACGCACGGTGCGCTACTACCGCCCCGACGGCACCGTGGGGGGGCGCCTCCTCCTGATCGGCGCGGGCGAGCGGCTCCTGCTCATGAGGGCGTCCGAGGGCGCGATCGTCTCCCGCGGCACGGTCCCCGGGCCCGACGGCAAGGTCTTCGATGGGATGCCGGCGGGCTGGATGCTGCTCTGGGACCGGGACGGCCGGCGTCTCGGGGTGGGGGAGCTCCGGCGCGACTACTCGGCCACACGCGGGGACGCGAAGCTGCACCGCGGCAGGTTCGAGGCCACCGTCGACGGCGAGGCCCTCCCCATCCCGGTGTTTCTGGAGCGGACGGGCTCCACGTCGCTCCGCGCCTTCCACGACGCGCAGCTGGGCGAGGCCGACCGGCTGTACGGGATCACCCGAGCCAACGGCATCGGCGCCGCGGCGCTCGGCGGCATCGGGGGCGGGGTCGCGATCACGGGCGCCCTGCTCCGCTCCGACCCGGACCACGCGACGGGGGGCACGGCGATGCTCGGCTGGGGGACGTCGTTCGTCATCACGGGCGGTCTGGTCGCCCTGATCGGGGGCGTGCACGCGGCGAAGGGGAAGCGCATCCGCGACCGCATGCGCGGGGAGAACCTGGAGCACCTCGAGGACGACGACGGGGTGTGGCGCGCGACCGACGCCGCGAACCGTCGAGGACGCTGACGGATCGTCTATCTTCCCGCGATGCACATCATCGCCAGCCTGCTGGAAGAGGGGTTCATCCCCTTCGCGTTCGGCGCCCAGGCCAACCTCGACATGCTCCATCCCGCGCCCTTCGGGGCCGCGCTGCGGATGATCCCGTCGGACGGCCCCGACCACCTGGCGATGCACCGCATCATCAACCGCCTCAACGGGTTGGCGTACGGCGGCAAGGACATGGGGATGCCCGCCTGGGTGCAGATCGACTGCGGGGCGCTGCCGTCCTCCTTCATCGGCTTCGCGCTGCCCGCCGAGAAGATCCCCGACCGCCTGAAGTGGGACATGGACCTGCGGGGGGACGAGCCGTTCGTGCCCGTCGCCGAGGCGATCTCGATCCCGACCGCCGCCCCCGGGGTGTGGACGTCGTACTCGATGTCCACGGTCATCCCCGGCCACAAGCTGGGGTACGCGAGCAAGCTCATGTCGCTGAAGGCCTACGGGTGCCGACGCACGCTCGGCGTCGCCCAGTTCGACAACTTCGCGCTGCGGCTGCATACGCGCTTCGGTGCCCTCGAGATCGTCGAGCCGCGGGTGCCGTACCACACGTGCCCCACCAACACGTTCACGTACGCGCTCGACCTCCGGGGCGGCGCCGTCCTCGACGTCCTCGAGCGGGGCGGGGCCATGGAGGACCCCCGGGACCCGACGTTCGTCCTCGACGCGCAGGACACCGACAAGATGGACTGGATGGCCCAACGCAAGCAGGCCGGGATCGCGCGCTACTGGCTCCTCCCGCCGGGCGCCGACCGCAGCGAGGGCAGGGTCCTCAACCCGATCTTCGAAGAGCTGCTCTGACAACGGGCGGGAGAACGGAGTGAGGCCCCCGAGCGGCGAGGCCCGGTTCGGATCGCGAGCGCGAGGAGGGAGCAGGGCGAGCCCTGTGACCGACGAGCAACGAAGCGAGGCGGAGCAGGACGAGCCCTGTGACCGACGAGCAACGAAGCGAGGCGGAGCAGGGGCCGGCGCGAAGGGCCTCAGGACGATGACCGGCCGTTGAAACGGCCGGTCATCGCGGCTCCGTTCGCTCGGCTCTCTCTCCCCGAGGCTTCGCGCTCGACGAGGTGGGGCAGGAACAACCCACAACTCGGGGGGAACGGCGCGTTCACCCCGACTTGTGGGGCAGGGACCACCCACAACTCGGGGGGAACGGCGCGTTCACCCCGACTTGTGGGGCAGGAACAACCCACAACTCGGGGGGAACGGCGCGTTCACCCCGACTTGTGGGGCAGGGACCACCCACAACTCGGGGGGAACGGCGCGTTCACCCCGACTTGTGGGGGGGGCGCGAGAACCCGGGGTGGATCGTCGATCCCGGGCGACTCGTGCCGCTCCTCCCGGAGGTCCGCCCCCGCAGGGCCGCTCACCAGCGGCCGGCGACGCCCCACGACCATCGAGGTCGGCGAAGGAACCGCGAACGGCACGACGAACGCGGCGCTCCGCCGCGCCTCCTCCAACCGATCCCAGTCGTCGTCCCAGCGCCCTCGGCCCCACTCCATGGAGGTGATCCCCGCAGTCACCAACACGCTGCCCACCACGAGGTGGGCGATCGCGTTCCCCGCCGTCGCGGGGCCCACGGCCGACTCGCAGAGCCCGTGGCAGGTGGGCCCCGCGGCGGCCGAGAGGCCCACGAGCCCCGCCACCGACAGGGAGAAGATCCCGCCCTCGAGCATCCCGATCCCGCGCCCCACCGCGCGACTGCCCTTCGTTCCGTCGTCGTGAAGGTGCATGAAGCCCCTGATTCCGAAGGGCGCGTACACCGCCGTCCCGATGTCGGCGAGGATCACGATCCCCTGGGTGCCGCCCTCGCCCCCCCCTCGCGGTGACCCCGATGTGGACGAGGTGGACGAACACGTCGACGACTTTGGAACCCGATCGCGCCCCCGAACAACCCTCCGGCCGAGGGGTGGAAGACGTCCTCCCGAGCCTGGGCGCGCGGGCTCGCGGGGGGGCGCCGAGAAGCACCGCCGCGCACAACCACCCCGCTCCCCGCCACCGTGCCATGCCTCAGGGCACCTGCGGCGCCCCGAGCCAGGCGTCGAGATCGACCCGCATCACGCCGCAGATCCCCCCCGCGATGAGCGACCGTCCGCCCTCGGCGAGGGCCATGTCGCGCACCCAGCCGCCGAGCCGCAAGACGCGCCGGTCGCGCTCGCCCGCGGGGTCCACGGCGTAGAGCCGACCGTCGTACGTGGACGCCGCGAGCACCCGTCGGTGGCGGTCGTCCACGACCAGGGAGCGCACCCCGTACCCGACGCGGTGGGTCCGCACGGGCGCGAGGGTCTCCGCGTCGAGCTCGAGGATCTGCCGCGCGTGGAACCGCCCGAGGTAGAGGCGATCCCACGCCGTCGACGGCTGCAGCGCCCAGTTGAAGCCGCCGACGTAGCGACGGTCCACGACGCGGCTCGCGTCCGGGTCGATGCGCACGAGGTGCGGCGACGTCCACAGCGAGACCGCGAGGTAGGTGCCGTCGGGGGCGACGAGCAGCTCCTCCATCTCCCCCGCCCCCTCGATGGTGCGTCGCTCGAGGACTCGGTCGCGGGCCGGATCCGTCTCCATGAGGTCGCCCCACCACTCGCACCCCGCGACCCCCGCGCCGCGACCCGCGTCCCACGCCCACGACGAGACGAAGCAGGCCCCCGCGCGCTCCCACGTGCGGAGGACGTCGCCGGTCGCCGGATCGAGGTGCAGCAACGCCGTCACCGCCTCCTCCCGGGGGATCTCCACGAACGCATGCACGGGGCCGTCCGGGCGCGTGCCGAGCTCCTCGGGGAAGCCGATCCGCAGCCCCTCCTCGGCCGCCTGGCCGTCGTACGCGTCCAGGGGCAGATCGCGCACGTCGAGGAAGGTGCTCGCGCGCGTGTGCAGGCCGATCCGGGCCACCACGCCCTTCTCTCGGAAGGCGACGAAGGCGGCGTCCTCGGGCGGCCCGGAGACCGTCTCCACGGCGAACGCGCCGGAGCTCTCCAGGAGCGACTCCACGGCCTCGTGAGCGAGCACGTCGTCGCAGCCGAGGAAGCCCGTGAGGGCGACGTGGACCAGCGCCGCCCCGCCCGCGACGGCGAGGACCACGCCGCGGCGGGCCGTCTCCAAGGGCTCGAGCGCCACCCGCGGCACCGGCGCTCCGCCCAGGCGCCCGACGACGAAGCCCGCCGCGAACGCCCCGACGAGGACCAGCGCGCCCGTCACTCCGGGGGAGCCCGCCGCCCCCAGGCGATCGAGCGCGACCGCGAGGCCGAGGGGGGTCGGGGCGTCGCCGGGCCCCGACGCGAGCATCGTCGCCCCGTTCGCCACCATCGCCGTCCCCACCACCAGCGCGATCGCCGCGCCGGCCGCGGAGTGGACCGCGCCCCGAGCCCCCCGCGTCGCCCCCGCGACCGTCGCCACCACCGCGAGGAGGAAGACCCCCGGCGCCAGCCCCGCCCCCACCCCCGCGACCCCGACCAGGGCCCCCAGCGCGGGCAGGCCGAGCAGCCAACGGAGGGCGATCCGAGCCCGGGGCCGAGGGGCCGTCGCGCGCCACCCCAGGGCCACGACGACGGCGACCGCCGCGGCCTGGACCTGAAGCAGCGTCGGATCGTGTTCGAGGCCCCCGAGGCGATCCACCTGGATCGCGGGGGTCAGGAGCGATTGCACCACGAGGTGTTCGATGCGCGCGGCGAGGCCGTGGAACCAGCCCCCGTAGACGTCCGCGAGGACGATCGCCGTCGGCACCGCCGCCGCCGCCGTGGCCCATCGCTCGTGAACGGTAGACTGAGCGACGGATGGTGGTTCGGACGATGTCTGCATGAGGCGATCTCGATGATCCTAGCGGGAGGCCTCGCCCGAGGCGCCGCGGTGGCCGTCGTCGTGCTCGCGCTCGTCCTCTCGCTGGGCGAGGCCGCGACCCGCCTGGCCGAGGCCCACCCGGCGCTCCCCTCCCCCGCCGAGCGCGCGTTCCCCTTCGGCATGTTCCGGGCCGACCCCGACGCCGGCGTCGCGCTGGCGAAGCACGCGTGGATCCCGTCGGAGCGCTTCGCCACCAACACCTTCGGTCACCGCGACCGCCCCCGCGAGGCCGGAGAGCCGGCCCCGTGGATGACCCGCGTCGCCGTGATCGGGGGGACCACCGGCGCAGGTCGGGGGGTCGCCGACGCGCACACCTTCGCCCGGCTGCTCGAGGACGCCTTCCCCGCCGCGGCGGCCCCCCCGGACGACGGGTCCACCCCCCGCGGCGTGGAGGTCTGGAACCTCGCGGTGCCGGGGTACGGGGCCGAGCAGGCGCTGCTCCGCCTCGAGGCCGACTGGGAGACCGTCCAGCCCGACGTCGTGGTCTGGGCCTTCGACCTCGCGGACACCCCGATGCGCACCCTGCTGGGGCCCGGCGCGCGACGGGTCGTGGACGGCGAGCTCGTCTCCGGGCCGTGGACCCCGTTCGCGTCGGCCCCGTACGAGGACGAACGCGCGACGTTCCTGCGGGCAGGCCTCGAGATCGGCCCCCTGCGCATCGACTCGGCGCTCCAGCGCACCCTGGCGCGCGACCTCGCGGGCTCGCTCCTGCAGGTCCCCCCGGGGATGGATCCGTTCGACGCGGCGGTCGTCGGCGGCTGGGCGTGGCTGTGGATGGAGCCTCCGCCCGACCCGGTGGAGCTGGCCTGGGAGCTCGTGGGGGACGTCCTCGAGCGGCTGGCCCGGGCGTGCGCGGACCGCGGGGCGCGCCTGGTGATCCTGGGCGTCCCGGGGCGCATCGACGTCGACCCCCAGGCGTTCGCCGCGGCCCGAGACGGCGGGGTGACGCCGCTCGACGACGGCAGCCCCGCCCGCCCCCTGGTGCCGGGGCTCCCCGCGACCCGGCTCCGCGCCCTGGCGAAGGCACGCGACGTCCCCTGGATCGACCCCCTCGACGCCCTCCGGGGCGCGGGCGAGCCGGTCCACCACCTCGACTTCCCGGCGTGGAACGCGGCGGGCCACCGGGTCGGCGCCGAGGTGCTCGCCGCGGGGTTGGCGACCCTCGGAGAGCTCCCGCCCCACGACCCCGCCCGCCTCCGCGATGCGCTCCTCGAGGCCGTGCCCCGGGGCGACGCCGAGACCCGGTTCGACGGGGGCTTCCGGGCGGCGCGCGGGGCGCGAACGACGACCGTCCGGTGGGAGCGCGCGACGTCTTGGGCGTGGTAGTTTTTGGGGGTGTCCACCGAAGCGCAGGAAGAGGCCCAAACCACCACCCAGCAGGTGATGGAGGCGCTCACCGACCTCGACATCGCGGGCGGCCCGGACGGCGGCGAGAAGGTCGACCTCGAAGCCGAGCTGATGCGGCCGGAGGTGGATCTCGGGACCACCGACCGCACCAAGATGGCCAACGACTGCATGCTGGCCCTGGCCCGGGCCTCTCGCTCGTACCTGATCTACGACCCCCGCAACAACGTCATCCGCAAGTTCCTGCTCCGCGTCCAGCAGTCGTTCGAGGCGTTCAGCAAGCACTACGGCGACATGGAGCTGCAGGTCCGCCCGTTCGAGCTGGTGCTCGACGGCGAGGTCATCTACCTCGAGCGTGACTGGGAGCGGTCGCTCGCGTTCAAGCTGTTCCGGGACGGTGTCCGCCGCGTGATCGTCCAGGCGGGCGTCACCTGGGAAGAGCTGACTCGCCTGCTCCAGATCCTCTCGATCCGCTTCGTCGGCGTGCGCCTCCAGGAGGACGACGTCCTCACCCTGCTGTGGAAGGCGTCGTTCGGCAACATCCAGATCGAGGCCGTGGAGGGCTTCGTCCCGGTGGACGATGAGGACGAGGTCCAGGCGGAGGCCTCCGGGGCCGCGCTCGCCGGCCTGGGGGTGATGACCTCCGGGGGCTCGGAGGGGACCGGCGCGCTCAAGGCCCCGTCCGACTTCGATCTGCCGCCGCCCGAGCTGCCGGAGGGCGTCGAGACCTTCCGCCGTCTCGTGGACGAAGAGATCAAGGCGGCTCTGCGGGACGAGTACCTGTCCACCAACGTGGCCGACGAGGTGCTGGAGCTGTGCGGCGAGCTGATCGAGGCGGCGGCCGACCCCGTCGACATGATGTCGTTCCACGACTTGGGTCACTTCCTGCGGGAGACACGCGAGTTCCTGCTCTCCGAGGACGACCTCGAGCAGCTGATCGCGCTCAACGGGCTCCTCCACTCCTACGCCGCGCGGGCGACCCTGGAGGAGCAGGAGGCCGAGGCCCTCAGGCGACTCATGGAGGGGTTCACGGACGAGCGCGCGATGCACAAGCTGCTCGGCTCCATCGACCGCAACGCGAACACGCCGCCCAAGGTCATCTACGACCTCCTCGCCATGCACCCCACCGACCCGCTGCCGGGCCTGCTCGACGTCCTCGAGATCGAGCGGACCGGCCAGCCCCGTCGGATGGCGAGAATCCTCGTGGAGAGCTACCTGCCCGAGCGCGTGGAGACGGTCGTCGAGCGGTACAAGAAGACGACCGACGACATCGCCGCCGACCTCCTGCGGATCCTCGCCTACAAGGCCCCGGAGACGGTGAAGGAGCTGTTCAACGAGCTCGTCCACGACGGCAGTCGGGCGGAGAAGCTCGAGTTCCTCAGCCAGGCCGACGGCGCCGAGCTCGGCACCGGGCTGCGCCTCTTCCTCACGATGCTGCTCGACGACGACGAGATCATGGTCCGCATGAAGACGATCGAGGTGATCGCCAACGCGGGCGAAGGCGGCGCCTACCCGAAGTTCACGCGCCTCGCCGAGGCCCTCGCGAAGGCCGGCGGCGAGGAGCGCGAGCTCGAGGCCATCGGCAAGGCCATGATCAAGGTCAACCCCAAGCGAGGCCGCGACGACCTCGCCATGTGGGCGCTGCCCCAGGGGTTCCTGAACAAGATGCGGGGCCACACCCAGGGCCTCCGCCGGGTCGCCGTCGCCGGGCTCGTGGAGCTCGACGGCGAAGAGGTCGACAGCGTCCTGCGCAAGGTCGCCACCAGCCGCGACGACGACGTGGCCCGCCTCGCCCGCGACACCCTGCGCAAGCGCGGGACCCTCGCGCACCCGCTGGTCCAGCCCTCCGAGAGCCCGTCATGATGGATGAGGAAGAACTCGATCTATCGACCCAGGCGATCCCCACGATCGCGGCCGCCCAGAAGCAGCTGGGCGAGGCCATGGACGCCGCCAAGGCGGGCGAGTCGAAGGAGCTCGCGCAGATGGTGCGCGACAAGGGCGACCGCTTCGTGCGCGTCCTCTCCGGAACGATCTCCCTGAGCCGGATCCACGACCTCCGCAACCGCGCGTTCGACCAGCCCGTCTCCGATCTCTGCAGCGCGATCGAGACCATGCACGACCTGCTCGGGCCGGTGACCCTGATCATGGTCGAGGATCAGGTGTACGTGAACGACATCCGGATCCGCTTCGGCGTCGGGAGCGACGCGGGCGTGAACCTCGGTCGCATCTGGGCCCAGCACAACGTGGGCGGGCTGATGTTCCACGAGCCGATCAGCGAAGAGCAGATCCGCCTCCTCGTGAAGCTCGTCTCCTCGGATCCCGCCGAGGACGGAGCGCGCACGATCCTCCAGTCGAAGTTCAACCAGGCCGGGCTGAGCATGCTCCAGCTCCAGCCCATGTACCGGTTCCGAGAGCAGTGGGAGCGAGGCACCAAGATCGGGGCCGACGCGAAGAAGGCCTATTCGATGTCCTCCGGCGCCGTCGGCTCCGTGTGGGACGACCTCGCGGCCGGGCGATCGCTCAACCCGCTGCCGGTCCGCAAGGCCATGAGCGAGCTCGCCGACATGGACCGCGGCGAGACGGCCAAGGGGATCGCCGAGAACGCCAAGGACATCAAGCGCCCGGCGATGGTGCGCCACTCGGTGCAGGTCGCCACGTTGGCGCTGCTCATCGGCCGCGAGATCGGCCTGTCCGAAGCGGCGCTGTCGGACCTCGGGGTCACGGCCTCCTTCCACGACGCCGGCTACGGCGTGGACGAGCACGGGTTCCCGCCCCCCTTCGAGCGTCACGGCACCGCCGGTGTGCGCCTCATGCTGGAGCAGCGCGGCTTCCACGAGGCCCGCATCCGCCGCATGCTCGCGTGCCTCCAGCACCACCAGCCGTTCGCCCACGTGCCGAAGCCGAGCCTCTTCGCGCGCATCATCCGCATCGCGGACGACTACGACACGATGACCCGCTATCGGTCGACGGGCCCGTTCGAGACCCCGCCGTACGCCCTCGCCCGCATGTACGCGGCGGCGGGCACGCTGTACGACCCCGACCTGCTCCAGGTCTTCATCAACGCCGTGGGCCAGTTCCCGCCGGGCTCGATCCTCGAGATGGCGGGCGGGTCGTGGGTGACCGTGATCAGCGGATGCCGAAGCCCGGAGACCTGGGCGCAGCCGCTCTGCCTCATGATCCGCACCCGCGAGGGCAACACCCCGGCCTTCGAGCTCGAGCTCGACCTCGCCAAGGGCGGAGACATCGCCGCAGTGCTCTCCGCCTCCGACCTCTACGGCTTCGACCACTGATGCCCCCCCGGGGCGCTTGCCGGCCGCACTGATCGCCCGGAGATCCCGTTGACCCACCCCTCCGACCAGTCGGTGTTCGTCCGCGCTTGCCGTGGCCTCCCGGTCCCCTACGTCCCGGTCTGGCTCATGCGCCAGGCGGGCCGGTACATGCAGGAGTACCGCGACCTCCGGGCCCGCGTCTCCTTCATCGAGCTGTGCAAGGATCCGGCCCTCGTCGCCGAGACCACGGTCTTCGCCCAGGAGCGCATCGGCGCGGACGCGGCGATCGTGTTCTCGGACCTGCTGCTGATCCTGATGCCCATGGGCCTGGGGCTCGACTACATCAAGGGCAAGGGCCCGCAGCTCACGGGCGCGATCCGCACCGCCGAGGACGTGGACCGCGTGCGCGTCGCGGAGCCCGAGTCCCTCTCCTACGTGTACGAGGGCGTGGCCGCGACCCGCGCCGGGCTGAAGCCGGACGTGCCGCTCATCGGGTTCTGCGGCGCCCCGTTCACCCTCGCGTCGTACGCCTGCGAGGGCGCCGGGGCGAAGCAGTACATCCACACGAAGAGCCTCATGTACCGCGATCCCGGGGCGTGGCACGCCTTCATGGGCAAGCTCGTGGACTCCCTCACCGGGTACCTCGTGGCGCAGATCGACGCGGGCTGCCAGGTCGTGCAGGTGTTCGACTCGTGGGTGGGCGCCCTCGGACCGGAGGACTACGCCGAGTTCGCGCAGCCCCACTCGGCGCGGCTCATCGCGGGCGTGAAGGCGGCCCGTCCGGACGTGCCCCTGATCCACTTCGGGACGGGGTCCGGCCAGCTCCTGGAGCAGATGCGGGACGCGGGCGGAGACGTCGTCGGCGTCGACTTCCAGACGCGGCTCGACGACGCGCGCGCCCGCCTCGGCGACGACCAGCCGGTGCAGGGCAACCTCGACCCCCTCGTGCTGTACGCGCCGCCCGCGTACGTGGAGGCCCGGGCCCAGCGCGTGCTCGACCAGAACGCCGGCCGCCCGGGCTTCGTCTTCAACCTCGGGCACGGGATCCTCCCCCAGACCCCGGTCGACCACGTGGTCCGGCTCATCGACTACGTGCACCGCGCCACTTCATGAGGATCGTGCTCGTGGGGTTCGGGGGGCCCGAGTCCCCGGACCGGGTGCGTCCCTTCATCCGCAGCGTGCTCGCCGGTCGCCCGGCGCCTCCGGGTCGCGTCGAGGCCGTCGCCGCCCACTACGACGCGGTGGGGGGGCGATCGCCCTACAACGACGCCGCAGCCGCCCTCGCCGCCCGCCTGGGCGAAGCGCTGGGGGCGGACGTGCAGGTCGCCTTCCGCCACGCCGAGCCGCGCATCGCCGACGCGCTCGAGGACGGGGACACGGCCGTGTCCCTCACGCCCTTCGGGGGGGGCCCGGGGGGCGACGCGAACCGCCGCGCGGTGGAGGCGCTCGGGATCGACGCCCGCTGGATCGACGGGTGGCACGACGAGCCCGGCCTGGTCCACGCGTGGGCGGAGCGCTTGGGGGGCTCCGGGCGCGTGGTCATGACCGCTCACTCGGTGCCGGTGGCGGCCGCCGAGCCGTACGCGGGCCGGGTGCGCGACCTGGCCTCCCGGGTCGCGGCGGCGGCGGGGCTCGCGGACTGGGAGCTCGCTTGGCAGAGCCGGTCGGGGCGACCCTCGGATCCCTGGCTCGAGCCGGACGTCTGCACCCGGGTGTCCGGCGACGTGACCGTCGCGCCGATCGGCTTCGTGCTGCCGAACGTCGAGATCGCCTACGACCTCGGGGTCGAAGCCCGCGCGGCCGCGGACGCCGGGTTCACGCTCGTACCGCCGCCGGGCGCCCACCCGGCCCTCGTCGCCGCCCTCGCCGCGCGCATCCGGGCGGCCGCGTGAGCCGCGTCGCCGTCCTCGGGGGCGGGATCTCGGGCTTGGTGGCGGCCCGCTCCCTGCTCGCGCGGGGCGCCCGCCCGACGATCTTCGAGGCCGGGCCCCGGCTCGGGGGCGTCCTCCAGAGCGTCCGCGAGGACGGCCTGCTGCTGGAGGAGGGGCCGGACTCGCTGGTCGCCACGAAGCCCTCCGCCATCGCCCTGTGCGAGGACCTCGGGGTGCCCCTGATCGGCACCTCCGAGGCCCACGCGCGCTCGATGGTGGTGCGGGCCGGGCGGCTCGAGCGGGTCCCCGAGGGGTTCGTGCTGCTGGCCCCCACGCGCTGGGGGCCCCTGCTGCGTTCGCCGATCTTCTCGTGGCCCGGGAAGGCGCGCATGGCCCTCGACCTCTTGCTGCCCCGGGGCGGCGCGGAGGACGAGACGCTCGCCGACTTCGTGCGACGTCGCCTCGGCGCCGAGGCGCTGGCGCGGCTGGCCCAGCCGATGCTGGGGGGGGTGGTCGCGGGCGATCCCGAGGCCCTCTCGGCGCGCTCCGTCATGCCGATGCTCGTGGACATGGAGGCCCGCGACCGATCGATCGTGATCGGGATGCAGCGCCGTCGTCGGGCCCAGCGCGCCGCGATGGCGGGGGACCGGGAGGCGTCGGGCGCCCGCTACGGTCTCTTCCGCACGCCGAAAGAGGGCATGGCGGCCCTGATCGAGGCCCTGGAGGCGGCCCTGGACGGCGCCGACCTCCGGCTCGAGGCGCCCGTCCGCAGCCTGACCCGGGACGGCGGATGGCGGGTGAACGACGAGGCGTTCGACGCGGTGGTCGCGGCCCTGCCTATCCGTAGCGCGGAGGCCGTCCTGAGGGGCCTCGACGGGGGCCTGGACGACGCGCTGTCCGGCATCCCGAGCACCTCCACCGCCACCCTGAACCTGGTCTACCGCGCGGCCGACGTCCGCCACCCGCTCGCCGCCTTCGGCTTCGTGGTGCCCGCCGCCGAGGGGCTCTCCCTGATGGCCTGCACCTTCACCACCCGCAAGTACGCCGGGCGCGCCGGGGAAGACACCGTGGTGCTCCGCGCCTTCGTGGGCGGGGCCCTCGGCGAGGCCGCCTACGCCCGGGACGACGACGCCCTGATCGCCGCCGCGCGCGCCGATCTTCAGCGCCTTCTCGGGCTCGACGCGACCCCGGTCCGCGCCCACCTCGTCCGGTGGGCGGACCGATTCCCGCAGCTGAACGTCGGCCACCGCGGCCGCGTGGGAGCGATCCACGCGGCGGAGCAGCGGCTGCCGGGCCTCGGCGTGGCGGGGAACTTCCTGACGGGAGCCGGCATCTCCGACTGCGTCGAGGCGGCGCGGGCCGCGGCGGCTCAGTCGCTGCAGTCTTCCTGCTCGGAGTAGTCGACCGTCACCACGGCGCCCTCCGGGAGGGGGGTCGGGAAGACGACGGCGTTCCGCTCGGCGTCCCAGGTCCAGACGACCACCGGGCCGCCGTTCACGCGGACCTCGATGCTGTCGACGATGGCGGGCTCGGAGAGCAGGAAGGCGCGGCGCTCGAAGGCTTCGGCCAAGGCGTACTGGGCGAGGTTCGCGCTCCGAGCGGGGTCGCAGATCGACGTGCTGACCCCGCCGGTGGCCACCGCGGCGGCCACGTAGTCGCTCCCCGATCCGGCGGAGACGTCCCCCGAGCAGCCGCTCAGACCGCCGGTCATCTCGGAGATGACGACGGTGTCCGGGTCGCTGCGCAGGCTGTAGAAGAAGTTCACGTAGTCGGCGACCGTGCCCAGCTGGTTCGAGGTCTCCTGGCGCGTGGAGACGAACACGAGGTGCAGGCCCGCGTCGTCCGCGCGATCGAACTCGGACGACGCCCCGGTCGCGTAGAGCTGGTAGGCGGTGTCGAACCCCCGGTTGGAGAAGGTGGCGCCCGCCGCCGCCGCGACCCCGGCCGTCAGCTCCCCGCCGAGGTCCAGCGACGTGTGGGTCGCCACCGGGCCCAGCAGGCTCACGCCCGCGCCGAGGTCCGTCGTGATCATCGCGAGCCGGAGGTCCAACCCCGTGTCGAGGATCGCGTCGACGAACGGCCCGAAGTCGAGCCCGGTCCAGCCGTCCGTCGTGTCGAGCACGAATACGAGGTCCAGCGCCGGAGACGCCACGGTCCACGTGTCGGTGTGCGCGTCGCCGTAGTGCCCGAGCCCGGTCGCCGTGACGGTCGCCGCGGGGCGCTGGGGGTCCGAGGACTCGAGCGTGAGGATCCCGGTGTCCGGCGCGACGTCCGTGGGCAGATACCGGATCGTCACCGCCGCCTGGTCCCCCGGCGGCAGGACGGTCCCCGGGGGAATGTCCCCCTCCACGGTCATCTCGCCGTTCCCGGCCAGGTCCTCGAACCTCCACTGGTTCAGCACCAGCGGAGCCCGGCCGACGTTCCGGATCCCCACCTCCACGTCGGCCTCGCAGCCCAGGGCGAGGTCGCCGAACTCCCAGCTCTCCGGATCGAGGCGGACCTCCGGGCCCAACCCCGATCCCACGACGCCGATCTCGATGCGCGGGTCCACGAAGTCGTCGCTCACGACCGTCAGGACTCCCTGCACGTCCCCGTCCCGCGCGGGGCGGAACGCGAGGACCACGTCGACCGCCTCGCCGGGCGCGAGGGAGCGGGGCAGTCCGTCGACGCCGTCGAGCTCCATGTCCTGCTCCGGGAACACGGTGACGGCGAGCAGGGTGTGCGCGTCCGGGCCCTCGTTCGTGATCACGATCCCGCGCAGCTCGGAGTCCCCGACCGAGACCTCCCCGAAGTCCAGGTCCCGCACGAACTCGCCGGTGACGACGATCGAGGGCGTGGGCTCCGGGGGCGTCGCCTCGTCTTCGAGGACGGCGCAGGACGAGAGGATGAGGCAGCTCAGGAGGAGGGCCGGGCAACGCATGGCGATCATCGTCGCAGGTTCCTCGACGGTGCGGCCCCCG
>Ga0209992_10001123_pt1 | contig 30158 bp, 38 predicted proteins | sample 2SBtaG_2_FD_182564 | JGI IMG/M metagenome (GOLD analysis project Ga0209992, IMG submission 182564) | Deep subsurface microbial communities from Kolumbo volcano to uncover new lineages of life (NeLLi) - 2SBTROV12_ACTIVE470 metaG (SPAdes)... | ecosystem: Environmental > Aquatic > Marine >... | reverse complement strand
GATGTGATGAAACAAATGAATGCTATATCCCATACCATGTTACAGTTTCAGCAGGAGAAGAAATTACTTGGTCAAATGATGATACAGCAGCTCATACAGTAACAAGTGGATTACCTGGAGCTCCTGATGGACTTTTTGATAGTAGTTTGTTTATGGCAGGTGATACCTTTTCAGTTACATTGGATGAATTAGGTGAATACCCATACTTTTGCATGGTTCATCCTTGGATGACCGGCATAGTTACAGTTAACTAGAAACGAAAAACTTTGGCTATACAATATCTTGCATTAACAACAATGATTGTTCTGTATTCGTTGATGTTTATCGGCGGATACATCTCTGCTGCAGGACTGGGTTTAACTTGCCCTGAATGGCCTTTATGTCCTAATGGAATAATGCCTTCTGAAGAATATCTAATTGAATGGATTCATAGAACAACTGCTGCAACCACCGGAGTCTTGATAATTTCAACTATGGTTGCAAGTCTGATTAACAAGAATGCAGATTTGAAAATTAAAATCACAAGCTCTCTTGCAACTGCATTAGTAATTACACAAATTACCCTTGGTGCCTTAGTGATTGACACAAAACTCCATGCGGTATTAGTTGCAATTCATTTGGGAATTGGAGTTTGGTTATTTGCAATGATGTTGCTAACTACTCTATTTGCATTTAGAATTTCAAAATCTTCTAACTCTATTACTGCTTAGATTTTTTTAACATCTTTGGTAGATAGATGTACAACATCACTCCTAGAAATACAAAAGCACCTGTAGTAATCGCACCAATGAACAAAAATCCAAATGGACTTTGTGTTCCCATATTGAAAGTATAAGTTAGAATTCCATCAGATCCTTCCATATCATACAAATCCACTCTTACAATATGGTTTCCTATATTTCTCCAAACATAATCAAAATCCCAATGTGATCCTTCTACTAATGTTGGAGGAATTGCATCTACTTGTTGACCATTGTAATGCACTCTGATTCCCATAGTAAAATTATCCACTTCTTCATAGTCGAATCCTTTTGTGACCTTGATTAAAAATTGAGATGGTTCATCAATTTGTGGAAATTCTGGTGCTGTGGCTACTTGAACTCTATACTCTCCTAATGTCTGTTCTGCAGAATTAAACATTGAATGGGCATAAACAAAATCAAATCCAGAATATGATGAAAAAATCAAGATCAAGATCAAGAAAACTGATCGCTTTTTAGCCATTTAGAATACCATACAAACTCGATAAATATATTGTAAATCAATTCTTTCAGGAAAATCTTCAAAACCTTTAAATCCTTATTGGCAAGAAACTCAATCGTTGACCCTCGTAACAAAATCAATCGATATTAAAACACCTGTAGAGAATGTCTTCACATACTTTGCAAGACCAGAACATGTTTCTGATCAAATCAAAAATGATGCTGTAGGCATGACCGTCGTTCCTATGGATATCAAAGAAGGAATGGGTGTTGGTACAACCTTTAGAATTATCGGTGACTTTAGCGGAAAACGTTTAGAGTGGGATTGTGAAACAACTGAATTCATCAGAAATGAGAAAATCACTGCCAAACAAATTGAAGGTCCTTTCAAGAGCTGGCAAATTACCAATGAATTCAAAGCATTAGGTAATAATCTTACAAGAGTAACCATGTCAGTAGATTATGATATGCCATTTGGTCCTCTAGGAGCAATTTTGGATAAAGCAAAATTTGCAAAATCTGCTGAAAAAGGAATGGAAACTGCTCTATACAACGTTAGAGGATTACTAGAAGGAAATGGTTCAATCCCAGTATACATTACACTAGATGCATACCAAAAACTTCTAGCCGAAAAGAAAAAGATGAACGATGTTCCAGTTTCAACTGCACTTACAGCAATCATTGAAAAGTACAATGAAATTGAAGCTAAAGCACAAAACTAAATTTTCATTTATTTTAAGATCTCAAGATTAATAACAACTCTAGGCATATCTATTTTGGTGGGTCTATGGCGCAGCCAGGTAGCGCACCGGACTCTTAATCCGGTTGTCAAGGGTCCGAATCCCTTTAGACCCGCTTTTAATTTCTAAATTAAATTAATTTCTAAAATAAAATTAATCTTATATTTTAATTTCAGTAAATTTTTTTGCCAAGGAAAGTAATTCATCTACTCCTAATGGTTTTGAAATAACTTTGATCAATCCTTGTTTGATAGCTTCTTGACTTTTTGGTTCAAATTCTGAAAAGCCTGTAACGATTACTACATTTGCATTACTGTCAATCTCTTTGATTTGTTTGAATGCTTGATACCCATCTAGTATGGGCATATCTCCATCCATAATTACAAGAGAAGGTTTAATCTCTTTGAATTTTTTAACTCCTTCTTCACCATCTAATGCAGTTTCTACATCAAAATCATGTAATTCTAGAATCTCTTTGTAAATTCCAACTAAATCTACATCATCTTCTACCACTAATACTGTCCTGCCCATACCTAAGGTAGTAAAATCATACAATCCTATTAAACACTACGTCAGTTCCCATTATTACATATGTCAAATTAACTATCATTTGGTCAATGGTTTTTGAGATAAAATGCAACTGGATTTAACTGAATATGTATATTCTATTAATTTTAGAAATTATATGATGTTAAGAGGTTTGAAATTTGAGTACTGACCAGAATATATCCCCAATGTCTCATAAATCAAATAGGAATGATATAATTCTCTTAGTATGTATTGCTGCGGTCATATCCATACTTTATCAATTTAGTCTAGTTCTTGATAGTTCCACATTTAGTTTAATTTCAACACCTGCATTTACAATAATTCCAGCTTTATTGGTTAGTTATACAGCATTTTTAACAATAAAATTATTCAAACGAAATCATCCTCAAGCAAAAGCATTTTTATTTTTTACAATAGGTGTATCATTTTTATTTATTGCAGAACAAATTTGGCAAGCATATGAGTATTTTTGGGATGGTAGTCCATTCCCATCAGAAGCTGACATTTTTTATTTGGTTTCATATCCATTTATGGTCGCATTTCTATTCTATACTTTAAAACCTATTCTCAAATTAGTTAGCAGAAATGTTTGGCTATTTGCAATCGGTCTATCATTTTCTTTTCTAATTCCTTCAATATCTGCCGCATATGGTGATCTGAGTGAAGAAGTACTTGCAAATCTAATAGCTCTTGCATATCCAATACTGTCTTCATTCCAATTGGTTCCCGCAATAGTTGGAATCATGTATCTATCCAAAAAAAGTGAAAACATGGTATGGATGTTTTTCCTATTTGGATTTATAATTTACAGTATGGGGGATACTTTTTACCTATTTGCAGAACTTGATGGATCTTACTATGATGGACATCCATCTGACTTGATGTTTGTTTACAGTTATCTTTTGTTTCTTTTTGCAATCCATTTTCGTTCAAAACTTGGAATTGAATTAAATGATAATGTACTTCATTTTTCTAAAAAAGTTCAATTTGAAACCATTAGTAAATTTGGAATTCCACTTACGGTAGCTATTGTATGTATAATTATTCTAACTTCCTTATTCAACGCTGTAATAATTCAGCCCGAAGAACAACTCTCAACTCAAAATCTTATGCTTGGAGTTGTTGCAATGTTGATAGTATTTGGTGTAATTGTAATTACTATCAACAAAAACCTTTCACGCCTGGTAAAAATGAGAACAACAGAATTAGTGGAACAAAGAGACAATCTTGAAAATCTTGTTGAAGAAAAGACTGGTGAAATATTAAAATCCGAAAGACTATCCGCTATCGGTGAGCTTTCTGGACGCCTTGCACATGATTTAAGAAATCCACTGTCTGTAATGAAAATGTCTGTAGATCTGCTTAAACAATCTTCACCAGATTCTAAAATTTCTGATGCCACTATTACTAAGCGAATTGATTTGATAGACAAAAGCATTGATAGAATATCTCATCAAGTTGATGACGTTTTAGGTTATGTTAGACATTCACCACTCAACTTGGTCAATGTTTCAATACATGATACTATTCAAAATTCTTTGGATAAAGTAAATGTTCCAAATGATGTAGAAATAACACTTTCAAAATCTGCTTTAACAATTGATTGTGATGTGATCAAACTTGATGCAGTGTTTATCAATTTGATTGTAAATTCTATTCAAGAAATGCATGAAGGAGGGAAAATTGAGATTAAAATTTCTGAAAAAGAAAATATGGCCAATATACAATTCATTGATTCTGGTGAAGGAATACCTGAAGAAAATTTGTCTAAAGTTTTTGAACCCTTGTTTACAACTAAACAAAAAGGAACTGGTTTAGGTCTGGCTAGCTGTAAAAATATTGTAGAACAACATCAAGGAGAAATTTCTGTATCTAACAACCCAACAACTTTTACTATTAATTTGCCAAGAATATTATCTATACAACAGAAAAAATTAAAGTAAAAAATTATAATTTTTTTAATAGAGTAAATCTAGGTTTATCAAGCTCAATATCTTCATGCATGTCAACATTACTGACAAATTTTACTTTATAATCTAGCCACCATTTTTGCATATTGCGTGATTTTTGATTCTCATCAATTTGTTTTTCTGCTTCATCAAATTTTTCACAATTCATTATCCATCTTTTAGAAACCCTAAACATTTCTCCAATACCTTTTTTCAAAGTTTCATCATCTAAATAATTCATCAATCCATGAGTAAAAACAAAATCTATGGAAGAATCCTCAAACGGCAACTCTGTAATTGTGTCTTTTTTAAAATTTCCAATAGATAATTTTTCTTTTGCAATGTTTAATGCCTTATCATTAAGATCAATACCATTAATTTGAAATGTGTCTGGAAATAGTCTTAAATCAATTCCGGTACCGCAACCAACCTCTAAAACACTTGTACATCGTAAAGAAGTAGCTAAATCTCTTACAAATATTGCAAACTCTTCGTTGTATCTTGCTTCATTCTCATCTGAATATTTATTCCAAAATTCTTCATTGTAATTCATAGATATTTTCAAACTATCCTGTATTTGATACTAATTGTTTAGTGTTGACATTTACAGGGAATTAGTTTAGTATCAAATGTACAATCATGTGGGCCATCAGACTTCCCTTGTGTAGGAATTTCTTTCATACAATCATCATGGCGTCCTTTTCTACAAAACCAACAAATTTCCTGTGTGTCACCAGTAGAACATGAATCCATAATTTCTAATCCTTTCAGTGGGTAAAAAACATCATGGAATCTTAAATAAATGTCAGCCAAGGCAAGAATCTTTCATCTTTACCCATAACTACATCAGTAAATGATTTTTGTAATGCTTTAGTAATGTTGCCCATTTTGCCATTTCCAATTTTTACTTTATCTATCTGAGTCACTGATTTTACTTCAGCAGCTGTTCCTGTCATGAAAATCTCATCAGCAGCATAAAGATCGTCTCGTTCTAGATCACGTTCAATAACAAATCCTCCGTTTTCTTCTATAATTTGGATAATACTATCTCTAGTAATTCCTTCTAATCCTCCAGCTGAAAGTGGAGGTGTTTGAATAATGTCATCTTTAATGATGAAAATATTTTCAGCACTTCCTTCTGCAACTTTGCCATGAGAATTTAACATTATTGCTTCATCATATCCATTTTCCAATGCTTCCATTCTTGCAAGTGCTGCATTTGCATAATTTGATGCAGCTTTTGCTTGCATTGGTTGAGATCTTGAATCAATTTTAGTCCAACTTGAAACTTTACATTTTGCTCCAGAAAATTTACCTGCTTTTGATTCACCCATTTTCCATTCCCAACATGAAATTGAAACATCTACTTTGTTAGTAGTAGGAGTTAATCCCATAGTTCCATATCCGTAATATGCTAATGGTCTGATGTATGATTCTTTGAGTCCACCAGCTTGAACAGTTTTTACAATTGCATCTGAAATTACTTTTTTAGAGAATTGCATTTTCATTGAATACAATTTTGCAGATTTGAAAAATCTATCAACATGCTCTGGTAATCTGAAAATAGCTGATCCATTTGGAGTATCATAACATCTGATCCCCTCAAAAATTGATGTCGAATAATGTAATGCATGAGTTAATACGTGAACTTTGGCGTCTTTGAATGGTACTAATTTTCCATTCATCCAAATTTTACCTATCTCTTTCATAGGAGTGGAAAAAAACACTGCTAATTTAAAGAATTATTTTTGAACTGATTTTGCCTATCTGAAACTACATATCTGATTAATCGTAAACTTTAGTATGGAATGGACATTGGGCTTTGCAGGAATAATCTGTCTTGTGGTAGGCTTGGTTGGTCAGGCATTTGAAATGAGAAAAATCCGTTTAACCACATACAAGGATGAAGATTTAGGCTCAGCAAATATTTTCATGAATAAGAAGAATTTCAAGTGGTATGCGTTATTAGGCATTGGAATTATTTTTTGGTTCGCAGCTGAGCGTATGTGAATGGATCTATATAGATCAGCTCTAAATACTAGAAATTTTAACATATAGTATCGCGTGTTTTGGGTAACGCCGGACTAAGTCTAGATAACGGTCCAAGAACAAACCCATGATGGCGTTTACAGGTGAAAGCCCGTAACGCCACTCTTTACATTAAATAAAATTAATTTCTGAAATCTCTTGATGTATTGCTTTGATAGCTTTTGTAATGTTATCTTGAGTATCTTCTACAACAATAATTATTCTTGATGTTTCTTCTTGTGCATCCATATTCAAAATGTTTAATCCTGACTCACCAATCTTTGCACTAGTTCTGGAAGCTACTTGTTGAACTCTCCACATTTCATCACCAATTAATGTAATGACTCCTCGGTTGTATGTAATTGTGGCAAGTGAATCAAATCCTAAAAGATATTTCTCATTTCTTTTAACATAATCTCCATCCAAAAATAATATTCTAGAAAATTCTAATCCATCTTTTGTAAATGGTGATAATATAATGAATTCACTATAATGTTTGTCTTTTTCTAATGATGTTAATAATTTTTGAATACAACTAGTTTCAATTCTAAAAATAGAACAATTTTCTTTTCCTGTAACTATCTTAATTGGATGTCCTTTTAATTCATCTAAATTTCTTTTAATCGTAGTAATTTTTTCTGGATTTTTCATATTGGTAACGGTAATTGGCATGTCTACACCGTTTTCTACAATTTCTTTTATTGCAATAGGATCTAAAATTTTCATTCCAAACATTCCAGCTAATCTTGCTTCATTGTAAGATAACTGAATGACTTCACTTAATCCTGAATCTACAATTTTTGGATCAGCTGAAACTACCGCACTATCTTTCTCAAAGTCAATACTGGTTTCATATTTTTTATGAAATAAAATACCTAGATCAGCTGCAGTTCTATCAGATCCACCTCGCTCATATGTGGTAATCACACCATCTACTGTTTTTCCAATAAATCCACCAACAGTAACTACCTCATTATTCTCTACTAATTCAGCAGTTTTGCCCATCTTTTCTCTAGATTCCGCTGTGAGAAAATTTGTAAATTCAATATTGTTATCAGTAATTATAGGCCAATCATCAAATCCTACTGCCTCAGCCTTGATATTGTTACTTCTTAGAATATGATTCATCACATGTGCCATCAAAATCTCTCCTGAAAATGCCAAAGCTTGAGATCTTGTCTCATTTACAAATTCCTTATTCTTCAAAGCCTCATCTAATGCATTTTGAGCTTTTTCTAGATGAAAATCAATTGTTTTTTTGCAATTTTCCTTATTCTTGTCATCAACCATCTCTAGAATTTTTTGATATGTCGCTTTTACAATATCTAAAGATGGACTGATTCCATTCTCTGCATTTCTTCCCTGCTCTAAAACTACATCGGTTAATGACCGCTTTTTTTCATTATACATTGTCAATGGTGCTGAAAAAACTGTAATAACTTTGGAATCTGTTTTCAAATTTGTAATTCTTTGAATAATTTTAGGTATTGTTTCTCCGTTTGGACCAATTGCACTTCCACCAAATTTGGCAATTACTAGTCTAGTCATAGTACTTTATCAAATCGAATTTGCCTTCTATTAAGCATTTGATTGTTAATTCATCAATTTTTGTATTATTTCTGATGCTATTTTTGCACCATCTGTATTTACTTGGTTTCTTTTTTGTTCTAGTTTTTCTACAATCAATTCTTCTAATCTGTTAATATCTTCAAATTCAAATCCTTGCTCTTTTGCATTGTCTTCTTGTTCAAAATGCCCTTTAATTGGAATAAAAATTGCAGGTGTTCCATAGGCATTAGCCTCATCTATGGTTGATTTTCCAGCCAATGAAATAATCACATCTGCTGCAAAAATTAATTCATGTAAATTATCTACAAAACCTAAATTTTTAACATTTTCAAATTTTTTATTTACCGCAGGACCTGAAACTAAAATGATGTCTATATCTTGATTAATTTTTGAAAGAACCTGTAATGTTTTTTCAATGAGAAATAATCCTGCATCTGTTCCACCTATTGATATTACTATAGTATTTTTTTCAAAGGAAAATTTTTTCCTTAATTCTTGTCTGGTATAATTTGTCTCTCTTACTATAGGTCCTACTCTTTTGATATTATCATAATTGTCTCCTTTTTCAGGAAAAATTACAATATCACATTTTTTAATTATTTCTTGCATTGATTTGTTCATTTTTTTTTCTATGAATGATACTATTCCTTTAGTGAAATGAGTTTCTAAAACATCTGTAACTAGAACTGTAGGAATTTTCATTTCTTGTGCAACAGTTAGTGATGCAAAATCTTCATCACTAATCACAAGATTTGGTTTATTTTTTGAAAGAATTTTTTTTGAGATATTTTTACAATCTTTATAATATTGATAATAATTCCATAACCATTTTGCAGGACTCTTTAATGTCCCATTTTCAATAATAAATGAAGGTGGATTGTATACATCTTGAATATTGTAATCTAGTTTTTTTAGAATTTTAGCAGCTCCACTTCCTGAAACAAAATTTGTTGAGATATTTTCAAAGTTATTCACAATTGCCATATCTCTAGTTACATGACCTAATCCAATTGGACTCGAAAAAAAACTAAAAACATTCATGATTTTATTGATTTTTTATCAAATTTCTAGATTTTCTCTTGTCTCAAAGTTTAAATGGATTTTAACAAGGTAGGTTTCTGGGCCCATAGTCCAGGTCGGTTATGACGTCGCCCTTACACGGCGAAGATCCGGGGTTCAAATCCCCGTGGGCCCATACCCTTTATTAGAATAGGAGTGCTTGTGCCTACGTTGTGGAAATTTCATTAGAAAGAGATTAGATGCTAATTTAGAGATGAATTGTTTAAATGATTAATTTTGACAAGTGGATTCCATTACACAATAAACTACGAATTACAGGATTTGTTTCATCTCCTATTTTATTTACAATAATAATTTTCTATCCTATAGATGGGTTGGCATTTGAGGCCAAACTTGTTTTAGGATTGGCTGCATGGATGGCAATATGGTGGGCCACTGAAGCTATTCCGTTTTATGTTACTGCATCAATACCTTTCTTTGTATTTCCACTGCTTAATGTGGCAGATATTGACAAAGTAATTTCTGCATATGGTGACAAATTAGTATTTTTACTGATGGGTGGATTTCTAGTTGCAAAGACAATTGAAAAAGTAAATCTTCACAAGCGATTTGCATTAAACACTTTGAAAATTGTAGGAACAAAACCAAAAAATATCATTTTAGGATTCATAATTGTTACAGGTTGTATGAGTGCTGGTATTACAAACACTGCAACCACTTTGCTAATTCTTCCAATTGCAATAGCAGTAATATCCCAGGTAGATGTTGCACAGAACAAAAGATTTGCAACATGTTTGATTCTATGTGTTGCATATGCTGCAAGTTTGGGAGGAATGTCAACTCTGATTGGCACTGCACCTAATGCACTTTTTGCTTCTCTAAGTGATTCACTTGCAGATATTGAGATAATTTTCTTTGATTGGATGCTAGTAGGAGTTCCAATTAGTGTTGTTTCTCTTTTAGCATTGTGGATATACATGACTGCAGCTGCAAAATTGGATAACAGTAAACCCATATTGAAAAGCAAAAACATAATCACTGAAGAATTAAAAAATCTTGGAAATTGGAGTAAAAATGAAAAAATTGTTCTAATAGTATTTGCAGCAACTGCAATTGCATGGATTACTAGAGGACTATTTTGGAAAGAATTGATTCCTTTTGTAGGAGATCATGTGATAGTTCTAGTTGCAGTAGCTGCATTACTTTTGTTACCATCAGGACAACAGAGGCAGCGTTTATTGGATTTGAGAACTGCAAGTAAAATCCCATGGGGGGTTTTACTACTGATAGGGGGAGGTTTAGCTCTAGCTAGTGGTTTTACAACAACAGGACTTGATATGTGGATAGCTGACAAGATGTTATTTTTGGGAGAATTGGATTACTTTTTGATTGTTTTAGTAATTGTCACAATTACAATGCTTACGAGTGAATTGATGAGCAATACTGCAGTTGCTGCATTATTGTTACCGATAATGGCAGTTTTAGGAAGTGTAACTGATTTAGATCCTATTTTATTGATGGCTCCTGTGGCATTTGCTACAAGTTTTGGATTTATGATGCCAGTTGGAACTCCTCCAAACGCAATTGCAATTGGAAGTGGGCATGTATCAATTAAACAGATGGTTCGATATGGACTTCCATTTGATCTTATTTGTATTCCAATTCTCACTGTAATGATAGTATTTTTGGTACCTTTGGTTTGGGCAAAATAGTGAAATTCCTTAGTTAGGCATGTATGTGTTCATTTTAGTATCGATTAGTATAGAATATTCGAATTCTTTATGAGCAATAATATTTGATTTGTATGTATGACAAATGAAGAATTAGAAAATTTTCAAGAAACTTTTCCAGGTTGGGATGATTACTATAAAAAAACTGAAGTTGAAACAATGCCTTGGTATGAGAAAAATCTAGATCATGACCTTGAAAATGAAATAAAAACTCATAATTGCAATACAGGAAATTTCTTGGATTATTAGATAGTTCTGGAACTCTTTTAGCTGGAGGTTACAAACAAGGAACTTGTTCTAGATTATCTAAAGAACAACATGATTCTATATGTACAGAATTGGCATCACGTGTTACAAAAAGAAAAAAATTTAATTCTGAATTAGGTCATGTGAAATATTCTGCATCAAGAAGAGAACGAGTTGTAATATTGAGTTTTCCAATATATGATAAAGCAGTAATGATTATTGCCGAATCTAATATTAACATAGATAGATTTACTTTTAGAATTCTATCTAACCTTGGACGACAGTGGGGAGATAATGATGAATAATCTAAATTTTGAATATGTCTAGATCAATTTTTCATATACTGAAAATGGTTTTTCTAAAATAATTATTTTCTGATTTGAAGTAATTGTTTTTATTTGTTCTTCATTAATTTTCTCTGCATTATAACAACAGATCATTGCAGAATCATTTAGTACTCTTTTATCCATGGAATTACCATATTTTTGATGTTCTTCAAAGAATCCTCCTTCTGCTAACCATGCAGTATCTTCACATGCAATTCTAGTGGAATCTTTTTTGTATGAATTTTCAAGAACTGTGACTAAAAAGTCACTAATTACCTCTGGTTGAAACTTTTGCCCTTTGACTAATTTGTCATATGTCATTTGATGATCACAATTGTATTTTGATTCATTATGAGTAAAACATGCTGAAATTGAATTACGTGCGTATTTGGGATTTACAAATTCATTTACAATTTTATCTCGTATGCCCTCATTTGCAAAAATCAAGACACAGTGATCACGATGTTTAATTTTATGAATAAAATCTAAAACTTTTTCTTCTGAATTACAAATTTCTTTAAAGCCCTGATTATCTAACAATTCTAAAAGATCATAATTCATTAAACATAACCAATCTTTTATCTATAAAAAATTTATGTAATTTTAAAAATTTTCATTAACTTGTAGGATTCATTGCAGCAGCTCTTTCCTTTACTTTTTTATCTATAATTGCATTAACATACTCACCTTGTTGTACTGTACAATCTCCAATATTTACTGCAAAACCATCAAAGGTTTCAGCAATACATCCTGCTTCAGTAACTGCAATTACTTTAACTCTTTCAGTGTATTCCTCTGGTGCAACATACCACATTAGATATGCTAACAGTAAAATAGCTCCAACTAGAATTACTCCACCAATAATGAAAATTGAATTTTTACCTGATGTTTTTTTTGATTCATTATCTATTGCAGACATAAAACAAGTATGTGGATTTTAAATTAAAATGAAAGTGTTAATTCTCAAAATTGATTTTTATCAAAACCAATCATACTATGAATCAAAATTACCCTATTTTACAACAACTTTTACTTTGTAATCCTCTTGAAATCCACCAAATAGAGAAAATCAAAACTCCAACTGAAATGAATTTCAATTCTAATCCTTGCATTGGAAACAGTGACAATCCTCCAACAGCTCCTAAAATTACTGCTAGTGGTGCTGTACAAGCAGGACATCCAGGTGTAAATGCTGCAAATGCTCCTCCTAATACTGCTGAAGAATTTGATTTAACTGAATTCATCATCTTCATTCTTTTTATTTTCAATGCCATCATTGCAAAATTTATTCCAGCTAATGCTGAAATTGTTATAGTTAACCCAACTGATGAAACAATGTAAAAAGGCATAATCTCCATTGTTGTTCCCAAATGGGTAGGAAGCATTGACATTGTCAAAAAATAATAGATTATTCCTAACCCTGTACCACTAATTATTGCAATAGATGCATATCTTTTTGTTGTTAATACATTTGAAATTAATTGTAATTTACTTACCAAGCAGGTTCATTTACAATTCATCATATTTTAACTATTTTTAATTCCCAAAGATTCTTAGCCATAGACCCCTTTTCAAAAACATGACTAATTTTACTTCTGAAGAAAAAACAATTCTTGTTCAATATGGGATCAAAAAATATGAAAATGAAGAAACTATTTTTGAAAAATTAAAGACAATTTTGCCTGAAAAGGATATTCAAAGAAATATTGACACTCTTCTTGGAACCCAACGTGTTAGACGAATAGGTCCTGAAAATCTTCAAAATAATGAAAGTCACACTGAATTACCAGAACTTCCAGCCCATCTAAAGTCCATAATTGACAATCTTTAACTTGAAAAACTCTTAAACTACAATACTACAAGATTTTGATATGAATAAAATAATTTTATTTTCAAGTATTTTTACAATGATGTTTCTTTTTGTATTTTCAGTAGATTCTGCTTTTGCTCATCCTCATTCAGGTCAAATTTTAATAAACAATCATACTCACGAATCTCACACTGAAATTGTTTCATTTAATGGGATGATAGGTCTAGAAAAAACAACAATATTTTTCCATTCTTCTGAAGAAAACACCTTGCCTTGGGCATTTGTTGAAGGAAAAATTGCAAATCATGTTGAAGGTTATCCAGTAATAATCCAAATATTCAAAGAAAATGATGCCGTTCATTTTGCTCAGACTGATGTAAGTTCAACCGGTAACTATGAGTATAAATTCAGAGTTTTGCATTCTGATAATGGTATTACAAGTAAAATCTTTGATGGTGATTATTCAGTTAAAATCTTCAAAGTAGTGTATCTTAACCAAGAAAATCTAATTTAGAATCCACGTAATCCTTGAGGACGTACAATTTCTGGATGTTGTTTCATCCATTCTACTTTATCTAACATGTCTTGTTTATCTTGAGGGAATGTTCCCTTTACTGTATATGCATTAGAGCCATGATTCACTCTAAACACAATCTCTTCTTTAGTTTCAATTTGATCAACTAAATCATATAATTCCTCTAAAGATTCGTCGTCATTTATTCTAACAAATTCACCTTGATATTTGTCAATGAATTCTTGTTTAATTCCATTTTCTAAATATAGTGTTAATGCTCCAACATAATTTGGTGAACATGCACTAAGTACTTCGGCAGTTCCTTTGATATGATCTTTTGAATATTTTTTTCCACCTAATCCCAAATAACCATACATGACATTACGTATCCAGCTTCTTTTGCCTTGTTTACTGATTTGATTATTGTTTTTGCAATTGCACCCTTTGTTACTTTTTTTAGAACAATATCTGAACCACTTTCTATTCCTAAATAGAACATATCTAATCCTGCTTCATTCATCTTCTTTAGTTCTTCAGAGGTTTTCTTTAGAATATTCATAGGCATTGCATAACATGAAATTCTTTCAATGTTTTGGAATTTTTCTCTAATGTATTTTACAATTTTAATCATATATTCTGAATCAAGATTTAGTGCATCACCATCTGCAAGAAATACTCTTTTTGTATCTGGAAGATAACCTGCCATCATATCTATTTCTGCTTTAACATCATCCCATGATCTTTCAGAATATTCTTTTGATCTATACATATCACAAAAAGAACATTCGTTAAATGAACATCCTAATGTAACTTGGAAAATTAATGATCTAGCTTCTGATGGTGGTCTATACAGAGGTGCATCATAATTTAACATCATTTTCTAGTTCAATCAAATTTGTCTGATTATGTTTTTTATACTTTCTACTTTGTCCCAGAATACCTTTTAGTAGTAAATGAGGAGGAATTTCATAACTTATGGCTATTGATCCTGATGCAAAACGACTCTTGTGGTTTGTATTTGCAGGTTCACGAGGAGGACTAAATCGTCTAAAAATTATTTCTAAACTAAAGGAAAATCCGTTTAACACAAATCAGTTAGCAAATGAATTAGGTCTTGATTACAAGGCTATTCAACATCATATCAGAGTATTAGAAAAAAATAACATGATCACCAAAATTGGAGAAAAATACAATGTGACCTATTTTATCTCCACTTTTCTTGAAGTCAATATGGAGACATTTGAAGAAATTGAAGGGAAACTGGACAAAAGTAAATAAACGCATGCGAGGTGTTTTACACTAAATGGAATCTACTTCTCTAGTATTATCTATTGTTTCAATTGCAAATATGGGCATACTTGGAATTTTAATCTGTATATTTGGAAAAATGTATGGAAAGACTAGGGCACAGCTTCCATTAGGTATGATAGTCGTTGCAGGGATGTTATTTTTGCATAATGTCATTGGTGCATTAGCCTACTTTTCAATGGAAGAAATTTTCTCCCATGAGATTTTCCCATATATGTTAGGAGTAGGAATTGCAGAACTTGTTGGACTAATCATATTTTTGAAAATTACATTGGACTAATCTTAGTTTATTTGTAACAAACTATATTTCATAATATGTTTCAAGAATATTTAAAATTAAACAAAAATGTTCTTCTAGCATTTGCAGCTTCAATAATCATTTCAGCTATTATTGCTCAAATTTTATCTGATCAAGATGATTATCTAAATACAACATATACTACATTTACAGATTATGTAATCTATTTTTCAGTTTTTAGCAGTTTATTTTATTTTGATAACAGAAAAAAATACAGATTAGAATCAGGTAAGACAGATACTGAAAAACTAAAACAGGATTTAAAAAAATTAATTACTTCACTAGGAATTGCTGAAGTTGTTTATACGATAATTAGATGGGTATTACAATATTATTTTTTGACAATAAACTATGATCCATACCTGGCATCAATTGCATCTCAAGCAATATCTACAATTATTTACATGATAGTTCTAAATCTAAGTGTAAAGATATCAAGGTTGTATAAAGATGGGAATTAATATTTACGTTGATGGTTCTGGTGGAACAAATAGTGGATATGGGTATTTTGTTAAGGAAACCGGAGAATCTTTTTACGAAAAAAAATCTGATTTGACTAATAATCAGGCAGAATATTTGGCAATTATTTCTGCATTAAACAAATACGTTGATTCTACTGAAGAAATAACAATTTACAGTGATTCTAAAAATACTGTAAATCAACTAAACCATGAATTTGCAATAAATAATGAAGAATTAAGAAATTTAGCTCGTGAAGCATGGGGTATAATTGGAAAATTTTCTAATTTAACCATTGTTTGGGTTCCACGAAAAGAGAATTTGGCTGGAAAAATGCTGGGAAGCTAAAAATCATAGATCAGAATTTTCGAGAATAACTTTATTATACAAAATCCTTAGATTCAACATACATGGCAGAATCTGTCTTTCTATCTCCAAAATCCATTGCAGTAATTGGTGCATCTGATAAGAGAGGTAGTGTTGGTGCTACAATCACATCAAACATTATGAATGGTTTCAAAGGAATCGTTTATCCTATTAGTCCATCACGAGATACTGTCTTTTACAAAAAAGCATACAAGAGTGTTTTAGATGTTCCAAAATCTATTGACCTTGCAGTTATTGTAATCAAAAACACATTGGTTGCACCAGTTCTTGAAGAATGTGGAAAGAAAAAAGTCAAAGGTGTAATCATTATCACAGCAGGTTTCAAAGAAGTTGATGAAGAAGGTGCAAAGAGAGAACAAGAAATAAAAGATATTGCTAAAAAATACAAAATCCAGATCATTGGACCAAATTGTTTGGGTGTCATGAATCTTGATCCAAAGACAATGATGAACTCTACTTTTCTAAAAATTACTCCAAAGTCTGGAAAAATTGCACTTGTATCACAAAGTGGAGCAATCTGTGCAGCACTAGTTGAAGATGCAAGCGCTCAAGGAATTGGTTTTTCTGCAGTAGTTAGTCTTGGTAACAAAGCTGCAATGAGTGAAGTTGATGTTCTTAAGATTCTCGCAAATCATAAACAAACCAAAGTTATTGTAATGTATCTTGAAGACATGGGAAATGGTCAGGAATTTCTCAAAGTTTGTAAAAATATTACTAAAAAACTCAAAAAACCAGTACTTGTTCTCAAATCCGGACGCAGTCCAGAGGGAGCAAAGGCTGCAATGTCTCACACTGGAGCCTTGATGGGCTCAGATGAAATCTATGATGCATTACTAAAACAATCTGGTGCAATCAGAGTTGATACAATGGAAGAACTCTTTGATTATGCAACAGCATTTTCAAAACAACCACTTCCTACAGCAGGTGGTTTAGTTATTGTATCAAATGCAGGTGGACCTGCAATTATTTCTACTGATGCTTGCTCTAAAGCTGGAATTAGAATGGCCAAAATTGATAGTATTCGTTCAAAGATAGATGAAGTAATCCCTCCTTGGGGAAGCTCTGCAAATCCTGTTGATATTGTCGGTGATGCAGATTTTAATAGATTCCATAACGTATTGGATCGTGTACTCAAACATCCAAAAGTAGGTTCTGTAATTACTATGTGTACCCCCTCTGGGACTCTAAATTATGATAAACTTGCTGAAGTTGTTGTTTCAATGTCAAAGAAATACAAAAAAACAATGCTAGCAAGTTTGATGGGATTAGATGAAGGTATTACAAATAGAGAAATTTTATCCAAAGGAAATGTTCCTTATTACACGTACGCTGAAGGAGCAATTAGAACTTTAGCTGCAATGATAAAATTTGCAATTTGGGTAAATACCAAAGAAGGAAAGATTACCAAATTCAAAGTTAACAAAGCTAAAGCAAAGAAAATTTTTGACAAGGTCAAAAAAGAGAAAAGACCAAATTTGTTAGAAGAAGAAGGACAAGAAGTTCTCAAAGCATATGGTTTACCATTACCTCAAAGTGCACTTGCCAAAAATGAATCTGAAGCAATAAAAATTGCCAAAAAAATTGGATACCCTGTTGTAATGAAAATTGCATCACCACAAATTATTCACAAGTCTGATGCAGGTGGTGTTAAAGTCAATTTGACAAATGATGCTGAAATTAAAAATGCATTCAAAACAATAATCAAAAATGCCAAAAAATACAACAAAAAGGCTGAGATCAAAGGTGTTCTAATTGTTGAGATGGTAAAAGGAGGCAAAGAACTCATCATTGGTTCAAAACTTGAACCTGGATTTGGTCCTGTTATCATGCTTGGAATGGGAGGAATCTATGTAGAGGTCCTAAAAGATGTAACATTCAAGCTAGCTCCAGTAACTGATAAAGAAGCAGACGATATGATTGCATCAATTAAAACTCAAAAATTACTACAGGGAGTTAGAGGAGAAAAACCATCTGACATTGTAAAACTCTCTGAATGTATTCAGAGATTATCACAACTAGTTTCTGACTTTAAAGAGATCAAAGAATTAGACATGAATCCAGTACTAGTAATGGAAAAAGGAAAAGGATGTAAAATCCTTGATGTCCGAATAGGACTCTGATCGCAATTCATTCCTAGAATTTAGCTTGTACTAATTTAGAATATTTATACAACATCAAGATGAATAATGTTACATGGCTAATGTCTTGAAGACAATTAGAACAGGTGATGATTATATTGAAAGTCTTAGAGGACGAGATCTCAAAATTTACCTCTTTGGAGAATTAGTAGAAAATTATGTTGATCATCCAATAATTAGACCATCAATTAATGCAGTTGCAGAAACATATGATCTTGCAGTACGTGAAGAAGCATTAGCTTCTGCTGACTCTTCACTTTCTGGATTGAAGGTTAATCGATTTTTACACATTGCAGAAAGTGCAGAAGATTTAGTTTTACAAAATAAAATGCAGAGAAAACTAGGACAAAACACAGGAACCTGTTTCCAGAGATGTGTTGGAATGGATGCCATGAACTCTTTGCACTCTACTACATTTGAAATTGATGAAAAACATGGTACTGATTATCATAAACGATTCCTAGAATTTGTAAAGATGGTTCAAAAAGAAAATTTTGTAATTGGTGGTGCTATGACTGATCCTAAAGGGGATAGAAGTAAGGGACCGTCAGAACAAGATGATCCTGATCTATTTACAAGAATTGTGGAAACTGATGAAAAAGGTGTTTATGTTTCAGGCGCAAAAGCTCATCAAACTGGTTGTATCAACTCTCATTGGATTATCTTAATGCCAACAATTAGACTAACAGAAACTGATAAAGACTGGGCAATTGTTGGAGCAATTCCAGCAGATGCAAAAGGAGTCACTTACATTTACGGTAGACAATCTTGTGACACAAGAAGTATGGAAGAAGGTGATATTGATGATGGTAATGCAAAGTTTGGTGGACAAGAAGCCTTGATTATTTTAGATAAAGTGTTTATTCCATGGGATAAGGTTTTCATGAACGGTGAATATGAATTTGCATCAATGCTTGTAGAGCGATTCACATGTTATCATAGACGTAGTTATGTATGCAAAACAGGATTAGGTGATGTGTTAATTGGAGCAGCAGCTACAATTGCAGATTACAATGGCGTTCCTAAAGTTTCTCACATTAAAGATAAAATTATTGAGATGACTCATCTTAATGAAACAATTTTTGCTGCAGGTATTGCATCATCTCACCAAGGACAAAAGATGAAGTCTGGTGTATTTCTAAATGATGATATGCTTGCTCAAGTTTGTAAACATAATGTTACTAGATTCCCATATGAAATTAGTAGACTAGCTCAAGACATTGCTGGTGGATTAGTAGTTACATTACCTTCTGAGAAAGACTTTAGACATCCTGAAGCTGGACCACTACTCAAAAAATATCTTGCCGGAAGAAAGGGTGTTGATGTTGAAAACAGAATGAGAATTTTAAGATTAATTGAAAACATGACATTGGGAAGAAATGCAGTTGGCTATCTAACAGAATCTATGCATGGTGCAGGTTCACCCCAGGCCCAAAGAATTCAAATTCAAAGACAAATGCAAGTAGGTTACAAAAAGAATTTGGCAAAGAATTTGGCAGGAATTACAAACGATATTGAAGAACCAAAAGAACCCTCTGAATACTTTAAACGAGTTTTCAAAACAAAAGATTCTGTTCTTTAGAATTTATTTCCGATTTAGTTTTTAACTAATTGATAAACTGTTCTACTCTTGAAACTAATAATTCCTGAGGATCCTTTTTTAGTAAATTTGACGTAATTATACTACCAAGCAAGCAGGACGATCTATTGCTCTTGTCATACGGCATATGTGAACCTGTTTGCCTGAAATTTTACTCTAAGGTTCTTTCTTTTTTGGACTATCATTCTTTTCAGATTCATCATCAATGGATTCTTCAATCCCTTCAAACGTTTCATCAATTTCTTCTGTTTTTGTTTGATTTTCAGGTTCATCAGTATCATCTAATTCTTCTACATTATCAGATTTTTCCACATGTTCTGAATATTCTGAATCCTTTTCAATCTTGTTAATGTCTGATAATTCTTCAATAGTTTCGGGGTTAACTGAGTCCAATGGATCTGTAAATGGAAGTTCTTTTTCATTTTTCTTCTTTACAAATTGCTTTACTATCATTATTCCAACTACAATTGCAATTATGACATAATTGATTGGGGGTTTTAGTAATTGTGTGATATATCCTACCTGGGGAAGAGTGTGGGCTACTTTTCCAATGTACTCTTCCTTTGTAATTGGAAAGTCAGTTCCTGCAATTGATGATGGATTTGCATCTCCTTTTGTCCTGATTGTTTTAGGATCCTCTTCCATAATTGAGGCAACTCTATGTACAATCACTCTATCATGATCAGATGGACGATTAAACACAATGATATCTCCTACTTCAATATCTTCAAAAGGCTCATGACCTTGAACTATCAACACATCATACACTTCTAAAACTGGAATCATACTTCCACTAGCAACAACATAAAACGGATTTTGTGTTCCAAATGCTACTTGCAAACCAATCCAAATTACCAAAACTCCTACCGCAACAATAACGATGTCTTTAACTACGCCTTTAGGGATTGATCTTTTTGCCAATTATTTTATCGCCTTAGTATCATTGATTAAATTTACTAACTATCAGATCTTATTTCCACATTCTTCACAAAATTTAGATCCTTCTTTATTCCCAAATCCACAATTTGAGCATTTACCTGGTTGAGCAACCTCTTGAGGATTTCCTAAAAGAACAACTTCACCAATTTTTTTAATGCTATTCCATGGTATACTACCTTCTGAACCATCTTCTTTAGTAATTACTAAAACCATAGCTTGTGTAGAATCAATTCCAACTTGTTTTGCAGTTCCTATTTTATTTGCACTTTCATCAAATACTGCTTTTCCTTCAATTGAAGTTACTGAAGTAGCTGGACCTGGTTGTGTTACAGTTTCTTGTGTAGCTGCTGGTTCTGCTATTTGTTGTGGTGCAGTTTCTGGTTGTGGTGCAGATTGAACTTGTGATTCTAATGGTTTTGCACTTCCAACTTCTCCTGCCTCATCTTCTTTCTTAAAATCTCTGTATTCTGCAATCGAAGCATTACATGAATTGCAAATGTATTGACCACGTTCTGCAAGAATTAGATTTTCGGCAACCTCTTCGTTTGGATTCTCAAATTCAATTTTTGGAGGACCTTCAAATTCTTTTTCACATGTATTGCAAAAATGTTTAGTAATTTTTTCAGCATCTAATCTTCCTATTGGTGCTAAAAATAGATCTGGACCGCCTAGGTTACCTTTCATTTGTTGTTCATCCGTAACGGTAGCCATAACATAACCTCCAGATCCTCGTAATTTTTTAAGTCTAAGTTCTGAACTCATATTTCAGATTTATCAAAACGTCATTTAAGTATATATCAAAATTAATTTTCCAACAAAAAATATGGTGATAATTCTGGTGAACGTTTTTAGGTACGTCCAACAAAATAATGTTACAATGACTGTAACACAAATTTCAGATGCAAAATCATGGGAAGTAGATGTCATAAATTCTGACATTCCTGTATTTGTAGACTTTTGGGCCGAATGGTGTGGTCCATGTAGAATGGTAGGTCCAGTAGTTGAAGAACTGGCAGCTGACTATGATGGCAAAGTAAAATTTGTCAAGGTTAATGTTGATGAAGCCAACGAACTGGCATCAAAATACAATGTCTTTAGTATTCCAACTTTAATCCTCCTTAACAAAGGTGAAATTGTCAGTCAGCAAGTGGGAGCAGCATCTAAAGAATCATACCAAGGTATGATTGATAGAGCACTCGCATAACTATCTACACGTTTTTCCTCTTTTTTGATCCTAAAGTAATTAATATTCCAAAAATTGAGTCAGATTATGTCATTTGGTGAAGTAGATACCCTAGGTATGTTATTTGACAAACTACAGAGTTTGTTTGATGAATCTCAAGGATACTATGAATCATTTCTAGATACAAACAACATGTACAAGAAAGGACAAATCAGTGACAAAGAATTCTTCCAAAAATTAGGTGATTATACAGTTGCATATTCTGCATTAGAATTTCTAGCTATCAAAGTAATCTTTGAATTAAAAAAATCCGTTGGTTCTGGTTCTGGAAATACACAATCTCCTGGATTGATGCCAGGAATGGGTCAACCTGGAATGATGGCTGGCGGAATGGGTCAACCACCAAGAGCCGGAACTGCAGATAACCCTGTAGGTGGAAGTCCACCTGGAATTGTATCTGCACAAGAAGCATTTGGTGATGTTGGAACTTTACCATCACCTGATCCTGCTTTAATGCCAAGACAAACAATTTCTCCACAACAAGGTGGAAATGGTTGTTCCTCATGTGGCTCGCCACTTAGAGCAGGTGCAAAGTTTTGCACAAAGTGTGGCGCTAAAGCATAAAATTATTCAATCTAAAAATTATTTTCTTATTCTTGTGTAGTTCCACATTCCGGACAGAATTTTGCAGTAGTTGATAGACTAGTACCACATTCAGAACAAAACTTTCCATCTGGAATTTGTTCATTGAAGGCATTTCCAACAAGTGCTGAACTTTTCACTGCACCTGATGGAACATATGTCTCATCATCAATTAAGACTGGTTCAAAGTCTTGTTCGATCAAATATGTCATCATTCTAGGAATTCCTTTTCCATCATTTTTTGGATCTGGAACTGAATCCCCTAACCAAAATGCAAATCTCATTAGAGTTAGTTCTGGAGTAGAAAATGCTAGAGTGTGCTTTGACATGTAATCTTGTGCAGCTTTTTTGCCGTCAAAACCTTCCATGTCGATGGTATTTTCTATTTATGTATAATAGTTTCTGGAAAAGTGGACCGGGAGGGAATCGCACCCTCGACATCCTCGTTGCGAACGAGGCATTATACTCCTAAACCACCGGCCCTCAGAATACCTCTCTGAGTTGTTCTTTTATTCATTTTCTCAACGCATAATAGCCAGAATTTAATAAAATTTGTTGATGACGTATGATTCTGTGATTATTGATTCACATGTTATTCTCCCTCAAGGAATGGTTGAGAAAAATATCTTAATTGATGAGGGAAAAATTATTGGATTTACAACTGATATTCCTGCATGTGATCATAAAATCAATGGTGCAGGCCTAGTTTCTGTTCCAGGCCCAATTGACACACATGTTCACTATGGTGTTTATTCTCCAATAGACGAAGCTGCAAAAACTGAATCTCATGCAGCAGCAATAGGTGGAATCACAACTATGATGAGGATGTTAAGATTAGGTGATCCATTTACTAATTCATTACAAGCTCAGCTCGATACTGCATCTCAAAAACATTATGTTGATTATGCAATTCATGCTTCTATTTTTACATCACAACAAATCAATGAGATGAACTTTTGCGTTGAAAAAGGAATCACATCTTTTAAAATTTACATGAATCTTGGTGGTGAAGTTGGACATGTATACATGGACATGCCACCAAATTCCCCTGATCTTGTTGCAGCTGAAGTAAATGTCACTGACGAATTAGTTGAACAAACTGTAAAGAGTGCAGCTGAACTTGGTTGTCCTGTTTTAGTTCATGCAGAAGATTACGAATCATGTGGATGTGGAATTAAAACTGCAAAAGAAAAAAATCAAGATGGGCTATCTGCGTGGTCTTCTAGCCGTTCCCCTGAATTTGAAGCTAAAGCAATCAAAACAGTATCAAAATTTGGCAGGGATTATGATTGTGTGATTTATTTTGTTCACATTGGATCAGAACGTGCACTAAAACAAATTGAAGAAGAGAAAAAACTTGGAACAAAAATCTTTGTAGAAACATGTCCACACTATCTTACACTATCTTATGAAAAACAAACTGGATATCTTGCAAAAGTCATGCCTCCAATTAGAACAGAAAATGATAGAATGGCAATATGGAATGCATTATCGAATAATCAAATTGACACTATAGGCACAGATCATGTTGCAAATCAACTCAAACTCAAACTAGGTGGTGAAAATGTGTGGAGTGCACTTGCAGGATTTCCTGGAATAGGGACAGTAATTCCAATTTTACTAAATGATGGAGTTAATCAGAACAAGATTACATTAGAACAATTTGTTCGTTTTACTAGTACCAACGCTGCTCAAATTTTTGGAATGTATCCTCAAAAAGGTACTCTTGAGAAAAATTCTGATGCTGATGTAGTGATGATAGATTTGAAAAAAGAAAAAACAGTAACTTCTGATTTGTTTGGGGGATTTTCTGACTATATTGTATATGAGGGAAGAAAACTAACAGGATGGCCTGTTAAAACAATTGTTAGAGGAGAATTAGTTGCTGATAACTTTGAGGTAATTGGAAAACTTGGTCATGGTAAACTAGTTGATAGAAAAATTAACTTGTTTTCAAAATAATTAATTAGCAAATTTGGTTTTTTACGATTGCTTTTTAAGAGAAAAACATCTATTCACGCTATTGAATTATCAATTTGTATTTCTTTTTATGATGATTCTTACTATTGCAATTAGTCCTGCTTTTTTTGAAAATTCTTTTGCTCAACAAATGACTCCCCATCAACAGTGGAAAAAATTTGCAGATATTGATATGATGACGTGTAAATCAGGTCATTTGTTATTACAAAAAAGTAATGGTAATCCTGTATGTGTAATGCCATCCACATATTTGAAATTAGTTGATAGAGGATATGGTTCACATAATCAATCTATGATGGATAAACATCCTGAAATGATGACTCATTTGATGAATAGTATGGCTTCAAATGAAAAATTAATGTCTCATTGGCATGAAATGATGCGAAATGATTCTACTATGATGATGCAAACTATGGATGATTGGGTATTACAAATCAAAAGTAATCCTGAATTACTCAAAAACATACTAGCTCCTATGACTAGTGAACCAGAATTACGTGAAAAAATGATTCACACAATGAAAAATCATCCTCAGATGGAAACCCATCTTAAATCACATTCATCATGGATGGATTCAGTTCATCAACCAATGACTAGTTCTGGTATGGGTCATGGATCTGGTTCAATGAGTATGGATGGAGGAATGTGTGGTGGAAAAAGCGATGGAATGGGAAATCATACTAAATCCATGAACTGTAGTATGGATCATGGTGACTCTAAGATGGGTTGTCAAATGTGTGAAAAAATGTATGAACAAAGATTGGCAAATTGTCCTTGGTGTCCTGATTACAAACATCATTCAATGGGATCACATTCTAAAAGTTCACATTCAATGACAATGTCTGGCTCTGATAAAATGATGGACATGGTGCATCATATGTGGATTAATTCTGATATGACTACAGATATGCATACTATGATGCTTGAAGATTCTTCTCATATGGCAATGATGTCTCATCAAATGATGGAACCAATACTTAATGCAGTAATGGATGATGAAGATTTACGAGAACAAATGATAGAATTAATGTTAGAACACAAAGATTTCATGAATTCAATCAGACATGATAATCCAGAAAGCGAACATTAATTTTCAAAATTTAAATGTGTTTTAATTGATAACTGAAAAAAAATATCAAACTGCAATTAATGATTTAATTATTCATTTAAAAAATTCTAAACTTCTAACAACCAAAAATGTTGAATCTGCATTTAGAAATATACATAGACATGAATTTGTTCCTGAATCAGAATTAGATAATGCATATGACAATGAGCCATTATCTATCATGAAAAATCAAACTATTTCTCAGCCTGGCGTTGTAAGTAGAATGACTGAATGGTTGGATGTAAAAAATGGTCAAAATATCTTAGAGATTGGAACAGGTTCTGGTTGGCAGAGTGGAATTCTTTCTTATTTAGTAGGATCTGGAACTGTTTATTCTATAGAACGACATTCAGAACTTGCAAAATTTGCACAAGAAAATCTAAAAAAATTAGAAATTGATAATGTTCATGTTATTTTAGGTGATGGAACACTTGGATATCCCCAAGCATCACCTTATGATAGAATAATAATTACTGCAGCATGTTCTGAAATTCCTTTACCATTATTTGATCAGTTAAATGAAAATGGATTAATCATTGCTCCAGTTGGTGACTCTTCTCAGTCACTAGTTTTGATAAAAAAGACTTCAACAGGATTGGTTGAAATCAAAAGGGAATCAAAATATGTCTTTGTTCCTCTAGTTGGTAAATTTGGTAAAAAATAGAATTTTATAAAATATCAAACTTTCCGTTATCTTTTGCTTTGTAAATCACGTCTGGTTTTCTAAGAAATATACCTGATTCTAAAACTCCTGTGGTTTGTTTAATTTTTTGAGAAAGTACTTTGGGATTTTTTATTGTTCCAAAATCGCAATCCAAAATTATGTTTCCATTTTCTGTAAAGAATGGATATCCTCGATCAAGTGAGCGAATTTGTGCCTCTCCACCTAGTTTTTTTATTGATTTAGTAACGGAATTTCTTGCAAGTGGATGAATCTCTACTGGGACTGATCTTGTGAAATTTTTTACAAATTTTGTCTTGTCTGCCATAACTACAACTTTTTTTGCAAGACTGAACAAAATGTTTTCTCTAAGTAAAGCTCCTCCACCTCCTTTGATTAGATATTTTTGTGAATCAATTTGGTCTGCACCATCAAATACTACATCGATATGTTCTACTTGATCAGCTTCAACTAGTGGTATGCCACCTTTTTCTGCAATTAATTTAATTTGCAATGATGTTGGAACTCCTAAAATATTATAATTTTTCAGTTTGATTAATTTTGCAAGTGATTTTACAAGTGTAGTTGCTGCTCTACCACTACCTAATCCAATAACATAATCGTCTTTTACAAATTTTAAAGCGTCACTTGATAATGCCTTGATGGCATCACCATATGTCAATTATTCTACCTCTGCTTGATCAAGCTTTGATAATACTTTCATTATGTCACCTTTGATTTTGTCTAAATCATCAGCGTCATCATCAAAGTCATCATCTAATGTGACTGATTTTTCTTTTATTGGTTCTGGAAGTGCTTTATGCTCGGTAATTTTTGCTACTTCTTTCTCAATATCTGGTTTTGATTCTATGATTGGTTTAGGAGAAACTGATTGGATTATCTCGATTTTATCTTCAACTTTTGGTTTTGGTTGAATGATTTCTTGGACAATTTCATCTTTTGGTTTGATAACTTCTGTTGGAATCACTTTAGGTTGTGGCATTGGTTTTGTAACTTGTTTAGATGTTTCAATTAATGGGAATTTTGGTTCCTTTCTTGAAATATTTGTAAGAGTTGTTAATTCAAATGATTGTCTTGATTTTGTTGGAGGAATTTCAATTGGCTCCATTTTACTTTCTTTTGGTTTGTCAAAACTAAATGGTTTGGATAACTTCTGTTTTGATTCTTGTTTCACTTCAGTAACTTTTACTTTTGGTGTTTCAACTTTAGTACTTACCATCTTTGATGATAATTCATACAATCTATCATCTAGTTTTGATAATTTTTGATCCATTAGTGTAATCAAACCATCTCCAACTGGACCCAAGTCTGGATGGTTGCTTGCCTGTTCAAGTTTTTCTAATTTAGCTAGAACTATTCCTAATTGATGTTGATACTTTAGCAATAATTTGTCTTTTTGAATTTTAGAAAATTCTGTGTCGGCTTGATATAATCTTGAAATAGTTTTAGTTAGAATATCTTTTTCAATTTTCAATGAATTGATTTGACTTTTGATGTGTGAACTTGCACCAAGACTAAGTAATTGATTTTTGTCCCTTGGCATTTTACGTACAGCAGCGGCTGTAGCAACACCTGCTAATGAACTAAGAATAAGAACAATCTCTTGCATCTATGTATACCATTTAATCCAGGAATACTTTCTGCGTTTAGCCTCTGGGAATCCACAACTTGCACATTGGTGATGACGTTTGTGAAGTGAGTTTTTACCACATCTTCTGCACCTGATGTGAACTTTCTTCTTTGTAAAACCACCCATAGAAGTTGTGCCTTTAGTCATTGCAAATCACCTAATTTTGTGCCGGTGGAGGAGATATCATTACGACATTGTCTCCTCTAACCACAATGCTTCCGAGGCTTTTAGAATCGCCTTCAGCAGGAATTTCCTCTGAAGAATCGAGTAGCAGGTTCATGTGTTGGTCAAAACCTAAAAGAGTACCTCTAATGGTCTTGCTTCCTTTGAGTTTTATCAATACTACTTGATTGATACTCTCATCCAATACTTTTACTGCCATATCAACGGACATCTATAATCACTTATTGACTTGGATATTGAGGCGTTATATTAAATTTCCATTGGTGAAACTATGAGCTATGCCCAGTAAGGCAAGTTTGACACTTTTTTCCGAGATTTTCGATAATTTCAGCTAAAATTACTTGACCGTCTTTCTTTGTAGCTTTTCTAGGATCTCCCCAAATTCCATTTTTAGTGGCTTTGGGAAATGATTGGTTTGCCAATTTTCCTATATTTGCAATTTCTTTCTTTGTCATTCCATCCGTAATGAGACCTTTTTTTGCTAATTTCATTTTAACATTTTTTGAAATTGCCAACATTAGGGATGTTTCGACAAATCCTGCATGATCAAACTCTCTATCCATAAAATGCCAATATGATAGTGGGAATACTTTGAGTTTGTTCTTTGTGATTTTCTTGAGTTTCACATCTAGATTTTGAATTGGTTTTAGATTTCCATGATGGCCATTAATTATGAAAACTGTTTTGATGTTGTTTGATAGTAATGATGTACATAGATCAGTTAGAACTGCACGTAGAGTTGATTCTTTAATGCTTAAATTAAAAAATGGCGCATGCTCAAATGAAACTCCATAGTTAAGTGTAGGAAGCAAAAGATATCCTTTTTTTTCTGAGATTTTCCTTGCAACTTCAGTAACAATATCTGAATCAGTTGATACTGGTAAATGTGGCCCATGTTGTTCTATTGAGCCTACAGGAATAATTGCAACTTGTTTTTTCTTTATGATTAATTTTCTTAGAATTGGATCAAACTGATTTTTGATTTCTGCCATTTAATTCACTTAGATTTGATGTGAACCTTTCTCCAGCGAACTTCAAGCTTGTTCTCTAAATGCATTTTCATAGCTTTTACCAATGTATCTGCCTCTAGTTTTTGTCCTTTTGTTTTTATTTTCTCTAATGTATCATTTGGATCTACTTTGAAAGAGTCTTGGAAAATTATTGGTCCTTGATCTAAGTTCTCAGTTACATAGTGGGATGTAACACCAACAATTTTTGTACCTCTTTCATAAGCTTGTGCATATGCTAAAGCTCCTGGGAAAGCTGGTAACAATGAAGGATGAATGTTAATTATTCGATTTGGATATCTCCAAACAAAGTTAGGACTAAGAATTCTCATATATCTTGCTAGAGAAATTAAATCAATATTGTATTTTTTACATATTTGAATAATTTTTTCTTCTGCCTTTGCTTGAACTTTATCTTCTACTGCAACAAATGGAATTTTTGCTTTCTTTGCTAATGGTTCCAATGATTTTTCAGTACCAATAATTACTGAGATTTTTCCTTTAAGTGATTTAGAATTTGCAAGAATTGTTTGAAGACAAAGTGGTTCTTTAGTAACTAGTACTGCAATATTTTTTTGAGAATTTGTTTCATGATGTGTACTCACATCCATTTTTTCTTTCTTTGCAAGACTTTGAATATTTGAATCAAATTTTTTGACATCAACTGTTTTTGAAAAAGATACTTCTAGATACATACCGAAAAGACCTTTGATTACATTCTGATTTACTTTCTCTATGTTTCCACCTTTGGAAAATGCAAAATTAGTAAATGTAGCTACAATTCCCTCTCTATCTTTACCTACCACTGTAATTCCTACTACTGTCTTTTTCATGACTTTGTTTGCTGAAGATTTTCTCATTATTAATCTTCACAGAAATCAAAATGGTGCGGGAGGTGGGATTTGAACCCACGAAATCCTAAGATATAGGG
>Ga0209992_10001121_pt1 | contig 30167 bp, 30 predicted proteins | sample 2SBtaG_2_FD_182564 | JGI IMG/M metagenome (GOLD analysis project Ga0209992, IMG submission 182564) | Deep subsurface microbial communities from Kolumbo volcano to uncover new lineages of life (NeLLi) - 2SBTROV12_ACTIVE470 metaG (SPAdes)... | ecosystem: Environmental > Aquatic > Marine >... | reverse complement strand
AGATGCCAGGCAGTACCCATAGACCAGGATCCAGAGCATCAGCCGAGGGTCGTAGGGCCGGTCGAACCGGAAGACCCGCCGCCAACAGGAGACCCCATCCACCCAGCCCCCGACACTGCGGCCCGCCCCAATTGGCACCTGCTGATTCGACGCCGACGCCCCCCGAAAGGAGGGAACATAAGACCACCAGCGCTCGCCTCGGCGCCCCCAGTCGACCGAGCACCGAGGCTCCCATTGGCCAAACGCTGGCAGGTTCCCGGTTGATGTTGGCCCAGCCATCGCCGCCGGAACCCGGGTTGGTGGCCCCCAATTCCCAACAAGCTCCTAGGGTAGCGTGGCCACGCCGCCCGACTCCATCACCAGGAGCATCGTGGTGTAGGCGATCCAGAGGCACACCAGCAGGGCGCCGGCGAAGCGGCTCAGGCGGCCGGTCTTGGTGGCGGCCAGGGGCAGCAGCAGGACGACGGTGAGCAGGGCGATCCAGGCGTCGAACTCCAGGAACTGGGGGGCGACGGCGATGGGGTGGATCAGGCTGGCGGCGCCCAGGACGCTCAGCAGGTTGAAGAGGTTGCTGCCGATGGCGTTGCCCAGGACCATGTCGCTCAGGCCGCGACGGGCAGCGGTGATGCCGGCGGCGAGCTCGGGGGCGCTGGTGCCGATGGCGACGACTGTGAGGCCGATGGTGCCCTCGCTGACCTCGAGGCCGCGGGCGATGGCCGTGGCGCCGACGACCAGGAAGTGGGAGCCCCCGACCAGCAGGCCCAGTCCGAATGGCAGGAGCACCACGGAGCCGAGCAGGCCGCCTCGCTGGGCGTTGAGGTGCATGATGAAGGCGCAGACCGCGGCAGCCGCCGTGAGGGCCCACAGGGCCACGGACTGCTCCTGGCCTACCGCGGCGGCGCCGACGCCGCAGACCACGGCGATGGCGGCGAAGACCCGGTAGGCATCGTCGTCGTCGTCGTCGTCGTCGTCTTCCCCGCCCTCGGCACGGCCGGTGCGGGCGACCCAGAGGAGGAAGGCGAAGAGCACGCCCAGCAGGACGATGCCCTCCCAGCGGTGCAGGACCAGCCCTGTCCAGGCCAGGCAGATGACCAGCACGTTGGCCATCACGCAGAACGGGATCTCGCGCTTGAACAGATCCCGGCGGATGACGAGGCCGGTGATGGCCGCGGGGCCTCCCACGGCGACCAGCACGTTGAAGATGTTGCTGCCGAAGACATTGCCGACGGCGATGTCCGGGGTGCCCTCGAGGGCCGCGATGATCGAGACGGCGAGCTCGGGGGCCGAGGTGCCGAAGGCGACCACCGTGAGGCCGATGGCCAGCGGCGAGACGCCGAGTCGCCTGGCCAGCCTGGCTGCGCCCGTGACGAGGCCCTCGCCCCCGAGGAGGAGGGCACCAAGGCCAGCGACGACGAGCAGGAGCGCGAGCGGCACGGCCCTCGTGCTAACCGGCGGTGGACTGCGGGACCGGGACCGCGTGTCCCCGTGGCGACCCAACCCAGCCCGCGATAGAGCGGCTGGCTCGATCACCTCCGGGAAGAGACGCCATGACCATCCGCCGCTGCCTGTGCCTCCTGCTCGTCTGGACCCTCAGCCTCGGGGCCGCCATGACGGTCGCCGCGACCCCGGCCCAGGCCCAGCAGATGAAGGTCGCCGTCGTGGACTTCCAGGCCGCTCTGGACGGCATCGAGGAAGGCAAGATGGCCCAGGCCCGGCTCGAGGGGCTGTTCATGGGCAAGCAGAAGGAGATCGAGCAGCGCGAGGCCAACATCATGGCCAAGAAAAAGGAGTACGAGGCCAAGGCCGCCGTGCTCACCGACGCCGCCCGCATGGACCTGGAGCGCCAGCTGGGCGAGATGCAGATGGAGTACCAGCAGTACGTGATGCGGGCCCAGCAGGAGATGGCCGAGGCCGAAGCCCAGGTGCTGGCCGATCTGGTGGAGAAGCTCCAGGCCACGGCCACGACCGTCGGCAAGGCCCAGGGCTTCACCCTGATCCTGGCCAAGGAAGCGGTCGTCTACACCACCGCGACCGACATCACCGACGCGGTGGTCGCCAAGTACAACGCCTCCCACTCCGGCTGAGGGGTGTCCGTGCGGGCGCTGACGGTCGCCGAGCTGGCCGACGCGCTCGGTGGCGCCGTCGAAGGAGACGGGGACCGCTCGCTGACCGGGGTCCGGGACCTGCGCGAAGCGGGCGCCGAGCACCTGGCCTTCGTGTCCAACCCCCGGTACCAGCGGCACATCGCCGACTCCCATGCTGGCGCCCTGTTGCTCGATCTGGAGACCCCGGCGCCGGGCCACACGGTCATCCGGCTGGCCGACCCCTACGCGGGCTTCGCCGGGGCGCTGGCGGCATTTCATCCCCAGACCTGGCCTGCTGGGGGCGTCGATGCCTACGCCTGGGTGGCACCGGATGCACGGGTGGCCGCCGACGCCCGGATCGAGGCCTTTGCCACCATCAGCTCCGGGGCCGACATCGGGGCCGGCGCCTGGATCCAGGCAGGCGCCTTCGTCGGGCCCCACGCGCGAATAGGCCCCCGCTGCCGCTTGATGCCCGGAAGCGTCGTGATGGATCGCTGCGAGCTGGGGGCCCGGGTCTGGCTGAACCCCGGCGCCGTGGTCGGAAGCGAGGGCTTTGGGTTCGCGCCCACGGCCCAGGGCCTGGTGAAGATCCCCCAGCCGGGACGTGCGCTGGTGGGGGACGACGTGGAGCTCGGCGCCAACACCTGCGTGGACCGGGCTGCTCTGGGCGACACGGTGATCGGCACCGGCACCAAGACCGACAACCTGTGCCAGATCGGGCACGGGGTGACCCTGGGCCAGCACGATCTGATGGTGGCCTACAGCGGGGTGGCGGGCTCGTCGACCGTCGGCGACCGGGTGACCCTGGCCGCGCGGGCGGCGGTGATGGGCCACCTGACCGTGCCCGCGGGCAGCACGGTGGCGGCCTACAGCTGTCTGGCCCGCGAGCCGCGGGAGGCCGGGGTGTTCGCCGGAATCCCCGCCCGGGACCACCGCAGCTGGCGTCGGGAGACCGCGGCCCAGCGCGAGCTCCCAGAGCTGGTGCGCGAGGTCCGCAGACTGTCTGACAGGGTCGCAGCCCTCGAAGCCCAGCTCGCCGAGCCCCAGGACACGCCTTGATCGACATCGACGGCATCCTGGAGCTCCTGCCCCACCGCTACCCCTTCCTGATGGTGGACCGGGTCATCGCCGTCGACCCCGGGGTGAGCGTGACCGGGGTGAAGTGCGTCACGGTCAACGAGCCCCAGTTCCAGGGCCACTTTCCCGGCAAGCCGATCATGCCAGGCGTCCTGATCAGCGAGGCCTTCGCCCAGGTCTCGGGTCTGGTGGCCCTGACGGCGAACCCCGACCAGGCCGGCGCCCGCTTCTACCTGTTGGGACTGGACAAGGTGCGCTTTCGCAAGGTCATCGTGCCCGGGGACCGGGTCGAGATCACGGCGACCAAGGTGGACAGTCGCCGAAGCGTCTGGACCTTCCGCTGTGTGGCCCGGGTCGACGGCAAGAAGGTGGCGGACGGCACGGTCATGGCCGCGCTGGCCCCCGAGGGCGAGCCGACCGTCTGAGGGCTACCGGATGACCCCCTCCAGGAACGGGACCTCGAGCACTTTCTTGTGCATGATCGGCCCGTGGCCGAAGTAGCCACTCTCGCCGAAGAGCTCGCCGTGGTCGGCGGTGACGGTGATGTGGGTGCCCTTGGGAACGATGTCGTAGAGCTGCTCGAACACGACGTCCAGGTACTTCACCACGTCGACCTGGCGCTGCTTGAGCTCACGCATCTTCTTGTCGTCGAAGAACTTGGGCTGCTCGCTGGCGTGCACCAGCTGGCCGTCCTTGAGGGACTTGTCCAGGTGCTTGAAGACCCCGTTCACGCCCGAGATGCGGGGCAGGTCGTTCTCGTCCTCGAAGGGGTCGGCGTAGGGGTAGTGGGTCTCGCCGGCGTTGATCAGGAAGAAGCTCGGCCGGTCCACGTAGAACTTCATGTCGTCCAGGGCCTGGCGCATGTCGTTGTGCTTGTCCATGAGCACGTAGGTGTCGAAGTCCTGGTTGATGGGCGTCTGGGGGTTCAGGACCGGCATCGACACGTAGGCGTTGGTGCGGAAGCCCACCACGTTGCGCAGGTACGACGGCAGGAACAGCCGGGGCACCATGCGGGCGAACGCCATGTCCGGCACGCCCAGGCGGTCCTGGAAGCGGAGGAAGTCCTCCTTGTAGTACTCGCTGGCGTAGACGTGGCTCGGCGAGATGTGGGGCACCAGCCCCATCAGCAGGTTGTAGTGGCTGGGCGCGGTCCAGGTGGCGTAGGTGTACCGCTTCTCGACTGCGCCGAGCTTGGTGATCACCTTGGGCTTGGCCTTCATGAAGGTGTCGAAGCGGCAGCTGTCGAGCGTGATGAGCACGTAGTCGTGGGCGGAGTCCGGCGGGGTCGGGCGCTCGCTGGCCGGCAGGGGCGCCGGGGCGTGCTCGCTCCCGGTGTCGGACGGGGTCTGGGCCCGCGCCTGGAGGCGCTCCATGACCCTACGAATGCCCACGCCCATGCTCGCTCCCGGTTGTCGCCGTCGTCTCGCGGTGCTCGGTTATGTGTCGGCCCGCATCGTTTCCATCTACGCTGCCGCTTTCCCCCCTGCCAGGACTCACTGCGATGAGTGCTCCCGAGACCTCCCAGCGCACCATCCACCCCACGGCGGTGGTCGATCCGCGGGCCGAATTGGGGGCGGTGACCGTCGGTCCCTTCGCCGTCGTGGGCCCCGGCGTGGCCCTGCACGACGGGGTGACCCTGGACGCCCACACCGTCGTCTACGGGCCGACCACCCTGGGCGAAGGCACCCGGGTGCACGCCTTTGCCTGCATCGGCGGTGACCCCCAGGACCTCAAGTACGACGGCGAACAGACCGCCCTGGCCATCGGGCGGAACAACACCTTTCGGGAGTACGTCACCGTGAACCGGGGCACGGTCGGCGGCGGCGGCACGACCGAGATCGGCGACGACAACCTGTTCATGGCCTGCTCGCACGTGGCCCACGACTGCAAGATCGGCTCGGGCTGCATCGTGGCCAACTCGGTGGGCATCGCGGGCCACGTGGTCATCCAGGACCGGGCCGTGCTGGGCGGTCTCTCGGCGGTCCACCAATTCGCTCGGATCGGCCGCTGCGCCATGATCGGCGGCGGCGCCATGGTCGCCCAGGACGTGCCGCCCTTCACCGTGGCTCAGGGGGATCGCGCCCGCCTCTTCGGGCTCAACATCATCGGGCTGCGTCGCGCGGGCTTCGACCCCACGGCGATCGAGAAGCTCCGGGGCGCTTACCGGGACCTCTTCGGCAAGGGCGCGCCGCTGCGCATCGCCATCGAGCGGGTCCGCGCCAGCGATGGCGACATCCCCGAGGTCGCAGAGCTGCTCGGCTTCCTGTCCGGCAGCTCCCGCGGTGTGTGTCGGGCTGCGGGCCAGGATCCGGCGCAGGACTAACCTGTGAGCCTCAAGGGCGCGGTCGTGGGCTGCGGGCACATGGGTGCCCTGCATGCTCGCAAGCTCCTCGCGCACCCCGGGGTGATCCTGGTGGGGGTGGTGGACCCGGCCGGGGTGCCCGAAGACCTGCCCGAGCTGGCGCGGCTTCCCACCGACCTGGACTTTGCCGTGGTCGCGGTTCCCACGGCGCGGCACGTGGCCATCAGCCTGCCCCTGGCCCAGGCGGGACTGCCGCTGCTGATGGAGAAGCCCGTGGCGGCCAGCGTGCAGGAAGGCCAGGCCCTGGCCCAGAACGCCGCGATCTCGGTGAACCACATCGAGCGGTGGAACCCCACGCTGGCCGCCCTGCCGGCGGGCTTTCGACCGCGGTATCTGCGGGCCGAGCGACTGAGTCCCTGGGGTGCGCGGGGCACCGACGTGGACGTGGTGCTGGACCTGATGATCCACGACTTGGACCTGGTCCTGCACCTGACCGGGGAGCCCGTGCACGACGTGCGGGCCGTGGGCGTGCCCGTGCGGACCCGTGGCGTCGACATCGCCGAGGTCTGGCTCGAGACCGCCGGAGGCGCGGTGGCGACCCTCACGGCCTCGCGGGTCAGCCGGAAGCCGGTGCGGCAGCTCCGAGCGGTGGGCACCGACGGCTACTTCAGCCTGGACCTGCGCGGGCGCACGGCGGCTCGGGTGAACTACCAGGACGATGAGCTGGCGGCGCAGCCCGTGCCGGTGCCGCCTGGAGATGCCCTCGAGGCTGTGCACCGCGACTTCCTGGCTGCGGTGCGCGGGGAGCGCAGCTACCCGGTCCCGGTGGGTGAAGCCCTGGCCGTGGTGGCGCTCGCCGAGCGGGTGACCGCCCAGGCCCAGGGCCGGTCCTGGGCGTGACCGCTCCCCGGCTGTTCCTGTCCGCCGCCGAGGCGTCGGGGGACAGGCTCGCAGGGGATCTGGTGGCCGCTCTGCGGCAGCGGGTGCCCGGGCTCCAGGTCCGAGGCCTGGCCGGGCCGGCCATGCGGGCAGCGGGCGTGGAGCCGGTCGCGCGGTCCGAAGACGTCTCGGTGATGGGCGTGGTCGAGGTGCTGGCCAAGCTGCGCCCCATCCTGGCCTTGCGCAAGCGGGTGCGGGCGTCGCTGTCGCTGGGCGCGGACCTGCTCGTGGTGGTGGACGCGCCGGACTTCAACCTGCCCCTGGCCCGCACGGCCTGGGCCCTGGGCATCCCCGTGGTGTTCTACGTCTCGCCCCAGGTCTGGGCCTGGCGACGGGGCCGAGCCCGAGAGATCGCGGCGCTGGCGACCGAGGTCCTGTGCCTCTTTCCCTTCGAGCCCCCCAGCTACCAGGCCCACGGCGGGGCCGCGTCCTTTGTGGGCCACCCCGTCGCTGGGCGGCTCTCGCCCGGTCCGCCTGGGGACCACTTCGCCGTGCTGCCCGGCAGTCGCGCGAGCGAGATCGCCCGACACGGGCCCGCCTTTCGAGCCGCCGTGGCCGGCCTCCGGGCGCGGGTACCCGATGCCGAGGTGCGCTTGCCGGTGGCTCCGGGCCTGACGCCGGCCGAGCTGGGCGAGTGGCCCGGGGTCCGCCTGACCCAGGATCTGGAGGGTGCTGTGGCCGGGGCTCGCTCGGCCCTTGTGGCGTCGGGCACAGCCACCCTCGAAGCGGCCTGCCTGGGGGTGCCCCACGTGGTCGCTTGGCGGGGTCACCCGTTGACGTACTGGATCGGGCGCCTCCTGGTCCGCGACGTCCGACACATCGGTCTGCCCAACCTCGTCGCCGGCCGGCCCGTGGTGCCGGAGTTCATCCAGCACCTGGACGGCGAGACCTTGGCCCAGGCCTGGCTCGACGCAGCCACCGACACCGACCAACCCCCGGCCTTGGCCCAGGTCCGGCAGGCTCTGGCCGGCGAGGGCGCGGTGGTCCGCGCGGCGGATCGGGTGATCGCGGCTCTTGGGGGATAGACGCATCCCGCCATGGATCTGGACACCTGGGTCGTCACACCCACCTACAACGAGGCCGACAACCTGGAGCGGCTCGTGCGCGCCCTGCGTGCGGTGCTGCCCGAAGTCGGGGTGTTGGTGGTCGACGACGGCTCGCCCGATGGCACCGGCGAGCTGGCCGAGGGCCTGGGCCGGGAGCTCGGGCGGATCGAGGTCCTGAAGCGCGCGGGCAAGCAGGGGCTGGCCACGGCCTATGTGGCGGGCTTCGCTCGCCTGCTGGCCCAAGGTGCTGGGCGCATCGTGCAGATGGACGCCGATCTGTCCCACGACCCAGCCGACGTCCCGCGGCTGCTCGCCGCGCTGGATCAGGGCGCAGACCTGGCTCTGGGCAGTCGCTACGTCCCCGGGGGCGGCACCCGCAACTGGCCTCTCGATCGGCGCCTGCTCTCCCGCTTCGGCTCCTTGTACAGCCGCCTGTGGCTGGGGCTGCCAGTCCGGGATCTGACCGGGGGCTTCAAGGCCTGGACCCGCGCGACACTCCAGGGCGTGCTGACCCAAGAGGTCGCGTCGGATGGGTATGCCTTCCAGGTCGAGCTGACCTGGCGTGCCATCCGCGGCGGGGCGAGCGTGGTCGAGGTCCCGATCATCTTCACCGAGCGCGAGGACGGCGTGTCCAAGATGAGCCGTGACATCGCCGTCGAAGCGGCGTGGCTCGTGCCTCTGTTGCGGTTCCGGCGGTGAAGTGGCTGGGGCTCGTGGCCCTGGCGGTCGTGCTCGGGGTGCGGCTGGCCATCGGTGGGCAGCTGGGCCTGTCCGCCGACGAGGCCTACTACTGGACCTGGAGCCAGGACCTGGCCGCTGGCTACTACGACCATCCGCCCGGGGTGGCCTGGTTGATCGCGGCGGGCACCGGGCTCCTGGGGGACACCGAGCTCGGGGTGAGGGCGGGTGGCCTGGTGGCCCAGTCCGCGGCCTTTGCCGCGCTCATCTTGGCTGCCGGCGAAGAGGACCGGGCTCTGTTGGCGCTGCTGCTGTGCGGCCTGCCGGTCCTGTTCATCGGGGGGCTGTTGGCCACCCCGGACGCCCTGCTGCTGGCCGCCTGGGCCGGCTGCCTCTTGGCCGCCGAGCGGGGCCGCTGGGGACTTGCGGGCATGTTGGCCGGGCTGGCCATCCTGGCCAAGCTGACCGGCGTGCTGTTGCTCGCGGTCCTGGCGTTGTCGGGCTGGCGCAGGCCCGAGCGGGTGGCCTTGGCGGTGGCTTGGGCGGTGGTGGTCATCAGTCCCTGGATTCACTGGTCCATCGCCCATGACTCCGTCAGCATCGCCTTCCAGCTGGCCCACGGCCTGGGCGGGTCGGACAGCCCCGGCGCCACCGGCCTGCTGGAATTCCTGGGCGGCCAGCTCGGTGCGGCCGGGCCCATCGTCTTCCTGGCCGGGGTCGCCTTGCTGCTCACCGGCCGGCGCACCCAGTGGTGGTGGGCGGCGGCGATACCGCTGGCGCTGTTCGGGCTGGCATCGCTGCGGGCCCACGGCGAAGTGGGCTGGGCGGCGCCCGCCTGGCTGGCGGTGGCCGTGGCGCTCTCCCGAGCCGACGGCGTGCTGCGGCGAGCGGCCTGGGCCGGTGGCTGGATCTCGGCAGGCATCACCGCGCTGGTGGCCCTGCACGCGGTGCACCCCATCTGGCAGATGCCGGGCAAGGACCCTGTGGACCGCCTGCGCCAGGGCTCGGTCCTAGGCCCGGCCGTCGAGGCCTGGGGTCAGCCCGTGCTCACCGCCCGGTACCAAGAAGCCTCCTGGGTCCGCTTCTACGGGGGGGTGCCGGCGACCACCGTGCCCGACGTGCACCGGGAGGACCAGTACGACCTGTGGCCCCGCACGCTCCCCGAGTCCGCGGTCTACGTGCGGCCGGCGGGCTGGAGCGGACCCGCCGAGGCGACGCTCTTCTACGAGCGGGTCACGGGACCTGCCCGGGTCCAGGCGCGGCGGGACGACCGGCTGATCCAGGGGTGGGAGGTCTGGCAGGTGTCCGGGCTCCGGGATCGGCTACCTTGAGGGCCATGTCCACCAGCGAACCCGGGGCGCTGTGGCGCCTGGCGAGGGCCTACAGGCCGCACCGTGGCGGGATCCTGGTCGCCACGGCCCTGTTGGCCGCTGGCTCCGCGGTGCCGGCGGGCGTGGTGTTCGTGATCGAACAGCTCCTGGACGACGTCCTGTTGGCTCGGGACCAGCTGGCCCTGGCGACCTTGCCGTTCGCTCTGGCGGGCCTGTACGTGCTCAAGGGCGCTGCCACGGTCGGCTCGGTGCTGCTCACCCGACGCATCGGCTTCCAGGTCGCCCATGACCTGCGCCAGCGCGTGGTCGAGCACTGCCTTGCCTTGGACCTGGGCTGGCACCAGCGCCAACGGCGTGGGGACACGCTGGCCCGTGTGGTGCACGACGTCGGCGAGGTGGAGGTGTTGGCCGAGGCCTATGCCGGCGCCGTCGAGAAGCCGCTGACCCTGGCGTTCCTGCTGGCGGCAGCCCTGTGGATGGACTGGCGCCTGACCCTGTGGTCCCTCGCCGTGCTGCCCTTCGTCGCTGTGGCGATCGATCGCTTCGCCCGCCGGATGCGCCAGGCAGCGCGGGACACGCTGGAGAACCTCGGGGACCTGTCGGCCGGCCTCCAGGAGCTCTTCGCCGGCATCCGGGTGCTCCAGGCCTTCGGCGCCGAAGCCGAGCAGGCCCAGGCCTTCTCCCGCGTCAATGATCGGCAAGTGGCTCTGCAGCTCCGGGCCGCCATGGCCCAGGCCGTGCCCGGTCCGGTGGTCGAAGCCATCGCGGCCGCAGGCATCGGCCTGGTGCTGTGGTTCGGCGGCCAGCGGGTGTTCTCCGGGGACCTGCTGCCCGGTGAGCTCATCGGCTTCCTGGTGGCCATCGGGCTCATGAACATGCCACTCAAGGGGCTCAGCGAAGTGGTGGCCAAGGGGCAGCGAGCAGCGGCGGGGGCAGAGCGCTCCTACGAGCTGCTGGACGAGCGGCCTGCCGTCCAGGGCGGAGACACCGTGCTGGACGAGCGCCGCTGTGAGCTGGTCTTCGAAGGGGTGGTCTTCGACTACGGCGACGGTCCGGTCCTGGTCGACCTGGACTTTCGTGTGGCCCCGGGCGAGCGGGTCGGCATCGTGGGGGCCAGCGGCAGCGGCAAGACCACCCTGGCTGCCCTGGTGCCGCGCTTCCACGATCCGGCTGCCGGGCGCGTGCTCCTGAACGGCCGGGACCTGCGGGACTACACCCTGGAGAGCCTGCGGGCCCACGTGGCCGTGGTCTCCCAGGAGCCGTTCCTGTTCCACGGCAGCGTGCTGGACAACGTGCGCCTGGGACGGCCCGACGCGACCGTGGACCAGGTGCGGGAGGCCTGTCGCGTGGCCAACGCAGCGGACTTCGTGGCGGCGCTGCCCCAGGGCCTCGACACGCCCCTTCACGAGGCCGGGGCTCGGCTCTCTGGCGGCGAGCGCCAGCGGCTGTGCATCGCTCGGGCGGTGCTCGCGGATGCCCCGGTGCTCATCCTGGACGAGGCGACGTCGAACCTGGACGCCCAGAGCCAGGAAGCCGTGACGGAGGCCCTGGAGCGGCTCATGGCGGATCGCACCACCCTCGCCATCGCCCACCGCATGGGCACCCTGGTCGATGCCGACCGCATCCTGGTGCTCCAGGAGGGTCGGCTGGTGGAGCAGGGACGGCACCACGAGCTGGTGGCTGCCCAGGGCGAGTACGCCCGCCTGTGGTCGGCGGCCCGATGAGCGGCTTCCGGGACCGGGTCTACGCGGCGGTGCGGGCGATCCCGCCCGGTCGGGTCGCCAGCTACGGCGACGTCGCGGCGGCGGTTGGCTCCCCCCGGGCCGCTCGCCAGGTGGGCTGGGCCCTCGCCGCCCTCTCCGAAGGAGGGCTCGATCCACAGGGCCGGTCCGTGCCCTGGCAGCGGGTCATCCTGACCAGCGGCTTCATCGCCTTCCGTGGGGACCCGGTGCGGGGGCCGCTCCAGCGCGCCCTGCTCGAGGCCGAAGGCGTCGCTTTCCGCGGTGACGCCGTGCCGATGGGGCGGTTCCGATGGCAGCCCCAGGCCGATGTGCTCCACGATCTGCTCCACGAGCTGGAGTGAGCGTCTGGTTGCTGCGGGCCGCCTGGGTCCTGTTGGCCCCGGTCCTGGTCATCGTCACCGGACTCCACCCACGGACCCGCGGCCACTGGGCAGCGCGTTGGGCCTGGCGATTCCCCGCCGTGGCCCCGGGAGCCGTGTGGATCCACGGCGCGTCGGTGGGGGAGGGCCAGGCCGCTGCGGCGCTGTGCGAAGCCCTCAGGGCAGTGCCGGAGTCTCCTGTGCTGCTGCGCTCGGCGAGCACGGACACCGGGCTTGCCACGGCCCGAGGCCACCACGTCCTGTGCCCCCGCCCGGTGGACGCTCCCTGGGTGGTGGCCCGCTGGCTCGATCGGGTGCGCCCCAGGCTCCTGGTCCTGGTCGAGGGGGAGCTGTGGCCGAACCTGCTGCTGGCTTGTGGCGTCCGACAGATCCCCGTGGTGGTGGTGGGGGTCCGGGACAGTCCAGGACTCCGGCGGCTCCAGAGGTGGGTCCCCGGGCTCTTTCGAGCGATGAGCGCCCCGGTGTCCCTGTGGCTGGTTCGGGAACCCGTGTCGGGGCTGGATGGGCTGGTGGAACCGATCGGCGAGCTCAAGGGGCTGCCCGCATCCCTGGTGCCAGTGGCGCTGGAGGCACCGACCCTGGTGGCCGGCTCGACCCGCGCCGGGGACGAGGCCCTGATGCTCCAGGCCTGGCAAGGCCTGGACCCCCGACCTGCCCTGGTGCTCGCTCCCCGCCACCTGGACCGCTGCCCCGAGGTCGCCGGGCTGCTGGACGAGTGCGGGGTGCGCTGGACCCGCTGGAGCGAGCTCGAGACCGCGCCAAGGGCCGGCCAGGTCCTCCTGGTAGACACCCTCGGCGAGCTGGCTCGGTTCTACCCCCAGGCCCGGGCGGCGTTCGTGGGAGGGACCTTCGACGCCCAGCTGGGGGGCCACAGCCCGGCCGAGGCCGCGGCGGCGGGGTTGCCCGTCGTGCGGGGCCCCCACGCCCAGGCCAATGGGCCTGCCTGGGCTGGGGTCACGGCCTTCGTGGCGAGCGAACCGGGTGGGCTGGGTCGGGCGGTCGCGGACGCGCTGGCCTGCGGGCCGGTCCCGCCATCGGCCAGCACCGGGCCGGACCAGGTCGCCGAGCGGCTCGCCCCGTGGCTGGGTAGCCCCCCGCCTGGGGAACGGCCCCTGCGTCCCTGGCTTGCCCCCCTGGCTGTCGGCTTCCGGGGCCTGGTCGCCCTGCGGTCCGCGGCCTGGCGCATGCTGCCGGCGGCCCGGGTCTCGGTGCCCGTGATCAGCGTGGGCGGGCTGGGCAGCGGCGGTGCGGGCAAGACCCCTGCGGTCGCAGAGGTGGTGGCCGCGCTCCGGGCGCGGGGCCGCAACCCGGCGATCGTGGCGCGAGGGCACGGACGAGCGGGCAGGGGAGCCCAGGTTCGGGCCCCCGACGGACCGCCCTCCGCCCGGCACCTGGGGGACGAGCTGGCCATGTTCGCGGCCCAGGGGCTGCCGGTGATCTCTGCCCCGGATCGCGTGGCGGGAGCTCGTGCCGCCGTGGCCCGCGGGGCCGACGTGGTGGTGCTGGACGACGGCTTCCAGCACCGCCGCCTCCATCGCGACGCGGACATCGTGGTCGTGGATCCCCGCTGGGCCACAGAGGGCGGGGCGTTGCCGGTGGGCGAGGCCCGGGAGCCCGTCTCGGCACTGGGCCGCGCCGACCTGCTCTGGCTGTCGGCCACCGGCCAGGTGCCCGGTGCGCCCGAGGGCTTGCCGCGGGTCCGGTCCCAGGTGGTGCCCGTCGCTTGGCGCCACCGCGGCGAACAGCTTCCCCTGGACCAGGGCCCCCGAGGCCCCGTGACGGCGCTGGCTGGGCTCGCCCGTCCCGGTCGCTTCCTGGCCCAGCTCGTGGCGCTGGGCGTGGACGTGAGGGCCTGGCACCCCTGGCCCGACCACCATGCCTGGACGCCCGAGCAGGAGGCGGCGCTTGTGGCACAGGGGCTGGGCACGACCGTGGTGTGCTCAGAGAAGGACCTGGTCCGGCTGTCCGGTGACTTCGGCGGATATGCCTTGGTCGTGACGCTGGAGCTGATCAGCGGGGACGCAGCCCTGGAGCGGCTGCTCGACCGGGTCCTGACCCCGTGAGGGCCCTGGCCTGGATCCTGGCGCGGCTGCCCCTGGGCCTGAGCGCGGGCATGGCCGGGGCGCTGGCCTGGATCTGGTGGCTGGTGATTCCCGTGCGGCGGCGTGTGGCAGCCGAGAACCTGGCGGCGGCCTTTCCCGAGCTTCCCCCGGGCCCTACCTTGCGCAGGACCTTTCGCGAGCTGGCCCTGGGCTACGTGGAGCTGCTGCACCTGGACCGGGGCCGGCTCCCCGGGGTGCGCTTCGAGGGCCACGAAGCCCTGCTGGCCCGGGGCGCCAACGGGCAGGGGGCCCTGCTGCTGGCTGGCCACGGGGGCGCCTGGGAGCTCGCTCTGACCGGTGCCGCCCGGGTGCTGGGCATGCCGCTGAGCATCATGGTCCGCGCGCCGGCCCACCCGGGCAGCGCAGCCCTCATCGAGGGGCTGCGGGCCCGCTCGGGTGCCGAGCTCCTGGACCCAGACGGCGGCTTCAAGGCGCTCCTGCGGAGCGTGCGGGCCGGTCGGATCGGCGTGGTGACCCTGGACCAGCGCCAGAACAACGGCACCCCTCTGCCCTTCTTCGGTCGCTCGGCGTGGACCAGCCGGGGCATCGGCGTGCTGGCCCGCAGGACCGGGGTGCCCGTCTACACGGTCTGGCAGTGGCGGACCGGGACCGGCCAGCACGTGGTCCGCTTCGGAGGTCCCTTGGCGCTCCCGGACGACAACGACCAGGCGACCGCGACCTGCTTGGCATGGGTCGAAGACCAGATTCGGGCCCACCCCCACGGCTGGCTGTGGCTGCACGACCGCTGGAAGGTCCCCCATGAGTGACCCTGCCTCTGCCGTGGACCCCGTGCTGCGGGCGCTGCTGGTCTGCCCCGCCTGTCGTGGCGAGCTCGAGGACCTGCCCCAGGGCCTGGGCTGCCGGGGCTGCGCCTTGATCTACCCGGTGGTCGACGGGCGGCCGTGGATGCTGCCGGAGCGAGCCCGCAAGTGGCGGGACCTGCCCCCGCAGACCTGACTATACTGAACGGGTGTTCAGGTCCAACCCGCCCAGCCCCTTCGACCCCCTCGACCTGGACTGGCTCGATGAGCCGCCCGAGGCGCGGCTGCGGCTACGAGACGACGACGCCCGGAGCGTGCTGAACCGCAACGACGATCCGGCCATGGACTTCCGGTGGAGCCTGAACCCGTACCGGGGCTGCTTTCACGGCTGCGCGTACTGCTACGCCCGGCCAACCCACAACTACTGGGACCTGGGTGCCGGCACGGACTTCGAGCGGGTGCTGATCGTGAAGCGGCGAGCCCCGGAGCTGCTGCGCCAGGCCTTTGAGCGGCCGCCCTGGACCGGCGAGAAGATCCTGATGTCCGGGAACACGGACTGCTACCAGCCCATCGAGCGCCAGCTCGGCCTGACCGCAGCCTGCCTGAGAGTCTGCCGCGACTACCGGAACCCGGTGGCCATCATCACCAAGGGCGCGCTAATCGCCCGAGACGTGGCGCTGCTGGCCGAGCTTCACCGGACGGCCTTCGTCACGGTCACGTTCTCCATCGGCCTGCTGGACCCCCGGCACGCCCGGGCGCTCGAGCCCTGGGCGCCGCCGCCAACCCTCCGACTGCGAGCCATGGAGACCCTCGCCAAGGCCGGCATCCCCGTCGGGGTGTTGGTCGGGCCGCTGATTCCCGGGCTCAGCGAGCGCCAGGTGCCGGCCATCCTGAGGGCCGCACGGGACGCCGGGGCCAGCTGGGCCGGTCAGGCCCTCCTGCGGCTGCCCGAACCGGTGGACGTGATCTTCCAGCAGGCGCTGCAGGCCGCCTTGCCGCTCCGGGCCGCAGGGGTGATGGCACGCCTCCACAGGATGCGCGGCGGACTGCTCCAGGGCCGGCGTCCGGGGCAGGGCGTGGAGTGGAAGCTCTGCCAGGACCTGTTCGCCCTCCACCACCAGCGCCTGGGCTTCGGCGACTCGCCCCAGGTCCCGAGGCCCAGCCCGTTCCGGCGGCCTGGTGGCGGTGTGCAGCAGGACCTGTTCTCTGGCAGGGCTCAGAAGCAGCGCTGAGGCTCCCATTGCCTAAACGCTGGCAGGTTCCCGGTTGAGCTTGGCCCAGCCATCGCCGCCGGAACCCGGGTTGGTGGCCCCCAATTCCCTACAGGGGACTAGGTTGGCTTGACACCGACCGTGCCGCCGGAACTAGTGAGGGCAGGAGGACCCTTGTCCGAGGCTGCCACCGAGCCGCGCCCCCGCCACCGTCGCCCCTCCCAGGGCCGGCGTGGCGGTCCCTCTCGGCCGCCGGACATCCTGTACCACGGCTGCACCGTGCCGCTGGCCGCACGGGCGTCCGAACAGGGCCGCCTGCGCGTCGCAGGCAATCGGCCTGTCTACCTCTCCAGCAGCGAGGCCCACGCCTGGCGGGTCGCGCACCGCAACGACCAGGCACCCGAGGTCCTCTACATCGACGCCGGCCGGGCTCGCCGGGCAGGGGTCAGCTTTCGTCGGGGGCGCAGCGGGCTGTGGTTGGCGGACCACATCCCCGCTCGCTTCGTGCTGAACCTGCAGGCCGGTTTTGCCGAACAATTCAGCGCCGGCGGCATCATCGTCCGGCACCTCGAGAGCGGTCCCGAGCTGCTCCTGGTCAGCTGCCGCCGCGCGTCGGGTGCGACCTGGGAGATCGCCAAGGGCAAGCTGGAGCCGGGCGAGTCGCCGCCCGTCACCGCCGTGCGCGAGGTCCGGGAAGAGATGGGCATCGACGCGGGCCTGGAGATCACCAACATCCTCGGCGTGGCCCGCTACGGGTTCCGTACCCCCGAGGGCTGGCCCCGCCTCAAGACGCTCTACGTGTACCTGATGCGGGCCGATCCTTGTCCCGAGGACTTCGAGCCGGCGGCACTGGAGGGCATCGAGGACGTGCGCTGGTTCCCCCTCGAAGAGGCAATCCAGAGGGTGACCCACGGGTCGCTCCGCCCGCTGATGGCCCTGCTGCGTCGGGGCTTGCCAGCAGGCTCTTGAGCGCGAGCTGGGTTAGCAGGCCTGCCCACCCGGAGCACGACAAGATGGCCGGTGAGTACCTGACCTGGCTCGCAGACATGTTCGAAGAGGCCCAGGTGCCCCTGAACGCCGAGACCGAGGACTTCCTCGACGCCGCGCTCCACCGCATCGCCGGCATCGAGCCCGGGCCCGACAGCGGCGAGCGCGTCTACCGGGAGCTGCAGCTCAAGTTCTTCAAGGTCGGCCAGTCGGGACGCCAGCTGCTGGCGGCCTACCTGCGCGACGAGGCCTACGCACGCCGGGACAGCCCCATGCGCCCAGGTGAAGGGGTGGGGTACTACACCAACGCCGAGTACGAGGGCCAGTCTTAAGAGGTCGGCGCCGGGGCCCCTACCTCGAGCTGGTCTTGGGCGCGTGCTCCCGCGCATCCAGGACCTTGCCGTACCGGTCGTAGATCACGGCCCGGTCGTACTTGTTGTTCCAGATCGGTCCCTCGTTGCCCAGGTAGACCGCCAGCTGGCTCTTGGGGTCCTGCTGATCGGTGCCGATGCCACTGTGCACCTTGAAGGTGTGGCCCGGCGGCACGATCACCCCTGGGAAGGTCCACGAGTTGCCGGACGCATCGGCGATGCGAAAGCCCGCCAGGTTCACCGGACGCCCGGTCACGTTGCAGACCCGCAGGTACTCGCCGTTCACGTTCTCCCGGTCGTCCCCGGCGGCGTTGGCGTGGAAGGAGGTGATGTGCAAGCTGCCCTGGTAGCGGTCGGTGCTCCAGATGCCGCGGTTCGCCTTGCGGGCGCGCTCCTGGGCTGCGATCAGGGCATCCACGTCGACGTTGGGCTCGACGGGCGGGATCAGGAACACGTGGCCCAGGCCCTGCTCCAGCAGGTGCTCGGCCAGCCAGCGGCCGTTGACCTGGGGGGCGCTCAACAGGCGACCGTAGCTGTCCCGCTGCACGGCGCCATAGGTCAGGTCGACCGGACCGTCGCCCAGGAAGCGCTCGGCGGCGTCCCGGGCCTCGATGCCGTAGGGCTCGGCGGGCCGCAGCTCAGGGGTGTTGACCCACTGGAGCCGGACCTTGTCGCCGGTGTCCAGGGTGAAGGTGTCCCCGTCGTAGACGCTCACCACGGTGGCGGTGGCCGGCGGGTTGGCGAGCGCGGTGCTCAGGGCGAGGAGCGTCAGCAGCAGGCGCATGGGCTCTCCAGGCGGGCGATGGAAGACTCAGCGCTTCTCGGCGGCCGCAGGGCGATCTATCCGGTCCGCCTGCCACAGGTGGTAGACGACATCTGGGCGCAGGCGAGCGGCCAGGCGAGCCGGAGGACGGGCCAGCTCGTCTTCGCCGCGGACCAGGTGCACCACCGCCAAGGTGTCCTGGAAGTCCGCGCGATCCGGCTCCGCCGCGACCGCTGACCTGACCCGCGCCAGAGCGCTCTCCAGCTCGGTGCCCCCCATGGCCTGGTACCAGGCGACGCAATTGTCGGCGCTGGGGCCTTCGAGGGCCTCGCAGTCCCGCGCCAGCCCAAGGGTCATCAGCTCCTGGGCCCGGTCCTGGTCGCCGAGCATGGCAAAGCCCGCTGCGGCGAAGTCCAGGGGCCGCAGGTCTGGGTGCAGGCGGGCCAGGGCCTGCTCGAGATCGACCCGGTAGGTCTCCAGGGCCAGGTCGTCCTGGAGCTCGCCGGCTGCCAGGCCGTAGAACCACAAGGTGTCGCCTTCGGAGGGGTACAGGCGGACACGAGTGCGCAGCAGGGAGACCGCAGCGAGGGGGTCTCCCTCGGCCAGGGCCAGCCGGGCCCGCCGCAGCAGCTCGGCGTCGGGGTTGCCCTGGATCCCGGTGGCGTTGGAGAGGGCCTGGCGAGCCGCCGTCAGCTGACCCGCTGCGAGGCTGGCGTCGGCCATGGACAGCCAGGCGACGGCCGAGTCGGGGTGGGCCAGGACGGCCTGATCGGCCAGGGCCAGCGCCTGGGCCGTGGACCCGTGGAGCAGCTCCAGGTTCACGGCGGCCACGATCTCCTGATCGGTCACGAGGGCGGCGACGCCCAGGTCGCGGACCTGGTCTTGGTAGACGTGGTGGGCGCCCGACGCCCGCGTGAGACGGGCCTGGAGCATGCGGGCCTCGGGGTCGTCGCCGTGGCGCTTCAGGTACCGCTCGAGCTCTGCGGTGGCCGCGTCCTCGTCCCCCAGGCCCAGCAGGTAGTGGGCCCGCACCAGCCCCCGGTCCCGGCTGCGTCCGTGCTCGGCACGGTCCTGGTCGAGCAGCACCTGGTGCCCGTTCACGGATCGCGGCGCTCGCTCGCTGTCGGTGAGCACGAAGCGCTGTCCCGGGTAGTCCAGGATGACCCGGTGGTCCTGGAGCACCGAGTAGCCGAGCAGGCCGGACAGGTCCTGGGGCCCGATGATCGTGCCGCCGTCGTAGTTGATCCAGGTCGCGGGCCCGGTGTCCGTCATGACCTCGGTCCCGATGCCCACTGCGTCCAGGGGGATGCGGCGCGTCGATCGGTAGAAGGCGGAGGGGGGCAGGTGGTCCGGGGCGCCCACCCCGAAGATGGGCTCCACGCCTTCGCTGGCGACTCCCTCGAAGCCCAGGCCGGTCGCGCCGGACAGGATCACGCCGCGAGCGCCGGTGTCGACCTCGAGCCACAGCTCACGGGTGACGCTTCGGCCTTCGCTCGCTGCCGACAAGGACGCGCGGACCCGCGGAAAGGACCCGTCGGTGTTCATGTCCACCGCCTGGTCGGGCACGTCGACCGTGCCAGGTGCGTGCAGCTCCAGCACGTCGGCCGGGTAGTCGACCACGACCACGAAATTCCGCCAGACGTCGTTGCCCAGGATGCCGTCGACCGGCATCCAGCCGGCATGGGTCGGGACCCCGGGCACCCCGACCGCCACCGTCAGCTCGCCGACGCGGATGTCCCCCAGGTGCAGGGAGGGCACCACCGCGCGGGTCAGGGGCACGCGCCCGCCGAGCCCGGTCACGTAGCCCTGAGGCGGACCCACGGTCAGCCCCAGCCGCTCGGCCAGCGCGGTGTGAATCACCGACACCCCGGCCCCGGTGTCCACCATGAACAGGCCCGGTTCGCCATCGGGCAGGGTGGCCTGGACATAGATCTTCGGCGCGCCGGGGTAGGGCCGGAGCAGGTCCAGCTCGGCGTGGTCCACCCCTGCTGCCAGGAGCGATCCGGTCACCAGGGTGGTCAAGAACAAGGGCGCACCGGGTGGAAGCATCGGTCCGAGACGCCAACAGGCGGCCGGCCCTGTTCCATCCATCGCCGTCTCGCACGGCGACCGTCAAGTCTCACCCCAGGTCTCGGGCGATCTCCTGGCCCAAGGTCTCCAGCAAGCGCACGTAGTGGGACTCCAGCGCTTCCCGCAGTCCCGAGCTGTCGAGCAGGCGGCCCACCAGGCGCCCGGGGTCGTAGTCCGCGTGCAGGGTCACCAGGGTGTGGTTGGTGCCCCGGGGTGTGCGCAGGCTGTAGTTCAGCTTGCCCTTGGTGCGCTTGCCAGAGGTGTGGCACAGGATGCGCCGGCCTCGATGAGACGCATCGGCGGAGTCGAAGTGGTAGCCCATGGGGCGCGCGACGGGCTTGGCGGCGACCATCACGTCCCAGGCACGGTCTCCTTGGGGGGTCACAGAGGCGAAGGCACCGGCCAGCCAACGGGCATGGTTGGCCGGCTCGGACATCCACTCGAAGACCTGCTTGCGGCGATAGCCCTCGAGCAGGATGTCGGTGGTGATCACGGACATCGACGCACTCCGGCGAGGCGTTAGCAGTCTACCGGACCGCCACCTGAGGGAGGCACTCGGTGCTGCCGCTGCTGATCCCCTACTGGCAGGCCAAGATCCTGTACCTGTGGAAGATCCCGATCGATCCGTGGGCCACGCTCGTCTGTGTCGGCTTCATCGCCGGCCTCGAGGTCGGTCGGGCGCGCGGCATCAAGCTGGGGCTGGACACCCGGGACATCGTGGACGGAGGGGTGTTCACCGTGGCCATGGGCTTCGTGGTGGGCCACCTGGTGCACGTGCTGGCCTACAACCCCCACCTCCTGTCCGAGGACCCATGGATCCTGCTCAAGATCTGGGCCGGCTTCAGCAGCAACGGGGGCTTCCTGGGCGCGGTGCTGGGCATCATCGTCTTCTACAAGTGGATTCGTCCCCGGCCGTTCTGGGTCCACGCCGACACCGTCATGTTCGGGTTTCCCTTTGGGTGGATGTGGGGCCGGTTGGGGTGCTTTGCCGTGCACGATCACATCGGGGCCCCGTCCACGTTCTTCCTGGCGCTGGACTACCCGCCGCCTCTGGGCCCTCGCCACGCGGTTGCGCTCTACGAGGCCATCGCCGTCGCCGGAATCTGCCTGGTCTTTTGGTGGCTGGGGCGGAGACAGCGCCAGCTCCAGCCCGGCAGCTTCGCGGTCCTGTGGTGCCTGCTCTACGCCCCCACCCGGTTCAGCCTTGACTTCCTGCGAAACACCGATCTTCCCAACGCCGACGTGCGCTGGGCCGGGCTGACACCCGCCCAGTACGGCTCGCTAATCATGTTCACAGCCGGCGCCCTGCTCCTGATCTGGATGAGGCGCGGATCTGCACAGAACGGGGTTGAGGAAGCCGGCGAACCCGGCTAGCCTCCGCGCCATGCTCACCGCACTGCTGCTCTTCGCCTGCACAGACGATAGGAACGTCGACTCCTCTGCGGGCCCGATCGAGGCCTGCACGGCGTCCGCGGACACTCTGGTCGAGATCGGCCGGGTCGGCGGTACCCTCTTCACCCCCTTCAGCGACGGGGAGTCCGTGCGCCTGGAGTCGGCCCCACAGGGCGGCCAGGGCGTGTCCGTGGCCCTGCGGACCGGCGGCGTCAGCACCGAAGGCGCGGTCGACGTCCTGCTGGAGCCCTACTGGAACGGCGCGGTCCAGGGCTCCTTCGTGAGCGAGGGACTGCCCCTCTACTGCACAGAAGAGGACAATGGCGACCAGTACGGGCGGGTCACCGGCACCGTGGTCGGCTTCGACCCGGACCTCTACGTCACCGACGACGACCTGGCCGTGCTCGACGGCGAGACCATCGACCTGTTGGTGGGCCTCACTTCGTCGGACGGAGCCTACGCCGAAGGCCACGTCGACGTGGTCATCGAATTCTAGACCCCTCTCGGAGCGGATGTGACCGCATTCTGGATGCTGCTCGGGCTGCTCATCAGCTGCAGCGACAAGCCCGACAACGACGGCTGCGGGCACTGGATCGGCCCAGGCGACGGCTGCACGACCTGCCACGTGGGCATCGAACAGGCCCACGGCCCGGTCCGGGCGGACAATTGCGTGATCTGCCACGGCGGGGACCCCACGGCCCTGACCCAGGAGTGCGCCCACGTGGCGGTCCCCGAGAACTGGGCCGAGGTCCGCGGCGAGGGCCTACCGCCGGCCCAGGAAGGCTTCATCAAGGACATGGCGCCGGACCAGCTGGCGGCCCTGGACCCCGACTACGTGCGCTTCATCAACCCGGGCGACATCCGGGTCAACGACGACAGCTGTGGCCTGTGCCACGTCCAGCACGTCGAGGACCTGCGCAAGTCCATCATGACCACCAACGCCGGGCACTACATGCCCACCCTGTACCTGGCGGGCTTCCAGGACCAGGACGCCCGCTACGGGGCCCACCCGGCGATCGACGACGAGTGTGACCCGGACAGCTGGGACGGCACGGTCTGCGAGCTGGAGACCCTGGTGCCGCCCAGCGACGAGGACATGCAGGCGGCCATCGACGCGGGAGACCTGGACCTGGTCGAGGAGTACGCCAACGCCCACTACCTCTCCAAGAGCTGCAACACCTGTCACGCGGCCGGGTACCCGCCCCAGACGGCCAAGTACCAGAAGCGCTCGTCAGGCTGCACGGCCTGCCACATGCTCTACAACGCCGACGGGGTGTTCCAGGGCGGCGACGAGGCCATCCGGCTGGGAGCGACCCCGTACCCGATCACCCACGAGATCACCGACGCCATCCCGACCCAGCAGTGCACGACCTGTCACTTCCAGGGTGGCCGCATCGGGCTCTTGTTCCAGGGCATCCGCGAGGGTGGCTTCTCCAGCGAGCACACCCCGGAGAACGCCGGGTTCTGGAAGGAGTCGGCGTTCGGACACAACGCCGATTACTACCTGCTCGACGAGGACACGACGAACGACGTCGACGAGACCCCGCCCGACGTGCACTTCGCCGCGGGCATGCACTGCTCGGACTGCCACGTGGGCACCGACGTGCATGGCACGGGCCGGCTGTACAGCACGTCGAAGTTCCAGGTCGACATCCGCTGCGAGGACTGCCACGGCACCGTGCGCACACCGGCCGTGGCCGACGCGAGCGGTCTGTACCGGACCGCCAGCGGTCGCGTGCTGCCCCAGCTCTCCACCGGACCCACCGGCGAGGTCGTGCTGTCCGGTCGGGTCGACGGCGAACTTCACACCGTGCCCCAGCCCGCCCGGATGCTCGCCGACGGAAGCGCCAGTGACCGCATGCACGAGAACATGGCCCCCGACGGGGACGACTGGACCCACGCCGAGTCGCTCACCTGCGACACCTGCCACACCAGCTACAACCAGTACTGCATCGGCTGCCACGTGAACGTGAACATGGAGCGGACCGACGTCGACGAACAGACGGGCCAGCTGAGCCACGGCCAGGTCAGCGGCAAGCGGGACACCTACAGCCTGTCCCACACGCTGCTCGGTCAGCGGGCAGACGGTCGCATCCAGCGGGTCGTGCCGAGCCAGCAGGTCCAGCTGACCGTCGAGGACTACGAGTCGAACAAGGTGCTCGGCGAAGGCCAGCCCCGGGGCGTGTTCCGCGAGACCGATGCCAGCGCCGCGAACATCGGCTTCCACACGTTCTTCCAGCACACGGTCACCGCCAGCCCGGGCCCGTGCTCGACCTGTCACCGGACCGACGACAGCGACGACGAGTGGGACCGGGTCAAGGGCGTCTACGGCTACGGGACCGGCGAGTTCATGCTCGAGAATCCTCACGGTGACCCCGTCGACGCCTTGCAGATGATCGACGACGACGGCAACCTGCTGACCGAGTGGGTGCACGAGGGCCACGGCCCGGTGCCGGCAGACACCCGCGAGCGTGCCCTCGCGGTGGAGGTGGACGAGTGACCATGCTGATCCTGGGCCTGTGGGCCTGCACCGATGCCACGACCGACTCGGGCGGCACAGACTCGGGCGAACCGTCGGTCGAGGTGCCGGACTTCTTCCTGATGTCCGCCGAGCTGGACAGCGGGATGCTGCTGTCGAGCTGGTCCGACGGCGACGCGCTGCTCACCGTGGGCGGCGACCTGGGCACCGGCCCCGGCACCTTGACCCGGTATGAGGACGGCGTCCTGTGCATCGAACAGGACGTGCACGATCGGGGCCTGTGGTGGATCCACGGGCCAAGGGAGGGCGAGTGGTACGCCGTGGGCTTCGCCGGACGCATCCTGCACAGCGTCGACGGCGTGCGCACGGTCGAGGACGTCGACACAGACGCCACGCTCTACGGGGTCTGGGCCGACGACGATGGCTCGGTCTGGGCGGTCGGCTGGACGGGCACCGCGACCAATGAAGGCGAGGTCTGGCGCAAGACGGACGGCACCTGGGCACTTCACACCGGGGGGCTCCCCGGCGCCTTGTTCAAGGTCTGGGACGGCTGGATCATCGGGGACGACCAGATCTACGAAGTCGACGGAGACACGCTGCTGTCCCACGACACGGTCTGGCTCCTGGACGATGACGGCGCGCTCTACGAGGAGACCGTGGCGTCGGATCTGTCTCGGGGCTGGGACGGCGTGCGACTGCTGACCGTGCGGGGTCGGAATGCAACCGACGATGTCTGGGCCGTCGGGGGGGACTACAGCTCCCTGCTGCTGCACTTCAACGGCGATCGCTGGGAGGAGATCGCCACCGAAGGCGTGGGTCAGCCCCTCAACGGCATCTGGACCGCGCCCGGCGAGGACGTGTGGGTGGCCGGCCACTTCGGCACCACCGCCGCGTGGTCGTCCGACGACCAGACCTGGACCCTGGCGAGCTTCCCGGTCACCAACCAGCACTTCCACTCGGTGTGGAAACACAAGGACGAGGTCTACTGGGGCGGGGGCAACCTGTTCAGCCCGGGCAACAACTTCGGCACCCTGGCCCGCTACGGCGAAGACCCCTCGACGGTCGAAGCCTCGGAGTGCGCTGAGTAGTGCGTTAGGGGGCGCCTCCCCTGGAGGCACACATGTCCGCGAGCATCCCCGGTCGCATCGTCGACGACATGAAGGCGGCCATGCGGGCCAAGGACAAGCCCCGCCTGGGTGCGCTGCGCATGCTGCGGGCCGCGATGATCGAGGCTGAGAAGTCCGGCAAGGATCTCACCGACGACGTGGCCGTCACGATCCTCCGCAAGCTGCGCAAGCAGCGGATCGATGCCGCGGACAGCTACACCAAGGGTGGGCGCGACGACCTGGCCCAGGCCGAGCTTGCAGAAGCCACCATCATCGACGAGTACCTGCCCCAGCTCGCCGACGAAGCCCAGACCCTCGCTTGGGTGCGCGACGCCATCGCGGCCAGCGGGGCCACGGCACCGAACCAGCTGGGCATGGCGATGGGCGCCCTGATGCGGGCCCACAAGGGCCAGATCGACGGGGGCCTGGCCCGTCGCCTCCTGGCTGCCGAGCTCGCAGTCTAGTGTTCCGCCGCGTCCTGGTCGCCAACCGGGGCGAGGTGGCCGCCAGGGTCCTTCGCACCTGCCAGCGGCTCGGGGTCCAGGTCGTCGCGGTCGCGTCGTCGGCCGATCGCGAGCTGGGTTGGCTGTCCGACGCGGACGACGTGGTCTGCATCGGTCCGGGCCCGGCCGCTCGTTCCTACCTCGACGCCGACGCCCTGCTCGAAGCTGCCGTGCGCTCCGGGGCGACCGCGGTGCACCCGGGCTGGGGCTTCCTGGCCGAGAACGCCACCTTTGCGGCCCGGTGTGAAGCAGCGGGGCTCACCTTCATCGGGCCCCCGCCGTGGGTCACGCGGCGGATGGGCGACAAGATCGCGGCCCGGGCCAGCGCATCGAGCCTGGGTCTGCCCGTCATCCCGGGCAGCGACGGCGCCCTGGGGTCCATCGCCGAAGCGGCGGCAGTGGCCGACACCATCGGCTACCCGGTGCTCCTCAAGGCCGCAGCGGGCGGCGGGGGACGCGGCATGCGCCGGGTACACCGGCCCCGGGACATGGCCGATGCCTGGGACGCCTGCGTGGCCGAGGCGCGGGGTGCCTTTGGCGACCCGACCCTGTACCTGGAGAAGCTCATCGAGGGGGGCCGTCACATCGAATTCCAGGTCGTTGCGGACCGCTATGGGGCTGCGGTGCACCTGGGCGAGCGAGAGTGCTCCATCCAGCGGCGGCACCAGAAGCTCCTCGAGGAGAGCCCGTCGCCAGCCGTCACCAGCGACCAGCGCGACGAGCTTGGCCAGCGGGTGGCGTCGGCGGCAGCCAGTATGGGCTACCGCGGTGCCGGCACCGTCGAGATGCTCCGGGACCCCGCGGGGGCCCTCTACTTCATGGAGATGAACACCCGCCTCCAGGTCGAACACCCGGTGACCGAGGCCGTGTTTGGCGTCGATCTCGTGGAGTGGCAGCTCCGGGTGGCGGCCAACCAGCCGCTGCCCGAGCGCCCGGATGGTCCGCGGGGGCACGCCATCGAGGCCCGGGTGAACGCCGAGGACCCGACCCGCGACTTCTCCCCCTGCCCGGGACGGGTCACGCGGCTCGATCTGCCGACCGGTGATGGGGTTCGGGTCGACACCCACCTGCGGGGTGGGGACGCCATCCCACCCCACTACGACTCCATGATCTGCAAGGTCATCGCCCATGGCAGCGACCGGGCCCAGGCCCTGGAGCGGCTCTCCGGCGCCCTCGCAGCGACCGTGATCGAAGGCGTGCCCACGACCCTGGGCCTGCACCAGCGCATCTTGCGCGAGCCCGCCTTCGTGGCCGGCGACTACGACACCACGACCCTGGAGTCCATGCTCCAGCAGGAGGCCTGAGTGGCGCGGCTGTGGCTGGAACCCATCGGCGAGGATCTGGACGCTGGCCTGTCGGCTGCGGAGCAGGGTCGCAACGCCGCCCACATGGCCGGGCTCGACGACGCCCTGGGGGAGAAGCTCGCGACCACGCGGGCAGGGTGGGGGGCCAAGTACACCGAGCGCGTGCACGCCAAGGGCAAGCGCACCACCTGGGAGCGCATCGACGCCCTCAAGGACCCGGACGCCGAGGTCTTCGAGTTCGGCACCCTGGTCAACTGGGGCGTCGACTTCGCCGGCAGCCGCAAGCCCGCACCGGGTGCCGGGGTGGTGACGGCTCTGGTCCGGGTGCACGAGCGCTGGTGCGTGGTGATCGCCAACGAGAACACCGTGGCCAGCGGCGCGTGGTGGCCGCGCACGCCAGAGAAGATCCAGCGGGCCCAGCGACTGGCCATGAGCCTGCGGCTGCCCGTGATCTACCTGGTGGACTGCTCCGGGTTGTTCCTGCCCGAGCAGGCCAAGAGCTTCAGCGGCCAGCGGGGGGCGGGGCACATCTTCAAGTGCAATGCGCTGCTGTCCGACGCCGGCGTGCCCCAGATCGCGGGCGTGTTCGGCGACTGCATCGCCGGTGGGGGCTACATGCCCATCATCAGCGACCGGGTCTACATGACCGAAGGCGCGTACATGGTCATCGCCGGCGCTGCGCTGATCAAGGGCGCCAAGTCCCTCCACCTCACCTCGCTGGACATCGGCGGGCCCGACGTGCACGTGCACCGGTCCGGCTGCGCCGACGTGCGCGTGCCCGACGACGAGACCTGTCTGTCGATGCTTCGGGCAGAGGTCGCCCGGCTGCCCGACAGCGGCGCCGACTTCCACCGCCACGGCGTCGCGCCCCAGCCGCCTGCCTTTGCGCCCACCGAGCTCTCAGCGCTGTTTCCCGCCGAGCACCGCCAGGTGTACGACGTGCGCCAGGTTCTGGCCCGGCTGCTCGACGGCTCGCTCTTCCACGAGGTCCTGCCCGAGCTCGGCCGCGAGGTGGTCGTGGGGGTGGGCCGGGTCGGCGGGCTCTGGACCGCCTTTGCCGCCAACAACATGACCCCCCAGGAGGATCCGGATGACCCCGGCGCCTTCCGTCCGGGGGGCATCCTGTACCGCCAGGGCATCGCCAAGCTCGCGGCGTTCTCGCGGGCCTGCGACGCCGACGGCATTCCGCTGGTCTGGCTCCAGGACATCGCGGGCTTCGACATCGGGGTCCAGGCCGAGGCCCAGGGCCTGCTCGGCTATGGCTCTTCGCTGATCTACAGCAACAGCACCTCCCGGGCGCCGGTCTTCACGGTGCTGCTCCGCCGGGCCTCGGGCGCCGGCTACTACGCGATGAATGGGTTGCCCTACGACCCGGTCCTCCAGCTCTCCACGCCCCTGACTCGGCTGGCCGTCATGGAGGGCCGAACCCTGGCCATCGCTGCCTACAACAGCAAGCTCGACGACGACTTCGAGATCGCCACCAAGGACCCAGCCGAGCGGGCTGCAATCGCTCAAGGCATGGACGAGACCGCGGCTCGCATCGAGGCGGACATGGATCCCGTCGCGGCGGCCAGCCGCATGGACACAGACGAAGTCGTGCCGGTGTCCCGTCTGCGGGCCTGGCTGACCGTCGCCGTGGAGTGCAGCTACCAGGCCCAGGGCTACCGCCGGATCAAGAACCCTCGCATCTGGTCCCTGCACGATCTGGAGGTCCTGTGCCCCGGCCTGCCCTGATCGCGGCCGACCAGGGAGACGCGGTGGTCTCGGCCACGGTGGGTACCTGGGTCTGTGAGCTCGCCCCAGGCACTGTCCTGACGTCGGGGCTTCGCATCGGACGGCTTCGGCGGGCCCGCCGCTGGCGTGTGGTGCTGGCGCCGCCGGGTGCACTCGGCAGGACCGTGGCCGCGGTGGTCTGCGGACCAGTCGCTGCCGAGCACGGCACCGTGCTGATGACCCTGGGCGACCCTCCCGAGGGCCAGGCCCAAGGGGTGGCCGACGCCCCGGACGACGCCGGGCTGGTGCGGGTCCAGGCCCCCATGACCGGGGCGCTCTATCGCCGCCCTGCGCCGGACCAGCCCGACTTCGCACCGGTCGGCGCGGTGGTCGGTGCCCGGGATGTCCTGGCGCTCATCGAGGTCATGAAGACCTACAACCCGATCCAGGCTCCCCAGGCCGGCACCGTCGTGCGCTGGCTGGTCCAGGACGGTGAGACGGTCGAGCCAGGCGCGGTGATCCTGCTGCTGCAGCCGGTGTAGACTCAGGCCCTCGTCCTCCGGAGGGATCGTGGTCCTGCTGCGCACGATGTTGGTGGCGCTGATCCTGTGCGTGCTCCCGGCCCAGGCCTGGGCGCAGTGCAACGTGCCGTACTCGGCCCAGAAGCTCATGTCGGACATGCAGTCCGCGCAGATGTCCCTGAGCATCGACAACCCCGAGGGCTTCGTGGCCGCGGGCACGGAGCTTGAGCGGGGCCTCCCCTGCCTGAACGAGAAGATTCCGCCCCGAGGTCTCGCCGCCGGGTACCGGATCGTGTCCTTGATGGCGTACCGCAAGGGCGACGAGCCCAGGGCCCGCCGCTGGGCCCGCACGGCCCGAGAGCTGGACCCGGACTACGCCTGGGGCGCCGTCGAGCTGGACTCGGCCGACCCCTACCGGGGCGTCTACGACAGCGAGCGGGTCAAGGCCGATGCCCCCGAGGTCCAGGTCGAGGGCATGCGCCTGCTGGTCCCAGAAGGCAGCGAGCTGCTCCTGGACGGCCGGCCTCTGGAGCGGGCCGCCGCCACCATGGAGCGGTACCACGTGCTCCAGCACTTCAGCGATGCAGAGGGACACCTGCAGTCGTGGATCATCAACGGCAACGGCATCCCACCCCAGTTCCTGGCCGAAGGCGCCGAGCCCGACGACGGCGCCGACGATGGCGGCAAGAAGAAGTCCAAGGGCAAGGTCGCCGACGACGCGCCCTATGCGGCCGAGGACATCACGGTCGTGGATCGCATCGCCCCCAAGGGCAAGAAGGCCGCCATCGCGATGGGCTTCGTCGGCGCCCTGGCGGCTGGCGGTGCCTACGCGGGCAGCTACTTCACCCGCCAGTCCTTCGACACCGCCAACTCCGAGGACGACCTGTACCGATACCGCCGCATCACCAATGGCCTGGTCGTGGCCTCGGGCGGCTTGCTGGTGGTCGGTCTCGGCGTGGGCTGGTGGGGCGTGGCCTTGAGCGACGGGGCTGTGGTCGGTCGGACCTGGGAGTTCTAGCTCTATAGCAGCGTGCGGTGAATCGGGGGTCGTGAGGCGTGGTCGTCCACGTGCACGGGGGCCGTGAAGTCGTCTGACGTGACACGTGGGACGTCTGACGTGGGACGTCTGACGTGGGACGTGGACCGTGCACGTGAACGTGCACATGGGACGGGAGACCCGGGCCGGGCTGGTGTTCAAGGTGACCTCCTCCGGCTCGGGGCGCCGCCACCCGCTGGCGCGGGTGAGGGCGGCGGCGCCCCGAACCTACGGAGGTCACCATGAACACCACCCCTTCCACCCCGTTC
>Ga0209992_10001120_pt1 | contig 30193 bp, 33 predicted proteins | sample 2SBtaG_2_FD_182564 | JGI IMG/M metagenome (GOLD analysis project Ga0209992, IMG submission 182564) | Deep subsurface microbial communities from Kolumbo volcano to uncover new lineages of life (NeLLi) - 2SBTROV12_ACTIVE470 metaG (SPAdes)... | ecosystem: Environmental > Aquatic > Marine >... | reverse complement strand
TGGATTTCGATACCACACATGAAACCAAGTGATTCAGGGTCTAAGGACCCTGCATCAGCGATATCTCCTACCGGCTCCCCGCTTGCCATCAATAACCCGGAGAGGCCTATGGCTCATAGCAGAACCGGCTCATCTGGTCTAGAAATCTAGTGTGTTGTTTAGTTGACAAGTCGCCAACGGCCAGCACCGGGGGTGTAAATTTGGCTGCGTATGGATAATTGTTTGAGGGCATCTTCGACCTCATATTCATCATAATTCTGACGGGCCATTTCATTGAGAATATCTCCTGCAGCAACGTCAACATCTCTCTTGCCTCCAGTCAATTGTTTCATGACTTCCAAAGTAACTTGTTCAGCAGACCTCTTTTTGGCTGAGCGTCCGGTGCTAATTGCTCCTTCATCAAACTCATCCCCCATCAATTCGTACCGCCAATTTCTGAACATTGCTAATGCCCTTTTCGCGTCATTGACTGTCGCTTCTGGTGAGAGCCGCATTCTTGCATTCGCCTCAGCCAATCTAACTAATCCCTCAAGAGCTCTTGCAGTGATTGGAACGCTATTATCCTCATCAGAATCTTTAGTTCTTGTTTCGATATAGAAGTTCGTTATTTCCGCCTGTGCGTCGGGTGTTAAGACCGGGTGTACTGTGCGTTTTGCCCATGCAATATATTTCTGAAACATCGAAATAGTCAACTGGTCTTCACCATTGTAACCCTTTTTCAAAGTAGATTCATCGTCCACTAACTTTGGGTCGGATTCCCGACCTTCTTCAATTAGAGTCTCGCTAATACCTGAACTTCGGTTTGAAAGTATATGCTCAGCAATTTGCAAATCTTGTTCCTTAACAACATCATCTCGCAATAACCAAATGATATCAAATCGAGACATCAAGGCTGGTGGTAAGTCAACCTCCTCAAACATCGGTGAAATATCCAGCCCTGCTTGAGCCCGATGACTGAATCGACCTAGCCGAGGGTTTGCCGCAGCCAATACCGCGCACCGGGTGCGCATTGTTGCATTGATTCCACCCTTTGAAATGTGGATTTTCTGCTGTTCCATAGCCTCATGCATTTTTGACCTGTCATCATTATTCATTTTGTCAAATTCATCTATTGCTGCAAGTCCCGAATCAGCGAGAACAAGGATTCCCGCTTCCAACGAGAAGCGACCATCATTGAATGCATCTCTTACTGCAGCAGCAGTTAATCCAGCACCGGAAATACCTCCGCCGGAAGCATACTTTCCACGCGGTGAAATCTGAGACATATACGACAATAACTGGCTTTTTGCAACACCAGGATCACCCATCAACAAGATGTGAATATCACCTCTTGCTCTAGTGCCGTCAGAATATCTTCGTGATACACCGCTGAATAATTGCATCACTAAAGAGCGCTTAACCATCTGCAATTTACCTGCTCCAAATATGGAGGGAGCAATGCTGTTTGTCAGCAATTCATACAAGTCTGATCGATTACTGATTTCAATAATCTGCTGCTTTTCTTCTTCTGAAATTTCAATTTCATTAAATGGAGTATTTTCATGCTCTGCCGATATTAATGAGTGATAGATGTTGAACATCGGGGTTTTACCACCTCTAGTTCTTTCACTGCGGATAAATGGTACTAGGTTGACCGTGACTCTCATCCCAGGGAGTAAGACATTTGCTAGGTCTGCCTCGGCTAGAACTGTCGCTCGTGCGGGTTGTGCTCCTCCAGTCACGTTTTCGGGTAATTCTTGAATCTCTATCCATTGGTTATCCACTAAAGTCACATTTTCGTGGATTAACTCAAATCGAGTCCCATCCTTTCCTCCAGCACTTTTTCCACACCCACCATTCAAATCATCACACTGAACTGGTTCAATTAATTCTAATTCATTGAGTTGTGCTACTTCGGAAATATGCGTGCAGATAACACAGCGGAATTGTGCATGGTAAATTCTAGGTTTCAATTCTGAAACCTTTGTGACTACTACTTCAGATGAAATTAATTTATCAATTTCATCGGACCCGACTTCACGTAATGACTTCTTACAATCATGAGGCAACTCGATAACACGCAGAGTAGGGTCAATTTCCCAACCACCCTCTGCGCACAATGCTCTGAGGGATTCTGTTGCTGCTCGCAAAATTGGTTTAGGATACTCAATCAATGATTGAGCGAAGTTGGGGTCCCAAGCCTGAATATCACTAAAATTGATGTTTAATCCGGGTTGTTTTGGCCAACTACTAGCCAATACTTGAATCTCCCTAGCATACTGTTCTTGCAACAAAGTTCGCCAACGTGCATTTGAGTCTTGGATGCCAACCATTGGAATGTCCCCCGCGCAGGACTCATCAGCGCTCGCGGACGGTATTTGAACAACGCGATTTGCCCCCCTTGTTTCCACTGGAAATTAGAACTTTATTCTAGGCTCTAAAACACCTTTCACCCATTTCCATTGGAACAATATCCAATTGAAATTTAGCAATGGCCCTACCTCCCAATAAAGGGCCGCCGAACTATTATGACAGCAGTGAATCAACAGTTGCACGTAAGTCCGCCAAGCCAATTGGTTTTTGCAACATTATCCCCGGTGGAGGAACCCCACCTGCCTCAAGAATATCCGCCTCGTCATGACCGCTCATAAGCAAAATAGGCGCTTGAATTCCCAACTCCCTAACCTTGTGAGCAAGATTCACACCATTCATCTCAGGAAGTGACATGTCAGTGGCTAATAGGACAATGTTTGGGTTCTGTTTTATTTTTTCAAATGCGGATTCCCCATCCTCATGGGCAGATACCTCAAAACCCATTCTAGAAAGTATTGTTTCTCCCAATTTACGCAACGTTTCTTCATCCTCAACAAAGATAACAAGACCGCGGCTCAACTGTTCACCAATCTACCGCAGACGGGTAATCACTATGAAACTCCCGCAATTCCGGATAACTAATGGAGCACACACGTTCAGGAAGCGACATCCTCGTGAGACTTGATCCGGGGGAAGAAATCCATGCAGCCCTGCAGAAACTGGCAGATGAACTTGGATTTGATGGGGCTGCTATCACAAGCGGTATTGGCCGAACTCGTGACAATCAATACGGATACATGAACGCACAGGGCGTGTACCAAAAACGTCCGTTGGACCCACCATCAGAATTGGTTAGCCTTTCAGGAAACATTGCTCGCACAGAACAGGGAGAGCCCTTCACTCACATCCATTGTTGTTGGTCTGATGATGACAATAATGTCCACGCTGGTCATTTGTTTCAAGCGACTGTTCATGTCGTGGCTGAAATTCACATAAGAGTCATGGCGAATGCAACAATGACGCGCTGTCCACTTGCTGACCTTGAGTTACTAGGTCTAGAATTTGACTAGAAAAAAGACGATGGTCCAAGATGATACGAGTACTTTTTGCGCACGGTTTTGAAGGCACTCCAGAAGGCAGTAAACCAGCCTATATGAGGGATGAATTAGGATGGGATGTTGTTGCTCCCTCAATGTCAGAACTTGGTTGGACAATTGAACAAGAGACCGAGGTTCTGCTCAGAATAATTGATGAAGATGGGCCGTTCGACATCATTGCTGGCTCATCAATGGGTGGTTTGGCTGCGGCCAACGCCTCCAACCTCCGCCCTGACGAAAAATTTTCACTGCTACTAATTGCACCAGCATTTGGCCTAGGAGATTTATGGCGAGAGGGCGCAAAACCGGAAGGTTTGGCGCAGTGGGAAAAAGATGGTAGTATTCCATATTTCATGAATGGATTAGGAATTGAAGTCACCTTGGACTGGGAATTTTTCCTCTCTGCAGAACGTATGTCGTGGCCAAAACTGAATCATCCAACTGTAATTCTTCATGGACATTTAGACGATATAGTACCAATTGAAAACTCACGTAAGGTTGCCAAAGAAGATGCGCGTGTCGTGGAACTTATCGAGATTGAAGATGGGCACCGGATGCAAAAAGCATGCTTTCAATTTGAAGAAGTGGCGAAAATTTTAGAGATGGGGTAATGATGTACAACGAACAATCAAGGCCAAGGTTTTACTATCTTTTACCGTGCATAGTATTAGTGTCTTTAATTGGTTCAATCACCCTTTTCTTGGCCCTAGGCGTAGGTGAAAAAGGAATATTCACTATTGTCACGATAGGCTATTGGTTGGCTTTTGGAATCCCAATTATGTGGTTCATTTGGTTGAGTTGGGCATTCTCAATCTATGCCATTCAATATGATGGTAATTCCCTTTCTTTCGGATATCTTGGATGGGATGTCCAATTAAAAAACTCAGAAATTATCTCAGCTAAAATTGTTAAGATTAAATGGATAAAATGGGGTGGCATGGGGTGGAGAATAAAGGGGATGAAATCAATTGGATACATCACCAGTAGTGGCTCTGGTATAGAAATTAAAAGCACGCGCAAGGGACGCTTTTACACATTCAATTGTCAAGACCCGCAATCATTGCTAAATGACTTACGGGCGGGTGGTATAACCATTGAACACGACTCGGCGGTTTGAAGAACGAAGTAATATATTTTGAACAAGAAAACACTATTTTAAAAATAATGGTTGGTGGTTTGTTTAATGATGATGGCACATTTGTTCTCATTGATCTATGGGGTTTCATTTATTCTCATTGGATTATCACATTTAAGAGAACCACAAAAATTTGTTGAGATTGTCCCCTCATATCTCCCTTATGCATTATTTTTAGTCTACTTGACTGGAATAATGGAAATCGCTGGCGGCATTGGAATAATCTATCCTGAAACAAGGAAAATTACTGGGAGATTACTAGTGATTTTTCTTATTGCTGTTTTCCCAGCTAACATCTATATGTGGACACATGATATTGCTTTCAATGGAACAAAACTAACTACAGCGCAACATATATTGAGGGCATTTATACAAATATTTTTGATATTCATGGCTCTTTTCTTATCTGGTGATTTATCAGAATCTTAAATTATTGGCCTCTGTGGATATGAACAACTATTGATAAGCAAATGAAAATTAGAATTGGATAATGTACACAATATTATCTGTGCTTGCAGTTTTAACATTGCTCATATTATTGTTGATTAAATTAAGAGAGCACCCCTTATCTACATCCAGTTTTATGGCTACAGATGCATTACCTCTTAATATGCCAAACCACGGAGGTGAAGGGAAATCTGTAGTTATAATTGGGGGGGGAATTAGTGGATTAACTGCTGCAAAATACCTATTACAAGCAGGATGTAATGTAACATTACTTGAACAGCGTAATATCGTTGGAGGAAACAATGATCCATATCTAGAAGGTGGGAGGCATTATTCAACAACTGTCATCATAACTTTACCAGCACAACAGCCCCACTACCTCAACTTATGTCGTGAACTTGAAATTGAACAAACTCCACATCAATTCTCAGAACTAGAAGGATCGATTGTTTTTGAAAATAAAGAATGGAATACTAGGATGGGAGCAGGATTATGGCCATTTCTAAAATTATTATTCAAGAGGACTTCTTTGAGAGAAATAATAGACGGAACTATTATTTTCATTAAATTATATTACCAATTCAAGTGCCGCCCTGAATCTAGTAAAAGTGTTAAAGATCTACTTGGTTATAGGCTGATTAACTCAACTGTGTTCACTCATTTTTTTATGCCTTGGGTTGGGATTAATACTTGGTGTAGATTTGAAGATCTTGACAATCAACCAGCCCATGTTTTTGCTTCATTCATATTCGAGTATGCCTTGACTCTAAAAATCCGAGATAAGACTGCTTTAAAAGATGAAAGGGGGTGGTGTGTATTAGACGGTCGAATAATTCATGCTTTAGAAAAAAAATTAATTTTAAATGAAAAATATACACAAGAAATGAATACAAAAATAGATAATATTTCTAGAAATAAAGAAGGGGGTTTACTCATCCAAAGTCGAGAAGGGAGAACATGGTCTTGTGACCATGTAGTAATGGCTACACAACCATTCCAAGCCCTTCCTTTGATTTCAGATGTGGCCTCTAATTTGCTAATTGATGAACTAAACAAGTGGGGGAAGATGGATTGTTACGTATTATTGCATTCTGATTTTTCATCAATTAAAAATATGCCATGGTTACACCAAACTCACAAAAATCAAACTACTAACAAATTCTACATAACAAATACAATCAAACCAATAATGTCAGATATTGAATTGGATTATGTCATTACATACGTGTATAACACAGAAAATTATCATGACTTCATTGCTCACCACATTGATGAATCTAAAATTGTCAAAACTTACGAACCAAAGTTGCCTATATTCAACCTAGATAATTCAGTAGATCGTAATTCAGTATGGCGAGATATTGATCATGATTGTATTGATATTCACTGGACGCAAGCTTGCCGCTCTGGCCTACAGTATCACAATAATGGGATATTGAGTGCAAAAAGAGTTGTAAAAAGTGTTCTCGGTTTGCATTGGTAAATCAAAAATTAGGAAAAATATATTGGGGGAAAATCATGGAAATTAGTAGAGAAATATTGAGAATGACGGTATACATATTTGGAACACTTGTTCTTGTATCGTATGTATTTGGCATATATCGAATGGATGACCCAAATCAATTATGGGGGGGGATTCCCGAATCATGGCGCCCACTAAACATCGTATGTATGTTCATTGCAGCAACAGGGTTTCTAATCATGTGGTGGTTCTTTCTCTATCACTGGGATGCTGCTGCTGTTGAAATGATACAATGGCCATGGGGTGATGGGTTAGATGGAGGGAACACGCGTTTATTGATTGCATTTCTGTTAGTTCTAATCCCATCCATTTTATGGTTAGAATTGACTGCTTTTCATGTTCGCACCGATTATAATTGGACTCAATGGTTAGTTATGGGGAATTTATTACTAGTGTGCATTGGTAATATTTTACTGGGCTTACTTGCATTAGGAGCACATCAACAAAACATACAGCCAGGGACTATTTGGCCAATGTTAGGAGCAGGGATGTTAGCTATTCAAGTGATAATCAATGATGGTATATTATGGAATTTAAAGTACCCTTGGTGAAAATTATGTATGAATTTATTCATAAAAACCTAGCAAGAAAACAACTCTCTATATATGAACCTGATTTGTTCGATTCATGGGCGAAAGAATCTACCTTATATCGAATTGCTATCATGTATATCATACAACGGAGTTGAGCCAATGAATTTAGGAACAGGAGATAGAATCATACGGTTAATTGGTGGATTGGGATTTGTAATGATCGATTATTTTTCAAATGCGCAATGGGAGATGATTTTGTTATTTGTTGGACTCTGGGGTGTATTGACATCTACGTTTGGATACTGTCCTTTCTATCGCTTGACTGGAATCAGTACTTGCCCAAGTCCAATAAAAGAAGTTACAAAAGTAGTTTCTGAAATTAATGAATGATCTATTCATCTTTTGACATCAATATTTTCAAAGTATATTGAATATGCTTGTATGGATTGAATTGAGAAGTGACTACACCTCTAACTATCCCTTTCGGGTCTACAATGAATGTTACCCGGCTTCTAAGTATTCCAAACGTCCGCTTTAATTGCATCTTTTTAGCGAGTTGGCCTTTTGAATCAGTTAGTAATGTGTATTGTAAATTATGCTTCTTCCGAAAATTTTGATGGGTTTGAGTTGAGTCAGATGAAATCCCATACAAATTACCCCCAGCTTCCACAATTTCATCATGTCTATCACGGAATGCACACGACTCAATAGTGCAGCCAGGAGACCCATCTTTAGGATAGAAGAATAATACTGACCATTGCCCTTTGATATCAGATAACTTTAGCAGTTCGCCATTATTACTTATGAGATTGAAATCCGGAAAACTTTTGCCAATCCATTCATCGTGTACATCCATTAACATCACCACATACCAAGAGTATCTCTCAAAGCACCATCTAAGTTTTCATGTTGAAATTTATACCCACTATCTAGTAGACGATTAGGGGTTACTCTCTGACTTTCAGTTGTTAATGCAACACCCATTTTTCCAAATAATAACCATACCCCAAACGGGGGGGTTGGAATAAATGCAGGTCTCCTAAGTACTCTACCAAGCCCCTTTGCAAACTGTTTTTGCTTGACTGGATTGGGTGAAACAATGTTGTAAATGCCTTCAGTATTATGAGTCATTAAAAGATGGTGGATTGCATAGATCTCGTCATCCATTGAAATCCATGACAACCACTGGCGACCACGTCCTATTGGTCCACCCACGCCTAGTTTTGCTGGAAGCAACATCTTAGCAAGAGCGCCCCCCGTTGCATCTAGAACCACCCCTGTACGTAGATGAATTGTCCTAATCCCTGCGTTTTTAGCCTTAATAGCAGATGATTCCCATACAGCACATACATCTGGTAAATATCCTGTTCCTGATTCGCTTTCCTCTGTAAGAATCTCATCACCTCTGTCACCATACCATCCAATAGCACTTGCAACCATGAATAATTCCGGCTTGTTAGATAAATTAGCCAATGTTTCTGCAAGTAATGTAGTACTTTCTTTTCGACTAGATTCAATAATCTTCATTCTTGATTTTGACCAACGTTTGTCACCAATGCCAGCACCACCAAGATGAATAACAACATCAAATCCTTCAATCGATTTAGGATTTAATACTCCATCTTTGGGGTTCCAAAAAATTTCTTGATTTTCAGAGTTATGCTTATGACGGACCAATCGCCAAATATCATGCCCACCCGTATCAAGAAATGCTACTAATTGTTTCCCAATAAGCCCCGATGCACCAGCAATAAGAATACGTTTTCTAGACTTATCTCGATGTATTTCATGTTGCCCCATATCACGGATTAAACGTTGACTACGTGCCCGAAACATTCGATCAAGGCGCTTTTTTATGCTCCGACCGGCAACTAATCTCCCAGGTAATCCCATTGGAAGCTTGTATTCAACGTCATCAATGACATGACACTGACCATCTCCTCTATCCTCAAAACGATGTTTGTGATGCCACGATTTAAAGGGTCCTTTAACCATTACATCTTCGAATTTTTCGGGTGGTTGGTAACCTAAATGTTCTGCAACCCATGTCATTTTAACCGGCCCTAATGGGAAACGAAAAATGCGCTTCGCACCGTTTTGGAGATTCTCATCAGAACGTACTTCTTCTGCAATTTCCCAAGGGGGCATCAATCTTCTAAAAGATCCTCTACGTTCAAACCATTTGAACACATCAGAACGGTCTGCATTTACTTTTGTTACACATTTATATTGCATTGTTTCACCTCTAAATTATCCCATATAAGTGATTCTTTGGCCCAACGTTCTAGATAAGTTCGAACATTTAATTTTCTTACGGTATTCTTCGAAGACATGTAACGTACCTTACCAAATATTGGTCTTTCAGGACCCCAGGCTCGGTCGTGACGGCCGAGAACCCAAAAAATACCGGTGTAAGAATTAGGGTCGCGACCATCTAAAGCCCATCTATCATTAATTTGAATCATCCAATCAGCAGCGATTTCAGGAGATGGAGCCCATTCTAGGATTCGTTTCCCCCAAAGCATACGGAGGTAATTATGAATTACACCAACCCTAGTTAGTTGCCGCTGAGCGGCATTCCATAATTCATCATGAGTTTCAGCATTCTCAAGTTCTTCGAAAGTATACTTTATCCTTGGATCATCCTTATGCTCTAATAATGATTTTTTAGCCCAATCAGGTATTGATGAGAAAGAAGAATAATCATCACGATGAAAGGCAAAATTGAATCCAAGTTCACGCCATGTGATTATTTGATCGAGAAAGGCTTCAACTGGTTCAGGTAAACCCCACCAACCAGATCTTTTACCCCTATGATTATCATTAACCATTGTTGGAGACCACCCCACTCTTTCTAGAATTGTTTTGACTATTTCGATTGTAGATATATGTCCAAAATGTATCCAAGAAGAAAAACCGCTAACAGCAGAATTATCTACGCTATTACGATCTAAATGGTATCTTGATAATCTATTTTCAATGAAATCTTGTAAATTATCTGAAGCATTGGTGTATCCACCTTCAATTTGACTAACTGCTGGAACCTCGTGATCAATATCCAAAGTTGCAAGAGCAGTCCCCCCAATTGTTCCGCCTTGACAAACTCTCCAAATCCATTCAAAAGGTGTTAGTTTAATTTTTGATGTTTTTAGTACTGATTCAAAGAGTTCATCATTCATCCAAAAATTATGTTTTTTGGGTATCGTATTAGAATTAGGAAGATTACCCCATGCTTCAACAAACCGTGAGTGTACATGGCGTCGGAATGAATGAGCTGTTGGGTAGGCTTTAGTTGCCCAAGACATCGGAATTAATCCATTGCTATCAATTACTTCAACTCGAACTTTTATTACATGCTTAATTCTTTCAATAATCATCCTTGGATAATATGTAGGGAAATCGTCAGTCACTACGACAACCGCACGCGTTGAGAGCCTTTTCAAAATACCATTGCTTGATTGTAAATGGGTTTCTACCCATGGAATAAAACGGATTTGTTGTGATTCAAAATAATTAATATTATCATTCATTCCCTGAATCATGAATGTCATAATCCGATTATTTGCAAATTTATGTTGTGTTGAAATCGGCTCAAATACAAGTAATGGCTTATTGAATTTCTTAGCAATTTCTGTTGCCCTCTGTAAGCCTGCATTAAAATTGGGTCTACGCGCTGAAATCATCCAATAAAGAACATATTCTCCTTCGCTATTTTCTGAATAATCATTAAGCACACGAATCCTTGAATCACTAATTGGAATCATATGTTATCCTCCTGAAAACAATCTATTGATGTATTTAGGTGAATTACATACGGTAGGGGGCGGTCAGTGGTTAAGTCGTTAATATACAACTTCGAATTATTTGCTAAGCTAGTTAATGCCATAATTCTCATAGCTGTACTTACCCAATTAATTTCTGAAAATTGATCCCTCGTAAAGAATGCCGCTTCTAAAATCTCATTGGAATCAATTATTAGTTCATAATTATCAACATCTACGAGGTAACAAATGAATAAACCGCATGCCTCTGACTTGATTTGTTCTCGTATTCCACTAATTCCTATAACTCGGCCATTAAGTCCGCATTCTTCATAAAGTTCACGAATTACAGCATTTGTAGGGATTTCATTCTGTTCAACATAGCCTTTTGGTAGCCCCCATAGGCCAGCATATGAACCAATGGCTTCCTTTACTAAAAGAATAGCATCGTTTTGAATTACTGCTGCTGCTACACCTAGGTCAACATTTATCGTAAACACAGGTATCGGTTTTACGTTTCACATTTAATGTGCTGTTTTTCTGAACATGATAAATAACACTCCTTTATCAACTCAATAGTCTGGCGTTGGCCATGGTTCTAACGGTTCCTTTACCAAGCAATGTGACTGATATTGATTCGGATGCTTTACTCCCCACCTCTTTTGGTGATTTTCGAATCCGTGTTCGTGAAGATTCACTTGGTAATCAAAATGTATTGCTTTACATTGAAAATAATAATTCAAATGTTACCCCACTAGTTAGGATACACTCAGAATGCTTAACTGGTGATGCTTTTGGATCTTTGAAATGTGATTGTGGTTCACAACTTCATGCTGCAATGAAGCAAATACAAGATGAGGGCGCGGGAGCGATTGTTTACCTTCGTCAAGAAGGAAGAGGAATCGGGCTGACTGAAAAAATCAGAGCCTATCGTCTTCAAGATAATGGCTTAGATACACTAGATGCAAATCTTGCTCTTGGCTTACCAGGAGATAGTAGAAGTTATGAATTTGCAGCTAAGATGTTACTCGAAATTGGTTATCACCAAGTTCGTTTATTAACAAATAACCCTAAAAAAACACTTGGTTTAGAAAATAACGGAGTTAAAGTATTGAAGCGTGAGCCGCATATCACCGGTGTTTGTGAATTGAATAAGGATTACCTACTGACAAAAGTAAAACGCATGGGACACTTAATGTAGATAATTTAAGAAAAATTAATGAAAATGAGGAGTGGTTATGGGTAATTCATTAATTGGGCAAGAAGCCCCCGATTTCACCCTTCCAACGTCAGATGGTGGCAGTTTTAAATTGTCAGACATGGATGGAAGTTGGAAGGTTTTGTTCTTCTATGCACACAACAAATCGCCAACCTGCAAACGTGGCTGTTTGAGTTTCAAGGAACAGCACGATTTGTTTCAATCTTTATCGCCGGCTGTAGAAATTATCGGCATTAGTCAGTATCCAAGTAAAGATCATGATCACTTTAAACAAAAATTTGATTTGCCATTTTTGTTGCTTGAAGATGAAGATAGGATTGTGGCTGAAGCATATGGCGTGCCAATATTCTTGGGCGTATTCCCTGCAAAATCCTCGTTTGTCATTGGACCTGATCGAACAATCCACCATTGCTATGACTGGTTGTTCAGACCCCGGAAACATGTTGCTAAGATTCTAAATTCTTTAAGTCAAATATCTAAAGGAGATGATATAAAATGACTTGGCAACAAATTATGCAAGATGCCGGGCTAACAGAAAGAGAAGCAAAATCTGTGCTAATTTTGTCAGTATCTGAACGTTTGAAAGCAAGTGAACTTGCCAAAGAACTTCACACATCACGATTGGATGCATATAACTCTCTATCTAGACTTCAAGAAATTGGTATTGTTACTGTTTCAGCAGAAAAGCCGATGAAATTCAGTTGCCCACCCGTAGATCAAGTGATTGAGAAATTAATTGTGATGCAGAAAGAACGCCTACAACTAACTGAAAGTGGGTTTAAAGAATTACAATCTAACAAGAAGAAAATATCTAAGAAAAATGTTGAGAAAAACAATGCCGAGGATGCGAAATTCGCGGTACTAAAAGAGCGCTCTAATGTTCTAAACAAAATCAATGATATGGCAATTCTGGCCGAAGAACGTATCATACTAATATTAGGGCAATTTGGAATTCTTCACCTCTGTCGCTCTAGAGCTATTTCAGAGATTAATTCTGCTGCAGAACGTGGGGTGGTGGTGCAGGTGTTAGCACAATTAGATCGACGAACTGTTCGGTTTTTTGATGATTTACACCCTAATGTGATAATCAGACATTCTGACGAATTGGGTTCTATCGAAGTCATTGTTGATGATTTTCAAGTTGTTCAGTTTCTCCAAGTTGAAAAAAATCCAGTAGGCCGTGGGCGTGATGATGCTGCTTTAATTATTGAATCCAAACAATTTAATTCTGCTCAAACTAACCTCTTTGAGATGATTTGGGATGAAGCGATTGAATTTGAATCAGCCAAAAAAAGGTTTACTGAAGAAAGAATTGTTGACCCTCTTAGGTTAACTGTTGGCGAGGGGTCTTTTCTTGACATATTTCGTAATGCTTTAGGATTTTCAGAAGAACTTCCTGAACACGATACCCCTTTTGATATCAATTCATTTATGGCATCTGGAAAAGAATTGAATGCCGCTCGTAAATCTCTCCAATCTGGCCAACTTGATAACTTGAGAATATTGGGGATTGATATTGGTAATTTACTAAGGCAAGTGGGAAATCGTATTGGTCAAGAGCTTGCATTTAGTTTACAATCTTTAGATGAAGATGTTGATTTTCTCAATGAAATAATGGATTGGTGGGAATATGCAGGATTAGGCGAATTAGAATACTTTTTTGATCCTATTTTTTACGTTCAAGCAAATTTACCTCTATCTTCAGAAGATAATAACGGTGATTTACCTCTATGGGAAATGGATTATGGAATTATCGAAGGGGCTTTGATTTCGCGTTATCCCGAAGGTAGTAATGTCATCATCCGTAAAGAAGGGGGGATGGGACCTACAGACCCCTGTAAATTCTATCTAATTTTCACTACAAATGAATTAACAGACATTGATAGCGACTCGGCGGTTTGAAGAACCGCCACCATCTCGACGGTTCAATGAGCGATGACGGTGGGCTCGATTACGCTTCATCTGGAGTCGATATTGATTTGGAAGCCGCTTCGGTTGCATCACTCATCGGAGCACTGTCAAAATCGGTTCGTAAATCCGGAACACCTGGAGCTCCAGTAGATTTGCCTGGTGGCTTTGGTGGCTTGGTTGAATTTGGTGATAACTTGTTAGCACTAGCAACTGATGGTGTCGGCAGCAAGTTACAGATTGCCAATGAGTTAGAACAACTTGCTGGAGTCGGAATTGATTGTATGGCAATGAATGTCAATGACTTGCTATGTGTTGGTGCTGAACCAATCGCTTTTGTTGATTATGTTGCGATTCCAAAGCCTGACCCCGCAGTACATGCCGCTCTTGGTGCATCTCTCTCAGACGCAGCCGCCCGAGCGCGCGTGACGCTCGCGGGCGGGGAGACCGCATCTCTACCAGGAATTGTCAAAGAACTAGACCTTTCAGGAACTGCTCTTGGCTGGTTGCCGAAAGATGAGGCAATTACTGGAGAAAATATGCAAGCAGGTGATGCACTCATCGGATTGCCTTCCTCTGGTATTCATTCGAACGGTTTTTCTCTTGTACGTGCAGTATTGGAAAAAACCGGGGCAGACATCCGCGCCTCAGCACCCTTCAATGTTGAAGATGGGCGCATTGAGCGGTTCACAACCGGTGAAGTCACCTTAGGAGAAGTTTTACTGAATCCAACCCAGATCTACTGCGACCCAGTCTACGACCTAATCGCTGCTTGCCGTGGTGGTGAAGGGCCTTGTGATAGTGAGCAAATCAAGGGTATTGCCCACATTACTGGAGGAGGGCTGTCTAATCTACTACGTCTTCATGATACTCTAGGGTACCATATTTCCAACCCAATGAACACTCTTCCTGAGTTTGACTGGATTGCCCAAATGGGTGAGGTAAACGAGCGCGAGATGGCGCGTACTTTCAATCTCGGGATGGGTATAGTAGTCATCGTTGATGGCGCAGCCTCAGAGGCTGTGACTGCATGGTTAGATTCCCGAATGAACGGTTGCCAAATCGTTGGTGATGTTGTTGACCATGGGCGTAAAGTGACTCATGTCAATCCAAATATTTCGTTTGAACACTACTGAGATTGTTATTGCCAATCGTCTTTGAAATAATTATCAAATCCCGCATCTGACTCATTTTCTGAAGACCATGCATCATTCTGTAAAATTGATTCATCAAATTCGATTTCTGGTAAAGTGGTTTCAGATACTTCTGGATTACTGAGGAAGTGTCTTGATGCAAATAAGAGGATTTTACTAATATCTCCCCACTCTGATTTCTGCTGTCTCTTGCTTTCCACCCATAGCATTATTTCATGCAACGTACTTTCAACAATAGGTTTTCCTTGTAACCAATCTGCGAGTCTTTCACAGCGTTGGCATGATTTGTGCAACCCGGCGTCATATACAATGGAGGTTTCGTCTTTAGATCTACAAGGACCGCACGCTCGCCCGCGCACCCAATTTGCAAGTGCTTCGTAGTCATATTCACTGGCTTTTCTATTCTTTTCATCTTTCATTACATTCACCGTTTCTAATCTAATTGGTTGAGAATATCTGGAATTGTGGGGAACAAGGAGGGAGGAACTAAGCCCTTTACCGTTCGTGAAAACAACCTTGTTATTACTTGGCAAACCCACAAAAATTCAACAATATAAAAAGGATGCATGAGTGAAAATTTACTCGGTGGTGTTATCTCAAGGATACCTCTTTCTGTTGGTATATGAAGAACCGACTCCCCTAGTGTATGCGTGTAAGAATCCACCCAATCAAGTCACACTTTTCTGTTTCATCCTTACCCATTTCTGCCGATATATGAAGAACCGACTTCAGTAGTGCATACGATTGGAGTTTAGTCTATGATCACATTACAATATGAGGTGGCTAACAATACCTTCTTCTTCAGGTTATTAAAGAAACCAATCCACCCACAGACGTTGATTCAAAAATAGTGACTCATTGAAAAAGAGTCGGAAATAATCTGTTTTTATGGCGGAGTCTGTCAATGTTTGTCGATGCTGTCGCGGATCTCTTCATGAACTGGATAATAATCCATTGTGCAAGGTCTGTTCACCTTGGAATGATGCTAAGCAATTGTTGCTCCTCTCCACCCCTCCATGGCAGAACTACATGCAACAACATCAAACCGAGCTACTCAATCAAACCATAGATTGGTTGCGTAAGGACAGGCAAATCATCTCTTACATGCCTTACAATCGTGGATGGGCTGAATTATTGAGGAAACTTACCGGAAACAGCCATATTTTATCTGTGGACATACAAATTGAGAATCATCGTGATTATGAATCATACTTGGCTGTGTTTGAGAAATTAGCCGCCCGCGGTTCTCTCCTTTTTCCAAATATAGCGGGTGGTGAAACTGATAACAACGAAATTACAGTTAGATTCAATGGCCATGAAATCAGGACTTTAGGACAAGCAATAATTGTTGATGGAGCAAAAATTGACCGTGGCCCTGGAACTCTGTTATTCATGATGATGATAGAGAATAGAGTTGAATCTCCAGCACTGAGATTCCTCAATCTTTTCCACCAATTTGAAGGCACTGACCATAGCCATGCCACAAACGATGAACAACTTAGCCGAGACGTTCTCAGAGATGGTCGCTTCAATCCTTACGGGGCAGCAGACTCACCTCGAACAAAATCAAGGAAAAAGAAGAATGCACCGCCGCCACTTTGTGATTGGAATCACGAAACATACCTGCTTGGAATTGAATTAGGAACTAAAGGAAGACATGTCATACAACTTCCAACTCAGCCATCACTTTTAGAGCGCTTTCTGACTATCTGGGGAGGGCGCCCATCAACCCTCGTTTCAGACCGATTACGAGCCGCTACAAGACACCTGACAAAGATTGTTGGTATCCATTCAGAAGATGCTAGAATTACTCCTCTTGAGAGATCGTTTTCGTTATACCGCTCTATAATTGATGGAAATCCTAATGTTGAAGTGATAGATTATGGATTAGTAGTAAAAGGTGGTTTGGGTATACTATGGAGAATAACTCCTGGTAGAGGGGCTCACAATGCCCCATATCTTATCCAAACGATGTCACAGAACAGAATTGGATTGGGTCAACCAATATGCATGTTTGACGATGCTGAACTCCCATTAGGAGACAGGTTATCTTCAGTTGTTCTTGGTCTTCTTAATGATGACAAATTAATCCATCAATTTGACCAAATTAAGTATGCAGTTCATCAATACAAAATTGTAAATGAAAGAGGATATGACGCAACCCCACATTGTGATTTATTCCCTTGAACTGTGAAATATCAACATCTCAAATTTACTAATACCTCCGAAGCGCACTTGAATAACGGCTCTCAGGGCTGGGTAATGGACGAAGAGTGGCCCGAGGGCTGGCCGGGCGAATTGGTGCTGGAGGGGCGTACCCATTTCCATCTACCAACGAACCTTACAGAAGGTGAAGCAAACCGTGCAGGACCTGGGGTAAAGGGCGAGCGAGATATATTCCATAATCACGCAATGTCGGGTAATCGCACTAGGACCGTTCTGTTGATGGCTCACGAGATGGGTGAAGGGATTCTTAGCGGTGATAAACCGGTTAGGATGCTTGATTCATTGGCTGCAAGCGGTATTCGCAGTCACCGAGTTTGTCATGAATTACCATCTGAAATGGTATCTAGACTACAACTTTGGATATGTGATATGAATGAGAATGCAATTTCTTGGCTGAAAGCAAATTACAAGCATAATCCAGTTGCTGAAATTGGGGGATTCAAGCCTGTTTGCGGTGACGCAAGACAGGTGGCGCTTTCACACGGTTGGCAGTGGGTGGATATTGATCCATTTGGCTCGCCTATTCCATTTCTTGATTCAGTGATGCAATCACTTGCAAGGCGAGCGGTATTGGAAGTTACAGCCACCGATGTTGCGGCATTAACTGGTTCTTCGCCGGCTCCGCTGATGCGGAGATATGGGGCGCGTGCTAGATTAGATGAAATCGCACATGACACCGGATTGAGAATTCTTCTCGCTTCTGTTGCAAGGTGCGCAGCTCGCCATGACAAAGTCATTGAGCCGCTGATTTCAACTTGGGATAGTCACCATCTAAGAGTAAGTGTCAGAGTCAGAAAATCACTTGACTCAGCCAGTATAGTCGAGCAGAATCTAGGTTGGAGAATTGCTAATCCAAGCGATTTAGAAGCCGGTGAAAACGCTGGACACGGCCATATTTTGGTACCACTTGATACTATTGTTGATAAAACTGACAAGAGAATTTCCGGACCGCTCTGGATTGGACAAATTGGAGATGCTGATGTGATGGCTTCGATGACTGAGGAACGGGCTCTTGAGTTGTGCGGACCTACTGAAGAAACATGTGATGATGCGTCTGAGTTACGTCTACGTAGACGAGCTATTGCCCGCTCTGTACGCCATTTAGCAGAGGAATCTACAGTAATTCATTCTGGAAATCTTGTGGTGGTGGATTCATTGGCAAGTCGGCTACAACTACCCGCGCCTCCATCCCCAACTAAGTTGGCAGAAGCATTGGTTGCAATGGGTCATTGTGCAGCAGTTGCTGCTTATGGAAAGCCGGCTATTCGTACCGATGCACCATGGGATTCTATCCTAAGTGCACTAAAGTTGGTGTGATCAGCCACCGATGTGAGACATCTCAACAGGTAATCGAATTCTGCCCTCGATTTCTGGCTCACTACGTAATTCAGAATACCTATCACTTCGCTTTGTCCAGACCGAACTAACTAGTTCTTGAATCTCACTAGAAGTGGCTTTAGCACGTAAATATGGTTTGAGATTAAACCCATTTTCAGCGAATAGGCAATTGTAAAATTTCCCTTCCGATGAAATGCGGCCACGACTACAATCGCCGCAAAAAGGTTCAGAAATTGATGTGATAAATCCTATTTTATCGCCCTCAGTAGTCTGCCATAACTTAGCAACATGGCTTGCATCTTGTGGTGGGATTACCATTAAATCTATTTTTTCAAGCAAAATATCCCGCATTTCTTTGGCTGGAATTACCTCTTCAAGCCGCCAGGAATTAGATGAACCCACATCCATGTATTCGATAAAGCGAACTATCACACCAGTACCACGGAAATAATTCACTAGGTCTTGAATTGCATGCTCATTGACTCCACGCCGTACTACAGCGTTCACTTTGACTGGTGTTAGCCCAGCAGCGATAGCAGCATCAATGCCTGCCAAGACTACGCTTACATCCACATCACTATCCGTCATTTTTTGGAATGTTTCATTATCCAAAGCATCCAAACTAACGGTAACACGATCTAAACCAGCATCAGCAAGTGCTTCTGCCTGACTTTCTAACAACACACCATTAGTTGTAACAGCGACTTCAACATCATGGGCTGAAATTTTCTCAACTAACTTCACAAAATCACGACGAAGTAGGGGCTCTCCTCCAGTCAAACGTACTTTCTCTATGCCTAATGGAATCAGGGAAGCCACTAGATGTTCCAACTCCTCAAACGAGAGTATCTCCTCGCGCGCAAGGTATGGATAATCTTCGTTGAACACTTCGCGAGGCATGCAATAAGAACAGCGAAAATTGCAACGGTCGGTTACCGAAATGCGCAAGTCTCGCAAAGGTCGGGCTAGAACGTCCCTTACCATGAAACTCTGTTGTAGGTTAACCACTGAAAAGGTTACCACGGTTGTTTATTGTGTTTGGTATACAAAGGTAAACGTCGGCATAAGTTCGGGGTGCCCCCTTAATTTGTATATATGTAATGCAAGCAAACAGATATGATATGGGACAAAAACCCAGTTTAAACGGAAAGTACGGAAGAAAGGGCTTGCGCGCCTTGTTGATTGCATTGACTATGCTGGTGGTTGTTACCGCCGGTGCAGCTACTGCAGAATCAGCATATGATGCACAAACCCTGGAGAATGAATTAATCACTTTGGAGGCTGCTCAAGAAATTGAGACTGACTACCTGTTAAGTGACCCATTGTTAATTGATGGAGATGTTGATGATAACCTCTCCACTGACGACTTTGATCACATCGATAATGGTGGTACTGTCGTGGTCTATGTTTGGACCAATGGTGAACGCGCAATTGTAGTTGTAGTCATCTTCCAAGATGATGGTAGCTACGAAGTTGCACACATAGCACGCATGAGTGTTGAAGACGCAAGAGAAAGACTTGCGAACTTTGATGGAAGAATCATTGTCCGTCACTTCGGTAACTCAGATGCTGAACCTATCTGCGCACATGGCTACTTGGCTGCACGATGGTCCATCAACCAGGATGCTGACGCAACTGCTGCTATTGGCCAGTTCAACGGTGTATGGATGACTGATGAAAGCGTAGTTGGTGGAAACATCACAGGACAATTTGCTAACGGTTTGTTCCGTGGCATGGCTACCAACCTTGATGGTGAAGTGATCGGAACCCTCCAAGGTGGATACGGAAACGGACTCTACCGAGGTGTATGGGAGCTATCTGATGGCTCTGCTAGCGGTGTTCTTGCTGGAAAGTACAGAGCAACTGATGCTGGCCAGGGTGTTATGAAAGGTAAGTGGAAGCAAAACTGCGACGATGGTGGTGTTGAACCAACACCTGTTGACCCAACACCAATCAGGTGCAAGAAAATGGTTACAGATGCGGCAAACTCTGACGAATCTACTGATGTAGTTATGTCTCGCTGTAAAGTTAAGCCAATGCCTATCGATGTTGATGTCAAGCCAATGAAGAAACCTCTAAAGATTGATCCAACGGATATCAAAGAGGATGACTCAGGTGTTGACTCAGTGAAGAAAAGCGCTCAGGACTTGCTAGAGACCGAACTTGTCGAAACCGATGGTGGACTAACCATTGATGTCGGCGATGCTGCTGCTGGTGGAGCAATCTCATCATTACCAATGATTGGGCTTGGCCTACTACGCCGCCGATTCCTACTGATTTGAGTAGGATGATTGCCAATCTGCACTAAGCGCAGATTAAAACGATGCGGCGGGGGTCCCTGTACTCAGGAGGGGCCCCCGTTGCTCACATTTTCTGAACTGGCTAGAGATAAACTCGCTGAATTTGCGGCTAACTCTGATGAAGAAAATCTAGCCCTTAAAATCTCCATTACCGGAAGAAGCGGAAATGGATTTCAATATGATCTACAACTTATTCCACCTAAAGAAAAAGAAGATTCTGACCACGTTTTCGATATCGATGACTGGACTGTATTCATTTCTGAGAATAGTGTTCCCTATATGGATGGAGTAACTCTTGAGTTCAAAGAAACTCTAATGGGTGGAGGATTTCATTTTGAAAACCCAAATCCTCTCTGGATTGACGATGTTGCTCAACGTGTTCAGGTAGTTATTGACGAGAAGGTCAATCCTGCAATTGCATCCCATGGCGGAAAAATATCACTTGTAGATGTCTGCGATGGTGTAGTTGTTGTCTCATTTGGAGGTGGTTGTCAAGGATGTTCTGCCGTTGACGTGACACTCAAACATGGAGTTGAGAAGATGATTTGCGAAACAATCCCGGAAATCACATCTATTAGTGATGTTACTGACCATGCTGCTGGAACAAATCCTTTCTATTAGGTTAGACTCAATTTATCATCGGGTCTGCGTCATCGTTGACATCAAACTCTGCATCGGGGGCAGGTAACAGATTCTTTGATAATTCAAACATTTGGCGTACATTGTCCTCAATTCTGCGGGCATCCGCCATCAAATCATCAAGCGGGATATCAACATCTATCAAATCACTGAGAGCTTCGGTAGCAATTGCTGCAGCCCGCGCATCGGGATACATTGGATTACATTCGGCTAACAAAGCTGTAACATCAAATCCTCGCCTATCGCCTTCTGCAAGCAGCCAACCAGAAATCCCTGCAACAATTCCTTGCTTCACTGGTTCAACGTTGGCATTACGCAATCCCACTCGTCCGGATTCTGTAGAGGCGACTCCAAATAATTCACCTTCTTCTTTGTCGCCCAATTCTCCTGTTACTATTCCATCAATAACAAAAAGGCGGTCAAAACCGCCTTCGGTAAACCACTCAAGAACGGTCTCAGCAAACTTCACATCGGTATGACCTGGGAACTGTAAATCCGAAGTAAAAACACCAACACCACTACCTTGGTAAACCCTTACAGGGTGCTGTGGGACCTCATTTTGAATCAATGCAACTGGTGGAAAATCTCGATCAATAACTGTGCCTAGTTGTTGCAATCCTAATGCCTTGACTACGTGGCTTGTAGCAATACTCCCCACCATTCCCACATTTGAGAATCCACAAATTGCTACACCTCCTGTTGAGCCTGGGTCGGCGTCTTTGTGCAAAACTAGGGGGAACCCATGATTGTCGTTTTCGCCACTCATGTCGTCTAACCCCTTCAGTACTCTCTCAAAAACCTAAGTGGTCATTCAATAAACTCAGACCACTCCTCTTCGTCAGGATAACGGTACCACCAGACATTGATTTCGTCCTTCCACCACTCAACTCCATCTTCATCTACTTTGTAATCTTCTGATTGGGTGTAGTCATCTTCTTCTTGATAATCATCGTAATACTCTTCTTCGTATTGCTCTTCAGACTCTATACTTTCATTTGATGACATTTGAAACGGTTTTGGTTTTTGTTTACGAGTTGAAGGGCGTGTGCCTGCTTTACTACCTGTATAAGGCAAGCCACTTTCATCCATTGCCCACTCTTGTGGCTTTTCTCTCATTTTTGCAGGGGTGTGTAATACCTTGGGTTTACTTCGCTTCTTTGATGGTGGTTCATCATCTTCATCATCAGCATAACCGCCATACTCATCATATTCATCAAACAAGTCATCTTCTTCATCTTCATTTGCTGTGAGTTTACGAAGTACAATAAATCCACCCAACATGATTGCAATGATGATTGCAATTATTCCACCTATCATACCAGTTGACATACCTGAACTACTTGGATTATTATCATCCTGATTATTTTGTGTCCCACCGTTGCCACCGACTATTACTTGTTCTGCTAACACCGAAACAATGAGTGATTCAGTAAGTGTACTCTGATTATAACCAGCAGCGTTTACAGTAATTTCAACATCAATGGAATAGTTATCAGCAGTCATCCCAAGTGGGGCACTCAACGTAATTTGAATGTCTTTACTTGAATTGGAAAACATTGACGCTGATGTCGGAATGACACTAATTTCTAGCCCTGAAAGGCTTGTAATTAATACATCAACATGGACTAAATTGGAGTTGGGATTTTCAATTGTGCAGACATTGGTAACACTAGAGGCATTCACAGTAATCTCCAATGCAATATCATCACAAGACCAAATTAGAGGGGTTAACTCGGTTATTTCCTCTGTTTCATTTTCATCTGGTTCATTAGATTCAGGGGGTGGTAATAGTGTAGTCCTCACATCTCCATTAGAAAGCACCAACCACGCATGCTGTGTTAGTAAGTTAACATCTATTTCACCACCAATTGGATAAGTGATTGAAACATCTGCCAAACCATTATTATTGATTGGAACAGATCCTGAATCACCTGTTGCTTGATTGGATTCATTGCCAATATGATATTCTATTGCAATTCCTGTCAGTAGGGATTGCTCAATGGCGTTATCTGCTATTAGACTAACACTGACGACTCCTTGGCCTTCACTATCTAATTGCAAAATTGAGGGGGTTAAGGAAAGAGTTGCAGCTGTTTTCGCTGTGAACGAATCACTTGTAGATGAACCAGTTAATTCCTGTGAATCAACACCCCATACACCACCATTGAACATGATTTCAACAGTGATGTCACCTCGAAGTGCAGTATATTGTGATTCAAAGTCAAGCCAATCATTCCATTGATGGTTGAAATTACCATTTGCATCAGTTACTCCTTCAATTGTAATTGATGAAAATTGAATGGTTGGCGTGAGTACAATAGAGTAGTCCGCTGCAGCAACAGCCTCACCCATGCTGGTAATTTGCCCTGAAATCGCAAGCGGGTTTCCAGCAATTGCTTCTACTGGGATACTAACTCCATCAGTCTCAACAAGAAGAGATACTGTTGAAGTCCGCACTGAATTATTCTGTGAAAACGCTGGTGCAGAACTGGTGACTGTCCAATTTACATTACCTGCTAAATCACATACAACTACTCCAAAGTAGTGATCCACACCATCGGCAGTGGTGTTGTAAATATGTGATGTTACATTATCATAAACTGTGAAATTAGCAATTTCATTTTGTCCGCTAATGGTTGAGAATGGTGACGTGTCTTCGTACAATGCATACCAACCGATATCACTTGAATTACTGATTGGCCACTCAACAATAATCGCGCCTCCTTCATCGCCACTAACATCAGTAGCGTTCACAAAAGCAACTGCTTCCGGGGCCGTCAAATCAGCAGATTGAGCGGGCGGTACAATCACATGCTCAACATTAGAATAATTAGAATAAACACCATTCTGATATACTGTCCTTACAACGAAATCCCAAGATTTACCTGAAAGACTTGCATTATCAAATGTCATGTTTTGCATGATTCCGTTTTGATAGGGGGTATTGAGGTTAGGTGTTGCACCACTCTCCCATCTAAATAATTGATAAGACAAGAAATCCATCTCATTAATCGCTGAGTCATCCCAAAATAAAGCCACAATGTGTTCACTTTCTGCACTATCCCAGAACACAATTTGATTTTGGATAATTGGTGCATCACGATATACTTGATTAGCCATTCCCGCAACCCATTCAATCACTACGCTCTCTAGAGTTAAGTATCCCGAAGAGGTTGAATCAATCGGTAATGTGACATTGAATGTCCCAGTCCCTGGAACCATCATCGAGTTTAGCAAATTTGTCAGATTACCGCTACTTGGATTACTATCAACTGTGAAAGTTACATCGTAAGTGATGTTCATTTGGCTGAGGCTAACTATGCCATCTCCAATTGAAACACCCATCGGCCTGATGGTCGTTATTGGTGTACCATACAAATTAACTTGATAGGGCATCTGAGAAAATGTTTGAGCTAATGAAAAAGAAATATTTCCCATATCAGTCCAATTTAGTTTGTCAACCCCACTTTGACCATCGCCTGCATAACCTATGAGATCACCTTCAGCGTTATTATCCATATCAAAGTCTAAAGAAACTGTATGCCAACCTGCGATGAAGAGTCCTTTAGTTGACTCTCCAGCAGCAACCAAATGTTCTGAAAGCCCATCCCCATCCATGTCAGCAAGTAACACGTGTTTAGGTGCTGTATGAGGGAAAATAGTACGTGATGTATTACCAATGGTGCCGTTCACCCCAAATGGAATGACCTGCAAATAACCTGTTGGTGTAGCATCATTTCCGTCAGGGTTTCCTTCTAACGATTGAATAATATCACTGCTTCCATTTCCACTCCAATCACCGATTGAATAGTTATTCAACTGAATTGCACTTGTTTCATTAGTCGACCAGCCGGTACCATTGAAAGTGGCTGTACAAACCCCCATGTCGGTATTACCAAGCACATCAAGAAGCCCATCACCATTCCAATCAAGCGTAGTCATTCCACTTTTTATGCAATCAAAGGATGAACCAGGAATCCCAACAACCCAATTTCCTTGTGATACATTCCACATGGTTACATGACCATCCATGGAATCTGCAACTACTACTGTGTCATTTCCAGAGCCCCAGAATTTTCCAACAGCCAACGCCCCAAGGGTTGCTTGCATTCCGGTGCCATTTGCCGAGACCGTGGCTACTGCCCCCAAGCCAAATGAACCATTTTGAGTATTGAAAACAAACTCCCTCAAATTACCGTTACTATGAATTGAAATGAGTTCATAATCACCATCTCCATCCATATCGCCACTATCAATACCACTAGCGCCCATTCCTAGTGATTGATTAGTATTGATTCCCCAACTTCCATTTGTTTGGGTAAAAAGCATGCAAGCAGTATCATTTGTAATATCAAATGATGCGACATCAGCCAAGCCATCATCGTTGAAATCCGCTACCACTAATTCTCCAGCACCATCACAAATTGAAGACCAAGTTATCGCTGAAAATCCATTCGCTGATGACCAATCAAATGTACCAACTGCTGGACTAACTGTCCCATTGGCCCATGTATGAGATCGCTGAAGGAATACTGGTTCTGGAAGTCCATCACCATCTGTATCACCAACTGTGAGAGAATCTATCACACCAGTTGCTGCGAACCCACCCCCATAATCGGGAGCAAATTCGGCATACATCTCTGCATACTGAATCTGTCCTTGTGATGGGAGAAGGATGTCTCCAATTATATTTCCACTAGAGTTAACGCTTCCATTAGTGCTTGACAATCCATTCGAAAACTCTGTTTGAGCCCCAAGATTCCCATATCCTAGTGTGTCCCATGCCCATTCATATTGTGAGTCATTTCCAATATCTAAAGTTACATCACCTGGACTTGAGGACATTGTGCTGTAACTAATTTCAAAAACTGCGTTATTGACTGTTGAATTACGCTCCAAAGCCAAAACAGAATCGCTATTTGTTGACCCACCGTTAAGCATTAACGACATTGAATTGTTACCATCAGCAAAGGTAGTGATGATACCTTGGCCTGCACCGGCAGCAGTGAAGCCTGCAATTGGAGATAATACCGATAAAAACATCAAAGAGATGACGAAAAATGGGGAAATATCCGATTTCTCAATTGACATCAAACACCCTCCTGCATACTTCCGACTTTCTTTCACCATCAAGTCATTTTCCCCTTCCTCTATAGAGGAAGGTGAATTTTACAATAAATGATTCATATCTACTGAAAATCTATTCATTCTCATTCGTTTTTGGTTCTCGGCCATTTTTTATTGAGTGCTTTTGACAATGAATCATCCATACGAGCATTCCACCAATCAGCCCTTCTCCATATCGCATAACGGCCACGGATTCCTCGCATATCTGCACCCTCTAATTTTGCATCTTGCATATTAGAAAGTGAAAGTTTGGCTTTCAGAAATTTTGCTCTACGTAAATCTGCACCATCTAGAGCCGCTTTCATCAAATTAGCCCCAACAAAGGATGCCTTTCTCAAATCTGCACCTGAGAAATTCGCGCCTTCGAGATTAGCCCCATCAAAAATTGCACGGCGTAGATTTGCACCTTCAAAATCTGCATCAGCCAATTCCGCTCCGATAAAGGATTGGAAAGAGAAGTCCTTCTGGACTTCATCAGTCAAATTTGTCACTCCCTTGAACGATTATCAAGATGTGAGCGCCCTTCAGTTGTAAGGACTGCATAGCGATTCTTGCGGTTTTCGTCACTACCTGGGTATTCTATGAAACGACGCTCTTGGAGGCGGTTGAGGTAAAGACTCAAGTTTCCTGGTGGTTCCATACCTGCGTCAATGAAGAGATCCTCTAAAACTCTAGGAGGGGAGTCGTGTACACCTTCTACTTCACGAAGATACTGAATAGCAGCTAAAACTTGGTCGGGCTTGCGTGTAAGATTGTTATTATTGCACAAAGTCTGGAAGGCTGCACCTCGCTCAGGCAATCCTGATTCTTCGGCTGCTCTGCGGGCTGCAGCAATAGCAATTTCACGAACCGACCGAATTGATGAGATGGCGTTTGACCAACTTTCTTCTCGAATCCTTTTCTGCATTATTGAATCAATATCTTTTGCACTACCTGTCAAATCAATGTCAACATCGCCTACTTTAATCATAATACGATTCTGTACTTCAACTGCTACCTCTTCATCAGACATGGAAACCCGCTTAGCAAACGAGAGGGGAGGTTATTTTAATCGTTCCGTCTATATCTATTGCCAATGCCGATGAAAAATAAAATAACGGTGCTGAATTGAAGTTGGCGATTTAATTCTAAATGTTTAGATAATATCAATATGTAAATGAAAATATATCTAATTTTTATGCAAATTCAGAGATTGGCAGAGATTATACAACTCATTTCAAAGCTGCTCGCCCGGAAGCAACCAGTAAGGGAATAAAGGGAAGAGCCAAACAGAATAAACCACAGCCAACGAAAAACGCTGACACAAATTTCATGCTGAGGCTTAGTAAAGGATCTGGTGATTCAACTCCGGCAAGAATTATCATTCCAACTACTGCATCAACTAACATCAATCCAGCACCTCCAGCCCCAACCCAAACTCCTTGACGCCTGCCCATTATCAGCAATGCACCTCCGACCAGTAAAACAATTGCAGCCAGAGATTCAATTATTCCTAAAGTTGTGAAGTAATTTTTGTTTTGTAGATCATCAAAATAATCTGTAACATCAGAACCTGTCAAATTTGCACCTTGGACATTCAGACTATCTGCTAATGCATCGGCTTCTTCAGCACTTACTGTCCCTGTAGTCAAATTACTAAGTGCGAAAAAGCCAACCAACAATGAACCAAGAATCAAACAAATTCCAATAGTAATTGGAATCGCCTCATTTGGCTTGATTTGTATCTCCGGCATTATCGGCTCGTCGCTTAGCACATCATCAGGCAGGTCACTCTGCATATTCTCCGGAGAGAGGTTATGACCTTCAATCCTCGCCGCAAGCACGCAAGGAATCCGCGAGTTCACTCGGAATTGACATTGATTCAAAAGTATCTAAATCTACACAGACTGTAATTACTCTTCCATCCCACACTTGTAGTCCGTTTTGATTAGCGAATTTGTAACGCCATGTGCACGACTTATCACCTACTTTCTCTATCCAAAGAGTGCACACAATCTCATCTCCGTATCTAAGAGGAGCAAGGTGCTCTCCTTCTGTGCGGACTGCTGGAAAACCAACCTTCATTTCTAGAGTTAATGTTGGATAATCTATTGCACATATATGCTGCCAAGATTCCTCAAAAAAACGATGTGCTAAATCAAAATATTGCGGGTAAAAAACTACCTTTGCCACATCAAGCATCGGCCAGTCAACCCGCCTCCTCAATACAACTGCCACAAGCCGGGGATGTGTTGTTGAATATCAATCAAACCGCTTAGAACAGACTCTTTGCTACTACAAATTGGCAGATGTGAATTACTGTCACGCTGGCGCCAAATGCAGCAACCAGGAAATCATTATGCACTTTTCCACGCCACATGCAAAGGGCTGCACCGAGAAACGCGAGGAAATCTGTACCAGGACTGGCTAACCAAGTACAATTTACGTCACCAACTGATCTTTCATTAAACCACCAAAATACTAGAGCAAATAGGCCACCAACAATTAGGCCCTGATACCACCCATTCAATTTCTCAACCCATTCATCCTTCAACAGTAGTACAGTGCTCATATTCTCTAGGAGAACATAAACGGAATATTATCTCACCTATTGACTATCAAACATAATGAAAACCCTAGGCGTTCAATTAGAAATTGTCAATCTAGCTACGCCCAACTATCAGAATTAGAGCGGACCCACCGCGATTTGAACACGGGTTTGAGGCTCCGCAAGCCCCAGTGATATCCAGGCTACACTATGGGTCCAGCGACCTGCCGACCTGCCCAGCCGATATAATCCCGCCGGAAATCAAGAAAGAACGTAAACTCTCTTTCCGGTGGAAGTATCTTGATTCCACAGAATTTCCTTGCAATATCGTGGAATGAAAAAGCCCACTTTTCTTGGTGTTAAACCATGATTCTTCATGCGCCTATCATTTGCTAACGCAGCGACTATTTCGCTTGCGGTACAATTTGGATTTGAACTAACGTAGTCCAATATTTCCGATTTCAATCGATTGCGCCTTGCCTGTTTCTGACTACCTAACCCGTTCTGCATCAGTCATAATTGTTCATTACTTGCTTATCAAAGACAGGTGGGAATACCCATCATATATCAAATTCAGAGCAAAGGAACAACTGTTTTCCAATTTGAATTTGCAAGTTTCTTGCCTTTCCCATCTTTGGGGTATGGGTGCATGTGATTGAGCACACCGTGCATTCCAGTTACAGAGAATTTAATCCGTAACTCAACGAAGCGATCTCTCTGTGCTGCTACCAACACATCGTCATCTAACTCAGCGCTTGCAAATTCTTCAGAATAACCTTCATTGGTGATTCTAACCGTGTTTCCATCTAAGTGAACGCGTGGTTGAAATTGATGGTCATCAGGATTATCCATCTCAACTTTAAGATCGATGACGACTCTATCGCGCACGCCGATTTTGGTGATGTCCATTGATGAAACCATCTCTACCGTGCTGGGCCAACACTACTCGGGGTTAGAAAGTTCGCATT